>VFSW01009237.1_pt1 | contig 14092 bp, 11 predicted proteins | sample 5358111 | NCBI WGS metagenome assembly VFSW01 (sample SAMN11554181, study PRJNA540505) | mine drainage metagenome | isolation source: sediment from site ElyBrook_90M | place: USA: Ely Copper Mine, Vershire, VT | collected 2017
CAATCGCCAGCCCCGCAGTCGCATCGATTTCACGTCCGGCATGCGTCCGGGGTCGGCCACTGGCTTTTCTGACTCTCCCGCCACGTCTTTTGCCTTCGACGAAGGCATTGGCGCGACCGGCCAGCTTCTCGTTGCCGGTCAGGTCAGTTACGAAAGTCAAGCCACCAGCGGCGGCTTTGCCACTCTCTGGCTGCCTGAAGGCAACGGAAAGGCCGGTCCCTCCACCAGTCTCGTTGTGCGCCAGTCCCGCCTGGGTGCGGATGGCCCGATGTTCCGGGGTCTGCGCCTTGACCAAACCGGTGTTCTCGCTCTGAGTGATGCCGTTACACTTCGCTACGGCGCCGAATATTTGCTGACCAGCCTCGGCAGCGGAACGACGACCGGCCTTCGACCTCGCGCCGAATTGGCAGTTCGAATTTCTCCTGACTGGCAAGCTTCTCTTTTGCTCGCCTCGCGCCCATGGCCGGAGGCGAGCCCTGAAGCTACCGCGCCGCTCGAATCCGCGCTGGATTCTTTGGATGCATTCCCCACGATGCTTTTCCGCGATGGGAGGCCTGTCCTTGAGAACGGCTGGCACGAGGAGCTGGCTGTAGAGCGTCTTTTTGCGCATCACAGCCGGCTAATGCTCGCGGGATTCCATGATCGTTCGAACGACACAGCTGTCTTCGGCCAGGGCAATGTGATTTACAATGCCAACTTCCTCCAGGACTTCTTCACGGACGGCTTCGCCTACGATGCGGGCACTTCCGATTCCTGGGGAGCTCGCGCCGCCTATCAGCAAAAGTTCTCCAAGGATCTTTCGGCAACCGTAGTGTATGCCTGGGGCGGGGCGCTCGCTCCGGCAGCGAATTCGCAGCCAAGCGGCAGCCTGCGGGATGCGCTAGACACCCAATATCGTCACAGTATTGCAGGCTCAGTTTCCTCCCGCATTCCAGTTCTGGGAACCGAGCTCACCACTGGCTACAAATGGATCAATGGAATGGTCGTTTCGCGGCAGGATGAATACGGCGAGGCGTTCTTCCGCTTAGATCCGTATTTTAATCTGGTAATTCACCAGCCCATTCCTTGCTTGCACCGCATGCAAGCCATGGCCGACTTCGGGAACCTTTTGGCCCAGGGATATGTCCCGATGACGACCCGAGACGGCCAGATCGTGATGGTGGCAGCTTATCGGACGTTTCGTGGCGGCATCAGTGTCCAATTCTGAGCCACAACGAACGGTACTGGATTTGGTATCATACCTCCAGAAATATGGAAGTAAGGCCTAACGGAACAAAGAGCTTCCTGTACCGATCTGATTCTGAATGCCTTATGAACTCCGCAAAATCCCATCTTCTGGAACCTAACGTGCACAAGCTTCAGCGGGGTGGTGTAACTGTGTTTGGGCATCGCCAATGAATGACAGTTTGCGAATGCGATTAGCTGCGGCCCTGCTGGCCTTTCTCACGCTGGCAGCCGTGGTCTTTGGTGGATTGAACTTCCGTCAGCGCTCCCAATTCGCCATGCCCGATGACGGCGTTGCGTGGTTGGACGGCCCTTCGGGAGTCCAAGCCTGGCGGATCACGCCAGCTTCCCCTGCCGCCAAGGCTGGAATCCAGCCTGGCGATGTGGTTACGGCGGTGGACGGCGTTCCCGTCCAACGCGCCACGCAAGTGACGCAGCAACTTTCGCGCGCCGGTATATGGTCGAACGTACCGTATCAGCTTACTCGCAACGGTGTATCGTTTCGGGCCAACGTCCTCACTGCGCCTGCGGAAAAACCCACTCTCATCTGGAATTGTTTTGGCATTCTGTCGCTGCTCTATCTTTTCATTGGTGTTTTTATTTTTCTGCGCCGCTGGACTGCGCCACGGGCCGTGCATTTTTACATCTTCTGCCTTGTCTCGTTTATTTCCTACGCCTTCCGTTACAGCGGCAAACTGAACTCATTTGACTGGACGATTTACTGGTCGGAGGTCGTTGCGCTTCTTCTGCAAGCCGCCCTTTTCGTGCATTTCGCGCTCGTTTTTCCCGAGCGTCGCGTGCGCTATCTGAAATGGTGGCTCTCTGCCGTCTATGCCGTTCCTCTGGCGTTGCTGCTCCTGCACGTGTTCGTGGCGAACGCAGCGCTCGACTTGATGCCGTCGATCGAAAGCCGTTTCCGCCTCGATCAAATCGAAATCGCCTACTGGGGCGTGTACTTTCTGGCGGCGGGCGTAATTTTTCTGCTCAGCTATCTTCGCGCGCCCACCGGCTTGCTCCGGCAGCAATTGAAGTGGGTCACCTTTGGCACGTTCGTCGGCGTCGTGCCATTCCTTGCGTTTTATATTGTTCCAATCTTCGCGGGCATCATCCCCTCTGGATGGATGACGGCATCGGCATTTTCCTTGGTCCTTATCCCGTTGTGCTTCGGCTACGCCATCATTCGCTACCGGTTGATGGACGTCGACATTATTTTCAAACGCGGAATCGCCTATACGCTCGCCACCGCTGCGATTGTCGCGGTTTATTTCGCCACGGTGGCTATCATTGGCCTGCTGTTCCATTCGACAGGTTCAGCCGGCGCGTCCGGCACGGTGGTCGCGATTGTCGTTGCTGCATTTCTCTTTCAACCACTGCGCGACTGGATGCAGGCGCGCCTCGACCATTTCTTCTATCGCGACCGCCTGAATTACCGCCGCACGCTCATTGAATTCGGCCGCACGCTCACGAACGAAGTGCGCATCGAGCCGCTGCTCGGCTCCGTTCTCGACCGTATTTCGCAAACCTTGCTTGTCGACCGTCTCGCGATTTTCCTCGAAAATCCCGAGAATCCGGGGACGTTCCAGTTCTCGCGTTCGCTCGGTGTGCAGGCGCAATCGCCGCTCGACCTCAGTTTCTTGAATCTGGCGGAGCGCCCTGCGCTCGCGCAGGCCTGCCTGTTCTTTGAATCCGCGCGCGGCGCTGGCGAAACCGAAGCTGTGCGTCACACGCTCGAACAGCTCGGTCTGAATTATTTCATCGCCTGCCGCTTCCGCGATCACGTCGTGGCGGTTCTCGGCCTGGGCAAGACAGTCGACGGTGATTACCTGACCAGCGACGACATCGAACTCCTCGACACCATTGCAGGCTACCTAGCCATCGCCATTGAGAATGCGCGTCTCTATAATTCTCTCGAGCAAAAAGCTCTGCAAATTGAGCGCCTGAAGGAATTTCACGAGAACATCATCGAGTCCTTGAATATCGGCGTGCTTACCGTCGACCTCGAAGATTGCATCGAGTCGTGGAATCCACAGATGGAACGCCTCGTCGGCATCCCGCGTGAGCAAGCTGTCCGTCGCGCTTTGAAGGACGCGCTTCCCGCCGACTTGGTCGCGGAAATCGCTTCCCATGCCCGCGAAGAACATGTCGCCAGCATTTACAAATTCCGGCTTTACGGTCCAGGCGCGCAGCGTTTCGTGGTAAATGCTTCCTTCGCTCCCCTGGTGGGCAAGAACGGGCAGCGCCTCGGCCGCTTGATTCTTCTCGACGACATTACGCAGCGCGTTCGCCTGGAAGAGCAGATGGTCCAGAACGAGAAGCTGACATCCCTCGGCTTGCTCGCCGCTGGTGTCGCTCACGAAGTCAACACGCCACTCGCCGTTATTTCAAATTACATTCAGATGCTCGGCAAACAGATACCGCCAGAGGACACACGCCAGAAGACGATCGACAAGATCATCAAGCAAACCTTCCGGGCGAGCGAGATCGTCAACAACCTGCTGAATTTCTCCCGCACAGGCGGAGCGGAGTTCGTCGAGGTCGACCTGAATTCGGTTCTGGATGAAACTTTGAGTCTAGTTCAGCATCCATTCAAGGCAGCGCGCGTCAACGTGATACGCAACTTCACTGACACGTTGCCCGTCGTTTTGGGCTCTACCACCCGCTTGCAGCAGGTGTTCCTGAACCTGTTCATGAATGCGCGCGATGCGATGCCAAACGGCGGCATGCTCGAAGTTCGCACTGCGGCCTACAATGGTTCGGTGGAAGTCGAAGTCACGGACACCGGCGTTGGCATTCGCCCCGAGAATATCCACCGCGTCTTCGATCCTTTCTTCACCACGAAGGCATCAGGACGGGGCACCGGCCTCGGGCTCTCCGTCAGTTATGGAATTGTGAAAGAACATGCGGGCAAGTTGGAAGTTCGCTCCACCGCGGAAAAGGGCACGTCATTCCGCCTCGAATTCCCCGTGGCAAGGAAAGCGGTCCATGCCTAAAGGCTCCATCCTCGTTATCGACGATGAAGTAGAAATCCGCGAAGGCCTTCAGGCGCTGCTTTCCTCGGAAGGCTACGCCGTCACCGAAGCGGCGACCGGCGAGGCGGGCCTGGCTCGATTGGGCGATCAACCTTTCGACCTGCTGTTGCTCGATGTCAGTCTACCCGACCGCAACGGCATCGAATTGCTGCGCGAAATTCATCGTCGCGATCCCCAGCTTTCCATCATTCTGATCACTGCGTATGGCTCGATCGACATGGCTCGCGCCGCGTTCAAGAACGGCGCGCAAGATTACATCACCAAGCCGTGGTCCAATGACGAGCTTCTCTCTCAGGTCGCGCTCGCTATCGAAGGCAGCCGGCTCCGCGAAGAGAACGTGCAGCTCAAACGCGCCCTAAAAGAGCGCTACAATTTTCCCAACATCGTAGGCAAGAGCGAAAAAATGCTCGCCGTTCTTGACCTTGTGGCGCAAGTGGGCCCTTCGCGCTCCACCATTTTGATCGCCGGTGAAAGCGGCACCGGAAAAGAAGTCATTGCCAAGGCCATTCATGCGGCTTCACCGCGCGCGGAAAAGCCGTTCATAGCCGTAAATACCGGATCGATTCCGGTCGATCTGCTCGAGTCCCAGCTTTTCGGCCATCTGAGAGGCGCTTTCACCAGCGCGGTCGCCTCCAAGAAAGGTCTTTTCGAAGTCGCCGACCAGGGAACAATTTTCTTCGACGAGATCAGTACCATCAGCCCGGAAACGCAGGCCAAGCTTCTGCGCGTGATTCAGGAACGGGAATTCATGCGCCTGGGCGGCACCGACACGATTAAAGTCGATGTACGCATCATTGCCGCATCAAACGAGGATCTGATGTCCCTGGTCCACGCGGGGCGCTTCCGCGAGGATTTGTACCATCGCCTTAACGTGATCAACATCGCGCTTCCTCCGCTGCGCGACCGGCGGGAAGACATCCCCCTCCTCGTTGAGCGTTTCCTCGAGCGTTTCTCGAAAGACAATGGCAAGCCCATGCGCTATTTTTCGCTACCGGCTATGCGCGTCCTGATGGATTACGACTGGCCCGGCAACGTGCGCGAGCTTGAAAACGTGGTCGAACGCGCAATCGTCCTCTCCAATGGAGATTCGATGGACGTGGACCTGCTGCCCGAAGTCGTTCGGAGCCGCGAAATCGTCCGCGGCGTGCATCTCCATCTCGCCGAATTTCTGCCGCCCATGCCGGGCGAGTCAGGATCGCGTTCGAATACACGATCGCTTTTCGAAATTATGGAGGAAGTCGAGCGCCGCATCATCATCGACATGCTCGAGCACTCGAATTGGAACCAGACAGAAGCGGCCGAACGCTTCCAGATTCCGCTTTCCACTCTCAATCAGAAAATCAAGCGCCTCGGCATCGAAACCCGCCGCCGCAATCCGGCGATTCGCGGCGCTGCGGCCGGCGCGGAATACCCCGACGCCGCAAGTTACATCGCGCCCAAATAGTTTTACCTCTTGACGAAATGAAAAATGATGGGCTCTCAGCGGAATCTCCGAGCTATTTCCCGATTCTCAAAACAAATCCACGGAAATAAATGCTTGCGGGACGGCTCGGCGCTACTTTTTGCCTTCTTCGGCTTTCCAGCCGCGCGGCATCAGGGTCGTGGTCAGATCCAATCCCGAAAGATCGACGCCATCCAACTCTGTCTCGCGCAGGATGGTTGTGGTCACGTCCGCGCCGTGCAAATCTGCGCCGCGCATGTTTGTATTGCGAAAATTCGCTGCGCGTAAATTTGCGCCCCGCAGATTCGCGTTGCTCAAATCGGCGCGAAAACACTCGACGCCACCCAATTGCGCTTCGCGTAAATCCGCGCCCGCGAGAATCGTTTCCGTCAGGTCGGCGCGTCGCAAATCAGCGCGTTTCATTTTCGCGCCGCTGAAATCGGCGCCCCCGAGTCTCGCCTCGCCCAGGTCCGCCCCTTCCAGATTCGCTTCGCGCAGCAAAGCATATGCAAGATTCGCGCCGTGCAAGTTCGCGCCCGCAAGCTTTGCCCCCGTTAAATCCGCGCGCACTCCGCTCGCATTCCCCTTCGTGAATTTCACGTGCGATTCCAAAATATCTTCTAGCCGCTTCCCATGGTGTTTCATGATTGTCGAAAAACCCCTCTTCTAATTTTACTCAAAACTCGCGCATCAGGATAATCTGTTATCTGCTGGTTGCCATGCAGCACCCCAAGAAAATTCGGAGCTCTCCCTGGCGTCCGTTATGGTAACTTGAATCAGCGCTTCTATCGTTTGTTGGTCGGCTTCCAGGACATACCCGTGGCATCGGCTTCGATTTCACATGCATCTCACAACGCGATGCCGCTTCGCCCAACTGCCGTTTATCGACTGCATCGATTTGCCATTTACCTCATCGCTCTAACCGCGGCCGCGTCGGTTTTTCCTCGGCATTCCCTCGCGCAAAATCCTGATCAGGAGAGCGTCGAAGAAATTGTCGCCAATCTCTACGCTGGCCGCGTCGTAATTGGCGTTGCCAAGGACGGCATTGTTGTGGCGACAGCCGAAAATCCCATCGAGCCCGAGACTCGCCCTCCGATGGTGGTTCCGCTCTCCGGCGAGCGCGTGGCAATTCTCTTGGGCGCAGCCGATTGGTGGTTACCCAGCGAACACCGCGAACTTGCGCGCATCGATAGCGAATTGCCGGAGCTGCCGCCACCTGCTGGCCTACGCAAGTCCCCCACGTTGGGCGGAACAGACGGAGGCGTGGGCGCTGAAGCGAGTGATATCGAGCAGGTCGCCGGGCGCCTGCACGACCGCCTCACAGCAATCGCCGGTCATATACACAGTAATCTGAATTTCGCACCCAACGAACCGCTCCTCGTAATGGTCCTTGTAGATTACGTCCAAAATTACGGCGCGGAAGTTTGGGTCGTTCAATATCCGATTGAACAGGAGCCGGAGCAAGGCGATTTCTGGCAGACGACCGTTCTGCAACCGCAATACATGCAACTTTGGCCGCCCGAAAAAGGTCAGCCGCGCGGCCTCGTCGAAATCAGCTATCCACCGGAACCGGCCGGCGCAAATCTCTCCGCCTTGGTCGCATCAGGAGATCCACGCATCGCTGCGGCTCTATCGGCTTCATCCGAGCTGCGCGACACTTCCAATTCGATTCTTAATGGCGATATCGAGAAATTATCTGCGGTAAGCGTGGCGGCATTCCTGCGTGAGTCTCTTCGTGCTACCGCGCGCCCGGGCGCGCGAATGATTGAAGCGGAAATTAATAAAGAGCGAGGCATCGGCTGGTTCATCGCGCCGCCCGAGGAAGCTCGAACGCCCGGCAGCGAACAGGTCCATCCATCGGGCGCTCCGAGTTTGCGCCGTCCGCCAGGCAAGCCTTCGGGTCCGGGCCGGTTCTAAGAATTATTGAATTATTCTGGCTGTGTTCCCTTATTTATTTTTGTTCTGCTAATTCGCGCTTCAGTCGCGCGCTTTTCTCCGCAACGCTTGCGGCTAATTCTTTCTTGTATTCCGCCAACGCCCGCGAAATTTGTGCGTCCGACGTTGCAAGAATCTCTGCCGCGAAAATACCCGCGTTGGTCGCCCCCGGCTTCCCGATCGCCATCGTCGCCACAGGAACTCCACCCGGCATCTGCACGATCGCAAGTAAAGAATCCATGCCGTTAAGCGAGGTCGCTGCCATCGGAACTCCAATCACAGGTAATGTTGTCAGCGCTGCCACCACCCCTGCCAGATGCGCGGCACCGCCTGCGCCCACGATGATTGCCTTTAACCCGCGCTTCACGGCCGTCTCCGCATATTCTGCCGCACGCGCCGGAGAACGATGCGCTGACACCACCTCAACCTCAAATCCGATGCCGAATTTTGCGAGCATCCGACCTGCTTCTGCCATCACCGGATAGTCCGAATCCGAACCCATTATGACGCCAACTAACGCCTTCGCTTTCGCATCTGCCACACTCACACTCCTTGTGATTTCGAATTGATTTTAAACAAGCGATTTCCTAAACACGATTGATCAGATTGATCCCCGAAGGCAGTCTATGGCTGCGCAACTCGATTCGCGGCATTCGCTGTTTCCTTCCCGATGTCCTTTCGATAATGCATTCCCTCAAAAAAAATCTGCCTCGCCGCTTCATAGACTTTTGAACGCGCCCCAGCGATACTATCCGCGGCAGCCGCAACATTTAACACTCTACCACTATGTACGTAGTATTTATCCCCTTCCTTCTTCGTCCCAGCGTGGAATACCGCACAGTCGTTCACCTCTTCAATCCCAGAAATTGATGCTCCAATTTTCGGTGCCCCTGGGTATCCATCTGCCGCTAAAACCAACGATAAACTGACCTTAGGTGCCCAACTGATCGGTACGCTCTCCAAATTTCCGGTCACTGCCGTCCGCAATAGGGCAGCCAGGTCGAAATTCATCCGCATGACCAGTGCTTCTGTCTCCGGATCACCCAAGCGGCAGTTAAATTCAAGCACTTTCGGCCCTGTCGAGGTCATTATCAGGCCAAAATACAGGAATCCTTTGTATTCTCTGCCATCACGGGACATCCCTGCGATAGTCGGCCGGACGACTTTTTCTTGAATAGCCTTTTCCACCTCTCTGGAGACCAGATCATCACTCGAAATCGCTCCCATTCCACCCGTGTTTGGCCCCTTATCGTCGTCAAAGATGCGCTTGTAGTCACGCGATGCGGCCAACGGAACAAATTTCTCACCATCTGTTAGCACCATGTAGGATATTTCCGGACCGGAAAGGCCTTCCTCGATGATCACGCGTTTACCGGCCTCGCGGAACTCATTGCCCTCCATCAGCCGCTCAATAAACGCTGTCGCCTCATCCGGCGAAGAGGTGACGAGCACGCCCTTACCGCCGCACAATCCGTCCGCCTTCACGACAACTGGCCAGTCCACCTCGCACAGAGACGTGTATGCATCGACAGCAGCGTCGAATATGCCGTAAGTTGACGCCGTAGGAATACCGTGCCTGTGCATGAATTCCTTCGCAAAAACCTTGCTGCCCTCGAGCTGTGCGCCGTCTCGCGACGGTCCTACGATGGGCAGGCCTCGTTTTGCGAATTCATCAGCGATTCCGAGCACTAGAGGCTGCTCCGGCCCAACTATCGTCAAGTCTGGGTTGAGCTTTTCCGCAATGTTCGCCATGCCGAAGACGTCGCCTGGATTTGCGGCGACGCACTCCGCAGTTTGCGCAATCCCATCGTTCCCGGGGGCGCACCAGACGCGCTCCACCTGAGGACTTTGCATCAATTTCCACGCCAGCGCGTGTTCTCGCGCGCCACTGCCAATAACGAGGATCTTCATGTCCGTGAACTCGCCGAACACGATAAAACGCGTGTCGCAGAGTGTCAACCATGGCTTTTATATTTTTCGTATCGAAGAAAATCGCGGCATAATGCACTCTGCCGAACATGCACTGGGACTATATTTTGATCCTCGCGATTCTCGCTGTTGTTGTTCCCTGGCGAAGTCTATCGCGCATTCGCGAGCTTTTGGTCGGTCCGGAGCCGACTACATCGGAACGCATTTTACTCTATTTATCGACGATCGCGTTTCAGTGGGTGGCCGTCGCGGTCATTTTGTGGCGTTGCAGGGCGCATCATTTATCATGGCCCACCCTCGGAGTGGCTGTTCCGTATCCGATGCGCTCGTTGGCCATCGCAGCGGGCTTGTCGATCATTTTGGTATTCAATCAAGTCTATGCGATCCGACGCGTCGCGACACTCCCGTACGAAAGCCGAGGCATTGTTCCGAAACTTGCCGAAAAATTGCTGCCCAAGACCTCGAGTGAGTCATGGGTTGGATTTTTTCTTGTCCTTACAGTCGCTCTTTGCGAAGAATTCATCTATCGAGGCTTTGTCGAGGCCGTCTTTGCGGGTGTTTTTGTCGGTTCCGCATTGGCCGGAGCTGTCATATCCGCCGCGTTATTTTCATCAGCCCATATGTATCAGGGACGGAAGGGGTTAATTACGACTTTCGCGGTCGGACTCATTTTCTCCGCTGCGCGAATATGGACCGGAAGCCTGCTGCCGTCAGTAATTATCCATTTCGCGGTCGATTTCTCCGTCGCACTTGCCGCACTAAAGTTCCTACCGCTTCGGAAAAATCCCATCGCTCTCTATGCCCTGCACTTTGTTGGTGCTAGGCACGAATTTAGCGTGCACAGAGGCGTGAATTGACAGTTCCGGCATCCACCATCCAAAGCCTTCTGCAGCCATACTGTCGCGATGTGCCATTGGAGATTTGCGGCAAGATACAGTTATATATGGACTTGCTATCTGTTTGGGGAAATAAAATCGCCTTGACGACGATCACGAACGAAGAAGACGTAATCCGATTTCATTTCGGCGAGAGCATTTTCGCGTTGTCTTTGGATAGCTTTGAGCATGGTCGACTCGCCGACGTTGGCTCTGGTGCCGGTTTTCCGGGCTTGGCAATTAAGCTCTTGCGCCCGAATTTGAGAGTAACTTTGCTCGAACCGAACAAAAAGAAGTGCGCCTTCCTAAACGAGGTTGCTCGAAGGTTGGAGCTTACCGATGTCGACATCCTTTCGATCGGATTTGAATCTTCGGCAATTCGGCCAAATGAGCTGAGGTTTGTGACATCCCGCGCTTTAGGAAGAATAGGCGATCTCTTGTCATGGTCTCATAACACGCTGTCCCGCGATGGGCGCGTCATTTTTTGGCTGGGCACCGAGGATGCCGAAGAGACAGCACGGATTCCTAGCTGGCATTGGGTACAGAGGTCGATTCCAGGAACAGTGAAACGGAAAATTATAGCCGGGAGTCTGCAAATAAAGTTCTGAATTTAAGAATAGGGCTATATTTTGTTCCACGTGGAACAAATTTCTGCCTCCCAGCATGTTCCACGTGAAACATCTTGCGCATACATACGCCGTTCTGTTAAATTCGCTTCCAAAATTCGACGGGGGAGACGGTTGGGGAGAATAATCTCCATCACAAATCAAAAAGGCGGCGTCGGCAAGACCACGACAGCCATAAATCTTGGCGCCTCTCTCGCAGCAGAAGAGAAACGCACCCTCATCATAGACTCTGATCCCCAAGGGAACACCACTGGCGGCCTTGGTTTTCCGAAAGACCCCTCACGCCGCACAATCTACAACGCACTAATTCTCGACGAACCGGCCGAACGGATCGTTCTCCAAACGCAGGTGGCTGGACTGGACATCATTCCTGCCGACAAGAACCTCGTCGGCGCAGCAGTTGAGCTGGTCAGCATGGAAAGCCGCGAATACAAGCTGAAAGCTTTTGTTCAGTCCATCCGCGATAACTACGAGTACATTCTCATCGATTGCCCACCGGCTCTGGATTTGCTCACCATCAATGCGCTCGCGGCGAGCGATTCTGTTCTGGTTCCCATCCAGTGCGAATACTATGCCATGGAAGGCGTTGCCGAGCTGCTCGATACGTTAATGCGGTTGCGTCGCACGATTAATCCATCGCTCGCTGTCGAAGGCATTCTGCTCACCATGTATGACGACCGGACGACGCTGTCGAAGCAAGTCTCCGCAGATCTTCGGAGTTTCTTCGGCACGCAGGTGTTCGCCACAGTGATTCCCAGGAACGTCCGCCTCGCGGAAGCCCCGAGTCACGGAAAGCCGATAATTTTCTACGACATTAGTAGTAAAGGCGCTGAAAGCTATATTCAACTCGCAAAGGAGGTCATCTCCAATGACAAGAAACGCGTTGGGCAGGGGACTGAGCGCGCTGATACGCGAGCCCGAAGCAACGCCGCAGGCGCCACCGAGTAACCCCGCCGGCCCTTCGTCGCCGGCCCTGTCGTCGGGCCAAGCTGCGGCCGCGGTCGCACCCGCTCGCGCCGCTAACTCCTCCGACTCCCCCCTCCAAGTCGACATCGATTTGATCGATCCTAGCCCCTATCAGCCGCGGACACGCTTCGCCCAATCCGCTCTCGACGAATTGGCGCAATCGATCCGCAGCACCGGAATTATCCAACCCCTCGTCGTCCGCAGGCGCGGCTCTCGTTTTCAATTGCTCGCCGGCGAGCGCCGTTGGCGTGCGGCTCAGCTCGTGTCGATGCATCGCGGCCCCGTCGTAATTCAAGACGTTCCAGACGAAAAGGCGATGGAAATCACCCTGGTCGAAAATCTGCAACGCGAAGACCTTAATCCCATAGAACAAGCTCAGGCTTTCGATCGGCTGATTCAGGAATTCCGTCTGACGCAAGAGGAGGCTGCGGAGCGCACCGGGAAGGAACGCGCAACGGTCGCCAACGCGCTTCGCCTTCTGCGCCTCGACAATTCCATTCGCGAAATGGTCGAAGACGGACGCCTGACCGCAGGTCACGCGCGGGCGCTGCTTGCGATTGAAGATCAACCCCTGCGCGCGGAAACAGCCAGACGCGCCGCTCGCGGCAACCTCACGGTTCGCCAAATCGAGCGCCTCGCCACGCATACCCGACGCCACCGCGCCGCATCTGAGCCTCTCTCTCTCGACGCCAACACTCGCGCCGCCATTGATGAGCTGCAGCGCGTCCTCGGCACACGCGTCACTGTGACCCCCTGTACCAAAGGACATCCCGGCCAGGTCATTGTCGAGTTCTACAACGAGAGCGATCTCGACCGTCTCTATCAGCTAATTATTGCGCGATAATCCGGGGTGTTTGCTTTTTTGAGGAGGCGTCCCGTGGCTGCGAAATGGCTGGGCGGTAAGGGCGGCGGTTCATCCGAGTGGGCGGGTTTTATTGATCGCGGCGTTTCGATTGAAGGCAAGATCAATATCGCCGGAATGTTTCGCGTCGATGGCCACGTGAAAGGCAACATCGCGTCGGATCACGGCCTGCTTCTTGGCGAAAATGCTCACGTCGAAGGCCAGATCGATGCAAATGACGTGACTATTGCCGGCCGGTTCGACGGCAACATCTTCGCGAAAGAACGCGTCGAGATTCAGTCGAAAGGCGTCGTCACCGGAGAAATCCATTCGCCGTGTCTGGTAATTCAGCCCGGCGGAATTCTCGACGGTCATTGCCACATGCTCTCGGCAGCCAGACAGGAAGAGCCGATGACGATCCCTATTCGTTCGAGCTCGCAAGCGGTTTCGCAAGCCTAGAATCGCGAATTTCTTTCGCTAAGTTTTAGATTAAGCGTAGTTATGAACGGGAATCAGCGCGCCGGCGTGACGTGCTGGATGTTTGCCATCACGGAGAGAAATTCGTTTGCATACGCCGAAGGACCAATATAATCGACGGATGTCAAATCCTTCGGCGCTACGCAGTTAATCCACTGCTGGTCACGCTGAGTCGTCGAAGTGAATGTCCAGCAGCGCCCACCCTGGTTGCCAATACGAATATCTTCCTGCCCTGAGGGTGTATAGCCTTTGGCGCGCAAAACTTTTGACTGCACCCCAGCAAAAACATCGTAATCAAACGGATAGGTTTTCGAAAAATGAACAGGTAAGAAAGTCGCTACCGGCTTTTCCCACGATAGCCGCGTCATTCGTTCGACCATCATTCCCTCGCCGTTCTTCACTGCGTACCATTCCAACGGTACAGTCACCTTCCATGACCGAAACACGACCGATCGTCCGTGTACAATGTGCCAGCTTGCCGAAACCACTTCCGGCAGCAGAATCGCCAAAGTCAGAAACACGATTGCGGCGCCAATCTTCAATTTGGTCTTGGGTTTCATGTGCGTCATCCATCTTAAATGGCGCTCGCCGCAAAGGAAATCCCGTTTACACGCACCCGTGCCCGATTTATACAGAGCGCAGACGCAGGCCGCCGTAACCTTTGCTCTTGTAGGGACCGACTAAGGTCGGGCCTCGGGGGGCGGCCGGCGCCGGCGGGGGGGGGGGGGGGGGTGGAGGGGAGCAGGGGG
>VFSW01009238.1_pt1 | contig 14091 bp, 14 predicted proteins | sample 5358111 | NCBI WGS metagenome assembly VFSW01 (sample SAMN11554181, study PRJNA540505) | mine drainage metagenome | isolation source: sediment from site ElyBrook_90M | place: USA: Ely Copper Mine, Vershire, VT | collected 2017
CGTAGCCGCTTCGAGAACCCTTCTTCATTTCACTTATGCATTCATACAGACGGGACGTTCCCACACCCGTTAGTTTCACACTACCCGCTGATCTGCTCCAGAATCGCCTTCGCCTCTGCCGCAGGATCGGCAGCCTCGGTGATGGGCCGTCCCACCACGATGTGGCTGGCGCCCGCGGCGATGGCCTCTGCGGGAGTCACAACGCGCCGCTGATCGGCATGGCCGCTTCCTGCTGGCCGCACGCCGGGCGTCACGATTGCGAAGTGGTTTCCCAGTTCCGAGCGTAGCGCGGACGCCTCGCGCGCGGAAGTCACCACGCCTTGGCAGCCTTCAGCCAGGGCAAGCGTAGCCAGCCGCAATACCTGAGCTTTCACCTGGCCGGGAACGCCGGTCGGTTCCAGATCGGCCTCGTCCATGCTGGTAAGCACAGTGACGGCCAGCACCATCAGCCCCGCGTATGCGCCGGCAGCATCAACCGCGGCCTTCAGCATCCTTCTGCCGCCCGCGGCGTGCACGGTCAACATGCTCACGCCGAGTTGCGCGGCTTCGCGGACGGCCGCTCCCACGGTGTTCGGGATGTCGTGATACTTCAGGTCGAGAAACACTTGCCGCCCTGAAGCCACCAGATCCCGTACCAGCTGCGGCCCCTCAGCCGTGTAAAGCTGCATGCCGACTTTATAGGTCAGCGCGCAGTCTCCGACCGCCGCAACAATCTGCCGCGCCGCTGCCGCCGTCGACACGTCCAGCGCCACGATCAGCCGCTGGCGCGGGTCTTTGCCGGCCGAATCCTTCCCACTGATTGGGATGTGTTTGGACAAAGTGGCGTGCATCCCAATCAGTGTAAGGTTTTCAGGAGAGTTTTTCTACCGGGCGGGGGGCATTACCGGTATGGGGCGGTTGTCGGCCACCGTCTCGTAGGAGGTTCGGCGGCGGGGTGTCACTACGTCCAGGCGTACCCGCTGCAGGCCTCGGGAGTTGTACCCAAGGGCCAGGGCTGCGCCGTAGGAGAGGTCGATGATCCGCCCCGGAGTGATCGGTCCGCGGTCATTGACCCGAACCACTACGCTCCGGCCATTATGCAGGTTCGTGACCCGCACGTAGCTGCCCAGGGGAAGCTTCAGATGGGCCGCCGTCATGTCGTACATATCGTACGGCTCACCGCTGGCGGTCAGCCGTCCGTCAAAATCGCTGCCGTACCATGAAGCGGTTCCAACTTGGTACGGTTGCGTCCCAGGTTTGTTGCTTTCGGGTTTTATTCGGGTTGAACTAACGGGAGCCGGTGTCGCCTCCGAGTTGTTCGGGCCCTGAGCTGCTCCCGTCCCGGCGATCAGAAAGGCAATCGCCAGTCCTTGAGCTATACGTCGTCGCATTCAGTTCTCCTCGCATCTCAAAAGTGTCCTAGGCTAGGCTGGTATGACTCGAGTGTTGCTGCAATCTCACTATGCTATCGGGCTGCCAAACGGCCTGTCAACCCGGATTAGACCTCTCGACGATGACCTCCTAGTAATCATCATCTTACGTAACATGTTGGTAATTATGGGTAATGCTGACGAATGGTGTTGAAAACAGTATGCTTATCTATTAATCAAATAGTAAATAACCTGCGCGGAAGGGCAGGGTAGAATTTACAAGCCGTTCATAATCAGATGGTTACGGTGATTACTGCGTCAACCCCCATGTAATCAGTCACTTGTGCGTTCAACCTGGAAGATGCACCACAGAATTTATTTCTTGGTGGCAGCAGCCGATGTTACTAATGGTGCCAGGGAACACTGGATTCCGAGCTGATCGTGGAGCCACGAAGCATGGCTGAAATACCCCCAATAGTTCTCACCATCGCGGGGTTTGACCCCTCGTCCGGGGCAGGCGTGACGGCTGACATTAAGACGATCGCCGCGCATGGCTGTTACGGCGTCGCCTGCATCACGGCTTTGACGATACAGTCCACTGCCGGGGTTCGCCGCGTGCAGGCTGTGGAGCCGGAATTGGTGACCGAGACGCTGTCTGAGCTGGTTGCGGACGTCGAAGTCGCGGCGGTTCACATCGGCATGCTGGGGACCTCGGGTGTGGTCAAAGCCGTGGCCGACTTCCTTGGGAATCGCTCGCGGAGGGCTCGATTGCCCAATGTGGTTCTGGATCCAATCATTAAGGCGTCGTCTGGTGCGGATCTGCTTGATGCGGCCGGGGTTAAGTTATTGACGGAGAAGCTGATTCTGCTTGCTGATGTAGTCACGCCAAACATTGACGAGGCCGCTACTCTGACCGGCCTGAAAGTGACCGATATCGAAGAGATGAAGGCCGCGGCGGCCAAACTGCACGAACTGGGATGTCCGGCAGTCGTGGTTACTGGCGGTCATCTGGAGAAGGCGACGGACCTGCTCAGCCTCAAGACCGCGCAAGGGATTGAGTACGAAGTGTTTAAGGCCGAACGCCAGCGCTCGAATTCCACCCACGGCACGGGCTGTGCCTTCGCTACCGCCATGGCCTGCCACTTGGCGCTCGGGCGTGGACTGGCCGAGGCTGCACTTCTCGCCAAGACGTACGTTACGGCAGCGATCTCGTACGGGCACGACCTGGGTCGGGGAGCTGGCCCCCTGCACCATCTCTATCGTCTGGGCCAACAGCGGCGGGCCGCAAGCTCGGGGGATGAATCGTGAGGATGAGTCCCAAAGCCTCGATTTTGGACTGAGATTGAAACGATGATTGCAAGGCGTGCGGCGGGTTTAGCGCTGTCCAATTAGTCCGGATCGTTGTCGGAGGGTCTTCTCAGCAGAATGCCGGCCACAAACGACGCGGTCGCCGCCAGCAGCCATTCGATCCGCCACATCTGGATCGCCTGAAAATCCACGAAGTTCTGGGCTTTGTAGACCAGACTTACGCCAATGGCTCCTGCGACACATCCCAGGCCGACGAAGAAAGCGATCAAGGACGCGGTGGGGAGTCCAATCCAGCGTTTGATTTGGTGGAAGTGCAGATATTGAATCCAAGTGGGAAGGTCGATCTTGTGCCAGGGGATTTCCGCGGCAGTCGACCGAAGCTTGGCAACTCCTCCGATCAAAATATCCACCGTGGAGGAGTAAGTCGAAGCATTCGAGGGCTGGTCCGCCGCGCCGGTTTGTACTCGGGGAGTGCCGCAAGCATGGCAAAAGCGTGCGCCGACCAGAAATTCCGTGGCGCAGCGCTGGCATGCTTCGCTCAAAGCTGGAACTGGACTGAGAACCGCCGGCTGGCCAGTTTGGGAAGGGGCCGGCGGCTGCCAGAATTCCTGATGCACGTTATGGATCGCTTCCGCCATCACTGAACCCCGAAAGGTAGACTGCTGCGATTCCTGAAATGGCAAGCCGACGGCCAAAGCTGATCCTCCGTTAACCATTTATGAACTAAAGACTTACGAGTTTCGTCCCAGGTTTTCCCAAAGCGCTTCCGGCAATAATTACGCGCCCTTCCGCGTAAAGATGCGCCGGTTTCTAAAGTCCATTACCCTCTGGCAAATGCCAGAAAGGCTCGGTTTTCATCGAAAAAATGCTCCTACAATAACCCTTGAAGCGTCTCTTTCTAGAACAACCCCATCGGCTGCCGGGCTTCATTCCGCAGTCCTGGGCAGAAGGGCTTGCTGCAAGTCTCCACAGCCCAGCTCTGTCGTGGAATGAGGCGATTATAGGGGTGACGGGAATATTGCTAGGAGTGACTGTTCTGGCCCTGTGCTAACGGGTCTGGTTCCCGGAAGGTCTCTCAGATGCAAGCCCAATTCGTTTAGACTTGCAAAGTACGTTTCGTGGCGATCGGAGAGAAGACGGCATTGGTTGAATCCGTTGCAGGCAGCATGCGTCTACTACTCCTGGTCGCTCTCTGCGGTTCAGCTACGGCGGGGGCACAGGTTTCCGCTATAGCTTCCGCCCCCGTTTCTGCTTCAAGCGCAGTTCACGATCCGCTAGTCGACGCCGCTTTTGACCATTTCTACAACATGGAATACGAGCAGTCGACGCGCGATTTCGAGAAGGTCCTGGCCCGGCACCCCAGAGATCCCTTTGCCGTCAACCACCTGCTGACTTCGGTGATCCTGCACGAGCTCTACAACACGGGGGCTATGAACACGGGGGAATATGCCAATGACAGTTTTATCGGGCAAACGCACCGTCCAGCCGATCCCAAGGTGAAGGAACGAATCAAGCAGCTGGTTGCCCAGGCGGAGGGTCTGGAAGAGGCGGAACTTAAGGCGAATCCGAACGATGTGGACGCCATCTATGCCCGGGGCGTGACCCGGGCGCAATTCTCGATATACACGGCGCTGATCGAGCGGGCATGGTTCTCGGCTTTGCGCAATGCCGTGGGCGCCCGCCACGATCACGAACGCGTGCTCGAACTCGACCCCAAGTATGTGGACGCGAAGCTGGTCGTTGGCACGCACTACTATGTGATGGGCAGTCTCTCGTGGAGCGTGAAAGTCGCGGTCGCTCTGGTGGGTTTGAGCGGGTCGAAAGAGAAAGGCCTGCAGTACCTGCGCGAGGTGGCCCAGAGCAGCGGCGAGAACGCGGTGGACGCGAAAGTGGTGTTGAGCCTGTTCCTGCGCCGCGAGCAAAACTACGACGAAGCCCGCGGCAACATGCAGGATCTGGCCGAGCGCTATCCCAAGAACTATCTGTTCTCGATTGAAGTCGCGAACCTGCTGCGTGCTTCCGGCCGCTTGGACGAGGCCGCCGCCGCCTATCGCAGAATCTGGCAGAACGGTCGGGAAGGGAAGTACGGAGCCCTGCACTACGAGCTCGCGGCCTGGGCGCTGGGTGAGTTGCTAAGGAGCCGGAAAGACTATGCCGGCGCGGCAGCCGCGTATGAACTGCCCAACGAAGTTCCCAACGCCGACCCTGAAACGCTGCAGAAGGCGAACCTGGCTGCCGGCAAGATGTATGACTTGCTGCAGAAGCGCGATCTGGCGATGAAGAAGTATCAGATGGTGGTGGCGGAGAACGGCGGCAGTCCCCTGGCGGAAGAGGCGCGCAAGTTCATGAAAGAGGCGTACCGGCAGTGAGGAGTTCGCGGCTGGACCTCGGACAGCGGACTCTTGAGTTTGGACATCGACTTCCGACTTCGGACCGCAGATCTTGGATGGGAGCGTCGGACTTCGCCCGGGCTTGGACAGCCGAGGCGGCTGTCTCTACGTGGATCTGGCCGGACCTGGGCTTTGCGGGAACTTTCTCCTCCTGGCCGGCGTATCTTCAAGCGGGGGCAAGCCATGTATTGCAACTACTGCGGAAAAGTGATTCAGGACGATGCGGCAGTTTGTGCTTATTGCGGCGTTCGGGTGGGGGCATCCGTGGCGCGCAAGCGGCTGGTGCGGCCGCGCCAGGGACGTAAAATCGCGGGCGTGTGCCTGGGGTGCGCTGAATATTTTGATATTGACGTGACTGTGGTGCGGCTGGTGTGGCTGGTTACGGCGCTCATGACCTGCGTCGGTTTCATTCCTTACATCATTGCCTGGATCGTGATGCCGGAAGAGCCGCTTTTACTCGCGGCTCCCGCAAGCGCGCAGCAAGTCATGAATATGTAGGCTCGGTGGTAATAAAAAACGCCGTCGAGCTTCGCTCGGCTGGACAGTCGAGAGCCTGCCCTGAGCTTGCCGAAGGGGCGGCTGTCCCCACATAAGCATCTCCCAAACGGCGAAACCTTTCTCCATTGGCCGAGAGCCGGGCGGCGGAAGCCAAGTTTGTGTTTAAATCGGCTGCATGCAGCCCATCGCCTCGCAGAAGGTCAAGAGCGGCGACGCCGAGATCACTTACTGGGTGCTGGGCGACGGCGCTCCGGTTGTGCTTCTGCATCCGTTTCCCGCAAATCATGAATTCTGGATGCCTGTAGCCCAGGCACTGACCACGCGCTTCCGCATTATTCTGCCCGACCTGCGCGGCCATGGAGATTCCGAAATCGGCGAGGGTCCAGCCACCATGGCGAAGCACGCGGCCGACATTGCCCGCGTGATGGACGACGCCGACGCTGGCCGCGCGCCGCTGATCGGAGTGTCGATCGGCGGCTATGCGTTGTTCGAATTCTGGCGGAAGTTCCGAGGCCGCGTGGCTGCACTGGGGCTTTGCAACACCAAGGCTCCTGCGGATTCCGCCGAGGCCCGCGCGGGACGACTGCAGGCGGCCAACGATGTGCTGGAACGCGGTACTGAGCCATTTTTCGAGACGATGATCCCGCGCCTTCTGGGCAAGACCACGCGCCAGGCGCGGCCTGACCTGGTTGCCGAAGCGCTCGGCATGATGCGCAAAATGTCGCCCGAGGATGTGGCGCAGGTACAGCGGGGCATGGCCGAGCGTCCTGATTCGGTCGAAACATTGAAGACCATCAATGTTCCGGTGCTGCTGATCACAGGAGAGGAAGACATTCTTACAGGCGTGAATGAAGCGGAGTTGATGCGGCAACGGATTGCGGGGAGCCAGATGCGCGTGATCCCGAAGGCGGGGCACTACTCGCCGTGGGAGCGGCCCGAAGACGTGATGGGGCTGGTGGGGAGCTTTCTGGGTGGAATCTAGAGGGTTGGAATCTGAACTTGCCGCAGTCTGATAGTGTCCTAGAATCGTAAACCACAGAAAGCATAGAGGACACCGAGGGTAAGCCGAAGTCCGGAAATGGAGTTTGTAGAACGGCCGCGCTACAATCGAGCTGCTTATGAGAATGGCAAGACTTGTCACACTCCTGGCCTTAGGAATCTTTGCCGTCAACACCCTGGCGCAAACTGCTCCTGCTCCCAGGCCGCGCATTCTGGGCATCGATCACGTTTCGTTTTACACCACCGCGCCGGAGGGAGTGCAGAAACTCTACAGCGGCGTGCTGGGACTGGCCGCGGCGCCGGCGGTGGAACGGGGCGGCACTGCGCGCTATATGGTGGGCACACAGTGGGTGGGTTACAGCGCCGCGCCTGATGCGAAAGCGACCGACCGCATGGATCATGTGGCGTTCACGACCGACAATATCGTTGCGCTGCGGCATTTTTTTGCCGCCAATGGGGTGAAGGTTTCCGGCGTGCAGGGTTGGCCCGACCACAGTCTGAGTTTTTCTCTTGCCGATCCGGAGGGACATCGCGTTGAATTTGTCGAACATGCTGCCGTTGAATCTGCTTCTGTTGAAGCTTCTTCGGTCGAGCATGCTGCCGTCGGGCATGCCAAGGCAGACACGTCCGCGCCGGCGTCGGCAGTGTCGCGGCACATGATTCATACCGGCTTTCTGGTGCACAACCGCGATGCGGAAGATCATTTTTATCGCGATCTGCTTGGCTTCCGGCCCTACTGGCACGGAGGGATGCAGCCCGACAAAACCGATTGGGTCGCCATGCAGGTTCCCGACGGGACTGACTGGCTGGAGTACATGCTGAATCAGCCCGAGCACCCTGATCTGAAGGTCACGGGAGTGATGAATCACATTTCGCTGGGCGTGGCTGACATGACGAAGGCGCAGGCGATTCTAGAGTCGCACGGCTGGAAGCCGCACGGCGACGAAAAGGCGCAGATGGGAAAAGATGGCAAGTGGCAACTCAACGTTTATGATCCTGATCTGACGCGGGTGGAACTGATGGAGTTCAAGCCGGCGCAGAAGCCGTGTTGCTCGGATTTTACGGGGCCGCATCCGTCGGAGTAAGTGGCTCTACTGGACCGAGAATTGAGGTTTCTTGAATTGAGGTTGAATGGAAACGATGAATACCTCTCTGGTTGCGGCAAAGACGATGGTGACTGGCAAGGGTGACGGCGAGACTCTCGACGTGAGCGCGGCCGCCAGCCGCGTTTTCTTGCTGACGCTCGACATCACCAACATCATCGAGCAGGAATCGCTGGACGTCAGCGTTTATAGCTCGGCGGACGGCGCCGCGTGGGGCCCCAAGCCGATAGCCTCTTTTCCGCAGAAGTTTTATCGGGAGCAGTCTCCCCTGCTGCTCGATCTGACGGCGCATCCCGACGTGAAGTTCGTGCGCGCGCACTTGGAGGTCGCGCGCTGGGGACGCGGGACTGAGACGCCCATGTTCGAGTTCGGCGTGACGCTGCGGGAAGTGCCGGCGAATATTCTGAAAGAGGCGGCGGCTGAGGCTCGGGCAATGGCCTGAGAAATTGCTGATTGCTGATTGTTGATTGCTGATTGAAGGTCCAAGGATCACGGAAGAGCTGCCGGCGTTTGTTGGTTCTTAATCAGCGATCAACAATCGATGAGTCGACAATCCACCAACTCCGTACGAAATTGTCTTCAGCGGCTTCCGCTATATTAATCCCAGGATGAAAGTCGAGTCCCAAGTGATTGTGCGCCCGGCCCGTGGTGTGCGCGGAAGCGTGCGGCTGCCGGGTGATAAATCCATTTCCCATCGCTATGCCATGCTGGCGGGGATCGCCGAGGGTCCGTCGCGGATTGAGAACTATTCCACGGGCGCCGACTGCGCCAGCACTCTGGGATGCATGCGGTCGCTGGGCGTGAAGTGGGAGCGCACGAGCGGAGAGAGCGCTGGAAACACGATCGAAATTGAAGGACGCGGGGCGGCGCTCGCCGCTCCAAGCATGCCGCTCGATTGCGGCAACTCCGGCTCGACCATGCGCATGTTGAGCGGCATTGTTGCGGGACAGAAATTTACCAGCGAGATGATTGGGGATGAGTCGCTCTCGCGGCGTCCCATGGGGCGTGTGATCGCGCCGCTGACTGCCATGGGCGCGCAGATTGCTTCGCAGAGTGGACTTCCGCCACTGCGCATCGTGGGCGGGAGCCTGAAAGCCATCGACTACAAGATCCCGGTGGCCAGCGCGCAGGTGAAATCGTGCCTGCTGTTTGCAGGCCTGTTCGCCGAGGGAGAAACCCGTGTGGAGGAACCGCTGCGCACCCGCGATCACGGAGAAGTTGCGCTGCGCGCGTTTGGGGCGCAGATCGAGCGCAAGGGCAATGAAGTGAAGATTCGGGGCGGGCAGAAATTGAAAGGCGTCGAGGCCCGCGTCCCGGGCGATCTATCGAGCGCGGCTTTCTTTTTGTGTGCCGCCGCATTGTTTCCGGGTTCGCGGCTGACCGTTCCGAATTTGTTGATGAATCCTACGCGGGCCCGACTGCTCGACATCCTCACGCTGCTGGGCCTGAAGATTTCTGTGACGCAGATTGAGGAGATTCACGGCGAACTCGTCGGTACCCTGCAGGTGGAAGGCGCTCGACTGAAGGGCGCAACTGTTTCGGGAGCGGACTCGGCGGCGCTGATCGACGAAATTCCAGTGCTGGCGGCCATCGCGCCATATACGGAGCAGGGAATTGAAGTGCGCGACGCCAAAGAGTTGCGGGTCAAGGAATCCGACCGTATTGCCGCGGTGGCTGGCAATCTGCGGCTGATGGGTGCGCAGGTGGAAGAGCATGAAGATGGCTTGAAGATTCCCGGAGGCCAGAAGCTCCACGGCGCTGAGATCGATTCCTGCAGCGATCACCGCATCGCCATGGCCTTTGCCATTGCGGCGTTGTGCGCGGAAGGTGAGACCGTAATTCGTGGTGCTGAATCCGCCGCGATTTCTTACCCGGCTTTTTTCGCTACGCTCGAAGGGTTGGTGGAACGGTAGGGCGAAGCTGCTTGCCGTTCGGTGGGCGAATTTGAATCAAATTCAGCCACTGGCCGGGGCGTGGCGGTGTCCTGAGTTCGTCGACCACAGAGGGCACTGGGGGAAAGCCAGAATCGCGGAGAACGCGGAGGACGGCGCGGAGAACGCGGAGAAAGGCTCCGGGAAGGGCTGCGGCTTGGTGCTTATTTTGACGCTATCCTGACCTGACGGCCAACCGGGCAAGCCCGCCCCTGGCCAGTTTCCCGGCTGTGCGGTCGTCACCGGTCATGATAAAGTAGTGCCCACCCTCAGGCCATGGCCATGGGGCCTAGCCGGAGCGCCGAATCCCCCGATTCCCAAAGGAGTGACCCATGACGACCCTCCGTGAAATTGTGAAAGACCGCAGAGTGTATTCCATTGATGCCGGACGCACGGTGCTGGAAGCGGCGCGTTACATGATGGAACACAACATCGGAGCGCTTCCCGTGCTGCGGAACGGAGAGTTGGCCGGTATGTTTTCCGAGCGCGACATTATGAACCGGGTGGTCGCGGTGGGACGCACTCCCGGATCCACTTCTGTGGCGGAAGTTATGACTGCCAACCCGCGTGCTGTCCCCCTCGACGAGAGCGTAGAGGAGTGTTTATTTATCATGCGCGAATTCGGATTCCGGCATTTGCCCATCGTCGAGGGCAAGGAATTGAGGGGATTGGTCTCGCTGCGCGATATCCTCATGCGCCAGGCCGCAGAGAGCGAGCGCGAGAGTCGGCGAGCTGCTTCGTAGGAGTCGCTGCCGCGTGACGACCGCGGGAATCTGGAGTACTTCGATCTACTGAGGCTGAGAGCAACCCGTGACAGCCGAGGCGGCTGTCCCTACGCGAGCCTGAAAACCGAATCCTCTCATTCCCGGTGGCGCAGAATCAGTTCACCTTTTTCCGTGGGCAACTGGAAGGGAAATTCGAAGATTGTCCCTTTGATCGGAATCCGCAAGACAAAATATTCCCGTTTTTTCCATTTGCTGATCCACCGGCTGTTGGTGCTGAACAAAACCCACCCTGTCACCTCGGGCTTTCCCGGATCAAGGTGCGCCGGCCGCAGGCTGTTTTTGCTGACGAACTCCAGCAACTCCGCCGCATCCTTCTGAAACGCCCGCGTGTAGGCTTCTTTCGCTTCTTTCTGCTCCGGGTGTTTTTCCACTTCGCGCGCGGTTGCGTGATCCTGAGTCTCGGCGTCGGTCTCGATTTTCTCCCCGAAGTCGTCGGGATCGAGGGCGGTCTGCGTGACCTTGAAGTGCTTCAGAAATTGCAGGGAAATATTTTCCGTTTCCACATCGACCGAGCCCGGACCACGATAGCGAATGTCGACCAACACGCCGAAGAACGGCTCATGCCGGCGCCGGACTTTTTCCAGCTCCTGGGAGTCAACCGTCAGCGTGATGCCCAGATCGCCGGACCACAGTCCGTAACGGTATTTCCCGTCTTCGCCCCGGGTGAACGTGCAACCCGGATGTTGCTCGTCCCAGCGCACGGTTGGATATTTCGGTTTTTGCCTGCACAGGGCGGCCGGACAGGCGGCTAAACAAAAGCTGAGAAGACAGGCGGCCGCCAGCGCCGGCGGCAAGCCAGGAAGTGAACGAAAAAACACCGGTCGAAGAAATGTAGGGGACCGGGGGATGACCATACCTCAAGTGGGAATCGGCGCTAGTACCGTGAGACTTACAGTTGGAGGCGTGGCTTCGTTGCTCGGCGTCGTGCCGTTGGTATCGGCGCCGGTCAGCGTAAAAATGTAAGTATTCTGGGGCGTGTTTCCGCTAAGGCCGGTGTTGGTGGCACCGGGCGTGGTGCAGGCGGGCATGAACAGCAAGCCGGCCGCAATCAAACAGACAAGCGACAGCCCCCATAGTCTCCGGCCTCGCCGGCCCGAAGCGGCCAGCCCCGCCGCGATCAATCCCAGCCCGGGGAAGGTCAGCCACGAGCCGCGCAGCCACGAACCGTTAAGCCCGTTTAGACCCCCGGGAAACGAAGCCGGAGCGGGCGGAGGCGTTGTGGGTCCAGTGGTGGTGATGGTGAGCGTCGATGAACCCTGCAGGCCGTTGATCGTGACCGTAGCTGGAAAAAATGAACAGAAAGGCGCGGGGTTCGCCAGAGGCGTGATTCCGCTGCAGGAGAGCGTGACGGTTCCCGAATAGCCATTGATCGGACTTACGCTGACCACCGCGTTTGCCGTGAAACCCGCATGCACGCTGGTGGGAAAAAGCGGAGTCGTCACCGCAATGGTGTAGTCGGGAGTCACCGACAGCACGGTTAGCTTCACCGCGACAGTCTTTGTGGTGCTCGGGGCCGGGCCTGTGCCGGTCACAGTGAGGGTATAGAACCCGGCGGGAACATCGGAGGCGACGGTGATCGCCATCGCAACCTGCTGCGGGGGCGTCGCCGTCGCGGGCGGTGTGCATACCGGACCGTTCGCCGCGACGGGGGTCACTGCGCAACTAAGTGAGACTGTGCCGTTGAATCCGTCCACGGTTCCAAGAGTGATGTACGAGCGAGAGTCCTGGCCCGCGTCCACGGCGGCGGGGTAGGGGGCCGAGACTACCATGGTGAAATCCTGCCCGAAGGCTGGCGCCCCGAGAGAAACTAGAAATAAGAACCAGAGCAGCGCGCGGACGGGGGCTACAGGCCGGAAGATGAATAAACTGGATTTCAACATGAGCAGGTTCGGTCTCTTACCTTCGATTCACCGGACAAAGCAAAGGCTGCCCGGTAGCTGTTTCCAGATGAAACAGAATTCTAAATAGTAACATCACGGGCTTGGCCCAGTCGCGCCGGCGGCCCGGCTCTCGCTCCGCCTGAAGAACGGCTCCGCTTGGAATGACGCAGACCGGGGGGTGTTCGGAATCCAACTGCACATTCATCGGCAGCGTCACTAATTTTTTTTCTTTAAAAGTCCGGTGATCCCGCTGACCGGCTTGTTCCCCGAATTGCCCTACAGCGCGTCCTTAAGAAATCCGCTAGCCATTCCCTTCACGTCGGGGACGAACTTGGGTTCAGAGGTGGTTCCCTCTACGTCGACGGGAATGCTCGGACCGTTCGATCCCAGTTTGGCAGTCATTTTGAAGGCGAGCGCGTTTGCCGGACTCACCGTACCCGCGCCTGTCAGTACGCCGAACGAAGGGACGGTCAGGTTGAAGTTGTTAACTTGCGTGCCTTCTGGAGTTGCATGCACGTCAGAACTGAGATTTTGGATGGTCGTGTCAGTTCCTCCCCCGCCTTTGCCGAATAACGAAGACACCTCTGAGAGTTTCGATCCTATGCTGAATCCGGCCAGCGCCGAATTCTCCAGATGGATGGTCCCAATAGTAACCAGTTTGTTAACTGGCCCGGCAATCGTGAAGTCGATGCTCAGCGTGCCGCCTTTCAATGTTGCCTTCGGTGGTAATACCACACCCAAGGCCGGCAGCATCGCTTCCAAGTCGTCTACCGGCATGCTCTGTCCGGAGATTTTCATATTCACACTGGTGACCTTGTCGTGGGCATCGTACGTGCCGGCGAGATGCGCGACGGCCTTTCCCATGCTGACCTCACCCTGGGTCAATACGCCCAACTCCTTCACCAGATTGTGTGTGACCGTGTATGTCACTTCCACGGGTTTTCCCGCGGGCGACCCCTTCTGAACCACCTTTAAGTTAGAGGCTTTCAGCGTGCCGGTGGTCTTAGCATCGTGCCCGTCGGAGGAGACGCTTCCGTCAAAATCGGCGATCCCAGAAATGCCGGCAGCGGGATCGATGAAGCCGGATGCCGCCATATCCATGTGCTGCACCGAGATTTTCGCTTGCAGAGGCGTCAGCGCCGTGTTGGCGGAGTCGATTGGGCCAGCCTGTCCGTCGAGCTGCAAGGTGCCCCCGGACGGCAAGTCCGCAGACATTTTGAAAGGAAACGCCGACGAAAAAGAGATATTACTTACTTCGATATTTACTTTGTCGTATATGCGCGGTTTGTCCCGGGAGGAGGCTCGGCTCACGGTGAGCCGTCCATTGTTGATCTTCAGCTTCGCCACCGAAATGCTGGGAGTACCGGCCGCGGGTTCCTGGGTTTTTTCCAGGGTTGGCGCGGTACTCTTGTTTCCCAGGCTGGAGAAGTTCCACTGCGCCCCATTTTCCGATCGCACCAGGCTGATTTCCGGCTGATTCAGGGTCACGTCAGTCACGCGCAGCGTTTTGGAAAAAATCAGCGGGAGCAGCTCCACGCCCACTTTCAGCGACTGGGCTTCCACAAATGGAGCCTTGCTGAAGGCGGCATCGTCGGCGATCGAAATCTTGTCTGCCTCCACTGCTCCCGATAACACCTAGAGCGATAGATTCCCACCCGTAGCCTGCCGCCCCAGAGCTTCACTCAATTCGGATTCCAGCTTTGGACGGAAAGCGTTTGGGTTCACGAAGAATGGAACTGCGATCAGGATGACGATCAGGATCGCAAGCACGATGGCGAAAACTTTCAAAGCTCGTTTCACGGGGAGAACCTCCTGGGGAATTGCGATGTTGCGAGCGCTAAATGTGGG
>VFSW01009239.1_pt1 | contig 14089 bp, 11 predicted proteins | sample 5358111 | NCBI WGS metagenome assembly VFSW01 (sample SAMN11554181, study PRJNA540505) | mine drainage metagenome | isolation source: sediment from site ElyBrook_90M | place: USA: Ely Copper Mine, Vershire, VT | collected 2017
CCCCGCAACCGCCCCCGAGTAGCGGAAGCGCATCAGCTCGCCGCGCATCTCCGCACGCGGCACCCCGGGCACGCGCGTCGCGAGCGCCGCGGCGACTTCCGGATTGTCGCGGTTGACGGCGCTCGACACCACCACCACGTCCGCCTTCCCCAGATGCTCCGCGGCATGACCCAGGAAGACTTTGGCGCCGAGGCGGGCGAGCCTGAGCGTCACGGCGTTGGGTTTGAGGTCCGAGCCCTGCACCTCGTATCCCAGGTTGAGCAGCACTTCGGCGATACCGCCCATGCCGGAGCCGCCGATGCCGATCAGATGGATGAGATGGATGCGGCGCATGCGGTCGTTCACGGTCCGGCGCCTCCCGCCGCGAGACATAGATCCGCGAGCCGTGACGCCGCGTCGACATTGCGCCCGGTGCGCGCAGCCTCGGCCATCAGCAGCAGGCGCGGCCGGTCCGCCGTGAGCGCCGCGATGCCGGCGCTCAATGTGTCCGCGGTCAGGTCGCGCTCCTGCAGGATGCACGCCGCGCCGGCGCGCACCAGGGCCTCGGCGTTGCGCGTCTGATGATCGTCGACCGCGCCCGGAAACGGCACCAGCAATGCGCCGAGGCCGGCGGCTTGCAGCTCGGCGATGGTCATGGCGCCCGCGCGGCACAGCGCCAGGTCCGCCCAGGCGTAGGCAGCCGCCATGTCCTCGATGAACGGCAGCACCTCGGCCTCGACCTGGCACTCGACATAAGCCGCGCGCGCGGCATCGATCCCGCGCGCACCCGCCTGGTGGCGCACTTCGGGGCGTGTCGCCGGGTCGATGCGCGACAGCGCCTGCGGCACCAGGGCGTTCAGCCGTTGTGCGCCCTGGCTGCCGCCGAACACCAGAAGCCGCGCCCGCGGCCCGCGGCCGGCGAAGCGCACGGCCGGCTCGGGCAGGTCCGCAATGTCGGCACGCACCGGATTGCCGACGGTGCGGGCTGCGACGCCCGGCCGAAATGTTCCGGGAAAGGCCTCGAGCACTTCGGTTGCGACGCGCGACAGCCAGCGGTTGGTCATGCCGGCCACCGCGTTCTGCTCGTGAATCAGCAAGGGGATGGACTTGAGCCACGCCGCGATGCCGCCGGGGCCGCTCACGTAGCCGCCCGCGCCCAGCACCACCGCCGGCCGCACGCGCCGCATGATCTTGAGACATTGCAGCACGGCGCCGGCGATGCGCAGCGGCGCCATCGCCCAGGCCGCAAGCCCCTTGCCGCGGATGCCGGCGACGCGCACCCACTCGATCGGGAAACCGTTGGCCGGCACCAGGCGCGCCTCCATGCTTCCCGGCACTCCGAGCCACACGACCGCGATGCCGCGCCCGGCAAGCACCTTGGCCACCGCCAGGGCCGGAAACACGTGCCCTCCGGTGCCGCCGGCCATGATCATGACCGGCCCGCTCATCGCGCACCTCCGGGGGTGCGCATCACGGCGGAGCGCGAGGTGCATTTGACCTCGTGATAAATCCGCAGCAGCACCCCGAGCCAGCCGAGGCTCACCAGCAGGCTGCTTCTTCCGTAGCTCAGCAGCGGCAGGGTGAGCCCCTTGGTGGGCAGCACCCCCATGTTGACGCCGATGTTGACGATGGCCTGCAGGCCGAGCCACACACCGAAGGCGAGCGCCAGATACGACTGGAACATCAGCCCCGCCTGCGCCGCCATGCGCGAGATGCGAAACGCCCGCCAGACCAGCGCGAGGAACAGGGCCAGCACCCCGATCACGCCGGCGAGGCCCAGTTCCTCGGCAAGCACGGCGAACACGAAGTCGGTGTGCGCCTCCGGCAGATAGAACAATTTCTGCACGCTGCTGCCGAGACCGACGCCGAACCAGGAACCCCGGCCGATGGCGATCAGCGATTGCGTCAACTGGAAGCCGCCCTTGAACGGGTCGTCCCAGGGATGCAGGAACCCCATGAGGCGCTTCAACCGGTAGGCGGAGGTGAGCGCAAGGGTGGCGAACGCGAGGGTGGTGCCGGAGACGAACAAGATGACGTAGCGCAGGCGCGCCCCGGCGACGAACAGCACCGCGAAGCCGGTCGCGAACAGCACCGTGGCGGCGCCGAAGTCGGGCTCCAGCAGAAGCAGCACCGCCGCCGCGCCGAGCAGGCCCACGGGCTTCGCGAGGCCCTTCAGAGTGCCCGTCAGCTCGGCGCGCTTGCGCACGCAATAGCTGCACACCCAGGTCAGCACCAGCACCTTGGCGAGCTCGGACACCTGGAAATTCATCGGTCCGATGCGCATCCAGCGGCGGGCGCCGTTGACCGTCGCGCCGAGCCCGGGAATGAGCACCAGGAAGAGCAGCAGTAACGCGAACAGCAGGAGCCCGAGGCTGTACCGGTCCCAGAGCTGCGCGGGTACCCGGGTCACGGCCCAGGCCGCGAGCACGCCCACCAGGCCGAAGGCGAACTGCCGCTCCAGGAAATAGAACGGATCGCCGAGATTCTTGGCGGCGATCGACATGGACGCGGAGGTCACCATGATCAGTCCGACCAGGAGCAGCGCCGCCGTCAGTCCGAGAGTCACCCCGTCCCACGCGAAGGGCATGCGCTCGCGTGCGCGAATGCCGTACGACAGGGTGGCGGCGTTCATGCCGCCCCCTCGAGCGCGCGCACCGCGGCGGCGAACACCTCGCCCCGATGGTTGTAGTCGCGAAACATGTCCAGACTCGCGCAGGCCGGCGACAGCAGCACCGTGTCGCCGCGCCGGGCGGCGGCGGCGGCGGCGGCGACCGCGGCGGGGAGCGAGCTGGCGCGTTCGGTGGGACACACGCCGGTGAGCACGCTCTCGATGGCGTTCGCATCCCGGCCGATCAGGACCACGTGCCGGACTTTGTGTCGAAACGCCGCGGCGAGCGGAGCGAAGTCCTGGCCTTTGCCGTCGCCGCCGGCGATCACCACCAGCGGCCCGGACATGCCGGACACCGCGGCGAGGGTCGCGCCGACGTTGGTGCCCTTGGAATCGTCCACGTAGCGCACGCCCGCGATATCGGCCACCCACTCGGAGCGGTGCGCGAGACCCGGGAAGCGTTCGAGCGCGGTCAGCATCGCGGCAAGCGGCAGGCCCGCGGCCTCGCCGAGCGCGAGTGCCGCCAGCGCGTTCGCGGCGTTGTGCGCTCCGGAGATTTTCATGCGCGAGGCCTCGAGCACGGGCGCGCCGCGGCGCGCGAGGAAGCTCTGCGATCCGCGGCGCACCAGCGTAAAGTCCGCGTCCGCACGCTCGATCGAGAAGGTGACGACCTGCGCCGGGCGCGCAGCGCCGCGGCGCGCGCGCCCGCCCATCGCCGCCACCGGCGGGTCGTCCACGGTAAGCACCATGGTGGCGGCGCGCGCGAAGATGAGCTGCTTGGCGCGGGCGTAATCCTCGATCGAGGCATATCGATCCATGTGATCCGCAGTGACGTTCAGCACCACTGCGGCGAGCGGCTCGAGCGAACGCGTGGTCTCGAGCTGGAAGCTCGACAGCTCCAGCACGTACAGGTCGGGAACCGGCTCGGCGAGCAGGTCGAGGGCGGGCCTTCCGAGATTGCCGCCGGCGAGCACGCGCCGGCCGGCCGCGGCCGCCATGGCCGCCACCAGGCTGGTCACCGTGCTCTTGCCGTTGGTGCCGGTGATGCCGATCACCGGCGCCCGCACCGCGCGCGCGAACAGCTCGATGTCGCCCAGCACCTCGATACCGCGGGCCCGCGCCTGCGCGGCGATCGGCTCCTCGAGCGACACGCCGGGCGACATCAGGACCTGGCAGGCCCCGTCGAGCAGCGACAGATCGAAGCCGCCGAGGCGCATATCGAGCGTACCGGCAAGGGGACCGAGCTCCGCGAGCCCCGGTGGATCGCGGCGCGAATCGGTCACCGCGGCCGGCATCCCGAGGCTCGCGAGATAGCGCACGCAGGAGGCGCCGGTTTTGCCGAGGCCCACGACGACGCTGAACATGGCGCTGGTGGTCATCGGATCTTCAACGTGGCGAGGCCGGTGAGCATCAGCAGGAAGCTGATGATCCAAAAGCGCACGATCACCTTGGGCTCCGACCATCCCTTGAGCTCGAAGTGATGATGGAGCGGCGCCATGCGGAAGATGCGCCTTCCGGTGAGCTTGAAGGAGGCCACCTGCAGCATCACCGATACGGTCTCGAGGACGAAAACGCCGCCCATGATGAACAGCACGATCTCCTGCCGCACGATCACGCCGACCGTGCCGAGCGCCGCGCCGATGGCGAGTGCGCCCACATCGCCCATGAATACTTCCGCGGGGTAGGAGTTGAACCACAGAAAGCCGAGGCCGGCGCCGGCGATGGAGGCGCAGAAGATGAGCACCTCGCCGGCGCCCGGGATGTAGGGAATCTGCAGGTAGCCGGCGAACTTGAAGTTGCCGGTGGCGTAGGCGAATACGCCGAGCGCCGCCGCGACCATCACCGCCGGCATGATGGCGAGCCCGTCGAGGCCGTCGGTCAGGTTCACCGCATTGCTGGTGCCGACGATGACGAAGTAGGCATAGGCCATGAACCCGATCGTGGACATCGGCACGGCCACCGTCTTGAAGAACGGCACATACAGCGAGATCTCCGAGATCGACTGATGGGTCCAGTGCAGGCTCGCCGCGATGCACAGCGCCGCGATCGATTGCGCCAGGTACTTGTAGCGCGCCGGCAAACCCTTGGAGTTGCCGACCACGAGCTTCAGATAGTCGTCGTAGAAGCCGATGCCGCCGAACGCCAGCGTCGCCGCGATCAGCACCCACACGAAGCGGCTCGACAGGTCGGCCCAGAGGAGCGTCGCGACCACCATCGCCACCAGCATGAGGCCGCCGCCCATGGTGGGCGTCCCCGACTTGCTCAGGTGAGTTTTCGGGCCGTCGGTGCGCACCTGCTGGCCCACTTGATAGCGGCTGAGCGCGCTGATCATGTGCGGACCGGTCACCATCGCGATGGCGAGGGAGGTCATCGCCGCGAGAATTCCGCGCAGCGTCAGGTACTGGAATACGTGGAACCCGGAGTGGCTGCGCGCCAGATATTCGGTGAGATGGAGCAGCATCGCTCAGCCCGCCCGCATCATGTGGCCCGACGCCGGACCGCCGCCGCCGAGCGCCTGCACCACCCGTTCCAGGCGGTTGACCCGCGAACCCTTGATGAGCACCGTGACGCCGGCGGCGATCTCCGCATGCAGACGCCGGATCAGGGACTCGGCGTCCGGAAACCACTCGGCGCCCGACCCGAAAGTCTCCGCGGCGCGCGAGCTTTCGGGACCGAAGGCGAACAGGCGCTTCACGCCGCAGGCGCGCGCGTAGCGCCCGAGATCGGCGTGGCTGTCGGCCGCCTGGCTACCCAGCTCCGCCATGTCCGCGAGCACCAGCCAGGTGTTGCCCGGGAGCGCCCGCAGCACCTCGAGCCCCGCGCGCACCGAGCTCGGATTGGCGTTGTAGGAATCGTCGATGATCCAGCTTCCGCGCAGCCCCGGCTTGAGCTGCAGGCGCCCCGAGACCGCGCGAAAGTCCGCAAGTCCGGCGGCGATCTCCTCCAGGGAAGCGCCGGCCGCGGCGGCCGCGGCGGCCGCGCCCAACGCGTTCGATATATTGTGGACACCGCCCGCCTTGAGCACGATGGCGCGCTCCCCGAGCGGGCACTTGAGCGTGAAGCGCGTCGCGAACTCTCCCCGCTCGATCGCCTGCACGGCACCGAGCGCGCTGAAATCCGCCGGGCGCGCCACGCCGAAGGTCACGATGCGCGCCGCCGCGGCGGCGCCGCGCCAATAATCCGCATACGCATCGTCGGCATTGATGATCGCCGCGGCCCCCGGGGCGCGCCCGGACACCATCTCGCCCTCGCCGCGGGCCCCGCCGTCGAGATCGCCGAAACCCGCCAGGTGCTCCGCGCCGGCATTGGTGATGAAGCCGACGGTCGGCTGCGCCAGGCGCACGAGCTCGGCCACGTCGCCGATGCGATTCGCGCCCATCTCGACCACCGCGCTGCAATGCGACGGCTCCAGGCGCATCAGCGTCACCGGCACCCCGATATGATTGTTGAGATTGCCGTGGGTTGCCATGCAGGGACCGCGGCGCGACAGGATCGCGGCCGTCATCTCCTTGGCGGTGGTCTTGCCGTTGCTGCCGCCCACGCCGACGATCGGCATCGAGAACTGCGCGCGCCACGCCGCGGCGAGCCGCTGCAAGGCGCCGAGCGGTTCGGCCGCCACGATCTGCGCCAGCGCCGCGCCGGGCACCGCCTTCGCCACCAGCGCACCCACGGCACCGCGTTGCGCCGCAGCAGCGACGAACTCGCCGCCGTCGAAGTTCGGGCCTTTGAGCGCGACGAACAGCGCACCCGCGGCGAGCGTGCGGCTGTCCGTGGATACCGCGCCGTACGGCCGGTCCTCACCCTCGAGCGTGCCGCCGATGACCCGCGCGGCCTCCTGCAACGTGCGCTTCATGCGGCGGCCCCCAGGATCTTCGAGGCCTCGTGGCGATCGCTGAAGCTGCGCCGCGCCGCACCGTAGATCTGATAGTCCTCGTGCCCCTTGCCGGCGATCAGCACGATGTCGGATCCGCCGGCGGCATTCAACGCCGCCGCGATCGCGGCGGCGCGGTCGTGGACGATGCGCGCGCGATGCGCGGTGATTGCGCCCGTGATGGCGCGGACGATCTGCGCGGGATTCTCGGAGCGCGGATTGTCGTCGGTCACGATGATGCGGTCCGCGAGCTCATCGGCCACGGCACCCATCATCGGACGCTTGCCCGGATCGCGGTCGCCGCCGCAGCCGAACACGCACCAGAGCGCCCCCCGGCAGTGCTCGCGCAGCGCGGCGAGCGCCTTGGCGAGCGCATCGGGCGTGTGCGCGTAATCGATCACCGCCAAGGGTCTCCCCGGCGCCGTCGAGGCGACCACTTCCATCCGTCCCGGAGGCGCCTTGCACTGCGCAAGCCCGGCCGCAGCCTCCCGAATCGGCACGTCCAGCGCCAGCAAACAGCCGAGCACCACCAGCGCGTTCTCGGCGTTGAAGCGCCCGAGAAGCTTGGTCGAAAGATGCACCGCGCCGAAGCTGCCGTCGATCTCCATGGAGATGCCGTGCAGCTCCGGCGCGACCCGATCCGCCCGCAGCGATCGATCCGCGATCCACCCTTCGCCCGGGCCGCCGACCCAGACCGCGGTCAGGGGCGCGCGTCCCGCGAGCCTGACGGCGAGCTCGCGGCCGAACCCGTCGCCGATGTTGACGATCATGTGCTTCAAGCCCGGCACCGCGAACAGGCGCGCCTTCGCTGCCGCGTAGGCCGCCATGGTTGCGTGATAGTCCAGATGATCGCGGCTCAGATTCGTGAACGCGGCGGTATGGAACCGCACCCCGTCGACCCGGCCCTGATCGAGGGCGTGCGAGGAGACCTCCAAGGCCACCGTGCGTGCGCCCTGCGCGCGCAGCTGCGCGAGCATGCGATGCACGCTCACCGCGTCGGGCGTGGTATGCGTGGGCGTTTCGAGCGCATCGATGCGCCCCCACCCGATGGTGCCGATATACGCCGCAGCCTGCCCGAGGCGCATGAGGCATTGCGCGATCAGATAGGCGCAGGTGGTCTTGCCATTGGTGCCGGTAATACCCACGACGCGCAGAGACGACGACGGCCACTGGAAGAAGCGATCGGCAATCCGTCCCACCAGGTGGCTCAAGTCCGCCACCGGCGCCGCGAACACCGGCGCCGGGGTTGCCGGCGCCTCGACACCCGCGTCCGGCTCCCAGAGCACCGCACACGCGCCGCGCGCGACGGCCTCGGCGGCGAATTCGAGCCCGTGCGATCGCCGGCCCTTGAGCGCCAGGAACAGGCCTCCGGGACGCACGTCGCGGCTGTCGATCGCCAGGTCCGCGACCTGCGCATCGGTGGCCGGCAGCGCAGCGATGCCGTCGAGCAGCCACATGAGTGAGGTGCTCATGGGGCGGCGTTGGCCTGCACCAAGGTCGCGGCGGGTACGTTCTGCAAATCATCGGGCGGGATGTCCATGAGACGCAGTGCGCCGGACATCACGCTGGCGAACACCGGCGCCGCCACGGTGCCGCCCTGGGCGAGCGTGCCGCCCTCGTGCATATCCCGGCTCGGCTCGTCGATCACCACCACCGTGGCCAGCTTCGGATGCGATGCCGGCACCAGGCCGGCAAACACCGCCATGATCCGGTCGGTGGAATAGCCGCCCGCGATCGACTTGAACGCGGTGCCGGTCTTGCCGGAGACCCGATAGCCGACGAGCGAGGCGCGGGTCGCGGTTCCGCCCTTGGCGATCACCTGCTCCATCAATTGCACCAGTGCATGCGCCACCTTCGGATCCATCACCCGTTCGCCGGGGATCGGATGAGCCGGCGTGGGCACCGGCAGCCGCTCGAAGGAGATGGGCCGCTTGATGCCGCCGGCGCCGATGGTGGCGTAGGCATGCGCCAGCTGCAGCGGCGTCACGGACCAGCCATAGCCATGGGAGAGCGTGGCGATGCCGATCGGACGCCAATGAGAATAATTGCTGAGCATGCCGGCCGATTCGCCCGGAAATCCGCTGGCGGTCACCTGACCGAACCCCAGGCTCGTGAGCGTGCTCCAGATCTGCTCGGGCTTGAGCGACAACGCGACCTTGGCGGTGCCGACGTTGCTCGACTTCGCAAGTATGGTGGCGAGATCGACGACACCGAGATTCGACTCGTCCTCGAACACCTTGTTGCCGACCTGGATGAAGCCGGGCGAGGTATCGACCACGCTGTCGGGACGATATTGCCCCGAGGCGAGCGCCGCCGCCATGATGAAGGGCTTGACGCTCGAGCCCGGCTCGAAGATGTCGGTCACCGCGCGGTTTCGATAGAGCGCGGGCTGCAGCTGTTCACGGTCGTTCGGGTTGTACGAGGGTTGATCCACCATCGCGAGCACTTCGCCCGTCTCCACATCCACGACGATCACCGAGCCCGCTTTCGCGCGGTAATCCTGCATCGCCGCCTTCAGCTCGCGGTAGGCCAGATATTGAATCCGCAGGTCGATGCTGGTGACGAGGTCACGGCCCGGCCGCGCCGCGCGGATGCTGTCGACGTTCTCGACATAATGGCCGTACATGTCCTGAATGACGCGCTTGGCACCGTCCTCGCCGTTCAGCAGCTGGTCGTAGCCGAGCTCGAGCCCCTCCTGCCCCTGATCATCGACGGTCGTGAATCCCACCACATGGCCGCTCACTTCCCCCGCCGGGTAGTAGCGCCGGTACTCGCGCTGCAGATACACGCCCGGAATCCCGAGCGCCTTGATGTGCGCCGCCTGTTCGGGCGGCATGGCGCGCTCGAGGTACAGGAACTCGCGATCGAGATTGCTGGTGACGCGCCTCGCGAGGACTTGCTGATCCTGTTTCATGGCCTTCGCGAGCCTGGGCAGCTGATCGATGTTGTCGTTCAGCTCCTGCGGATTCACCCACACGCTGTCGACCGGCGTGCTCACCGCCAGCGGCTCCCCGGTGCGATCGGTGATCGCGCCGCGATGCGCGGCGATCTTGACCACGCGCATCGACCGCTCAGCGCCTTGCTTGGCCAGGAATCCGTGATCGATCAATTGCAGCTCGACCGCGCGCGCGCCGAGACCGACGGCGCCGAGCACCACCAGCCCGAGGACCACGGCGGATCGCCAGCGGTAGCTCGCCGCGCCGGCGGCGCCTTCGCTCGGGCGCTGCTTCACGGCCGCACGATCCGCACATCCCGCGTCTGCGGCAGGCTCATCTGGAGCTTCGCGTTGGCCACGCGCTCGACGAACGCGTTCGAGGACCAGTAGCTCTGCTCGAGCTGCAGCCGGCCCCATTCCATCTCGAGCGCATCGCGCTCGGTGTCGAGCTTCTCGAGATGTACGAATTGTGCACGCGCCATGTAGCGCGCATAGATCACCTGCACCGCGGATCCGAGCACCGCGAGCCACAGAACGGGCAGCGCCAGCGGCAGCAATCGGCCGAGCCGCGGCAGCTTGACTGGCGACAGCTTGGCCAGCGGCGGCAGCTTGTGAAAGGTCATGCGGCGATTCCTTGGCTCAAGCGTTCGGCGACGCGCAGACGCGCGCTGCGGGCACGCGGATTGCGCTCGGTTTCCTCGCTCGCGGGCTCGACGGACTTGCCCACCAGTTTGAGTGTCGGCCGGGCGTGCGCCGGCATGTCCGGCAGGCCCGCATAGACCGGGTCGGGACTCGCATGGCGGCGCATGAAGCGCTTCACCATGCGGTCCTCGAGCGAATGGAAGCTGATCACCGCGAGCCTCCCATGGGGGGCCAGGCGCTCGAGCGCCGCATCGAGCGCGGTCTGGAGCTGGTCGAGCTCCGCGTTCACGTGAATGCGCAGCGCCTGGAACACGCGCGTCGCCGGATGCTTGTGCCGCTCGCGGGTCCGGGCGACGCGCGCGATCATCTCGGCGAGCTCTCCCGTGCGCTCGAACGGCCGGACCTTGCGGTCGGCGACGATGGCGCGCGCGATGCGCGGCGCCATGCGTTCCTCGCCGAACTCGCGGAAGATGCGGATGAGCTGCGCCTCGGATGCGCCGTTCACCACGTCGGCGGCGCTGATACCCTCCCCCCGGGTCATGCGCATGTCGAGGGGACCGTCGCGCATGAAGCTGAAGCCGCGTTCGGCATCGTCGAGCTGCGGCGAGGAAACGCCGAGATCGAACAGGATGCCGTCGAATTTGAGTCCGGGCTCGACGGCGTCGGCGCAGGCCGCGAGTGCGGAGAACGGAGCAAGAAAGATGCTGACACGGGGATCCTTTCCGAGGCGCTCCCTCGCATCGGCGACGGCCGCCGAATCGCGATCGAGGCAGAGCAATCGACCGTCAGCGATGAGCTTCTCCAAAATCGCCCCTGCATGTCCGCCCCGCCCGAACGTGGCATCGAGATACGTGCCGCCGGCGCGAATGTTCAAAGCGGTCAACACCTGAGGTAGCAATACCGCCGTGTGTCCCGCGCCCCCATCCACCATCGATGCCGCCTCGCCTGATCGAGGCTCAGAGCGACAGTGCTTCGAGATCGGCGGACAGGTCGGTCGCGGACTGCTCGCTCGCCAACCACTCGTCGCGCCGCTTGTTCCATGTCTCCTCGTCCCACAATTCGAAGCGCAATCCCTGACCGATGAGCACGGCATCGCGCGTCAGCGAGGCGAACTCACGCAGGTTCGGCGGCAACAGCACCCGCCCGTGCGCATCGATATCGAGTTCCGTGGCGTGCCCGACCATCAGCCGCTGCAGCCTCCGCGCCCTGGGATCGAAGCTCGGCAGGCGCATCAATTTGCGCTCGATCTCCTCCCAGTCGGGCATGGGGTACAGCAGCAGGCATTGGTCCTTGTCCACGGTGACCACCAATTTGCCGCCGCACCGTTCGGCCAGCCGCTCGCGATACCGGGTGGGCATGACCATGCGCCCCTTGTTATCGAGAGTGAGTTTGTTGGCGCCCCGGAACATCGCTGTATGGGTCCCGCGACCCATTTTCTCCCACTTTTTTCCACCGGGCTCCACTATAGGCAGCCCCCCGGCACACGTCAACGCCTTAAGTTAAAAAAAACCCGCGACAACAGTGACTTAGATCACATTTCGGCCGCCGACACCGGCAATGCCGGTAGCCGTTCCGAATCAACCTGTTAGATGGCTTTCTTAAACGGTGAGCAGAGCGATCCCGTTCTTGTTCTTCTTTTTGCTTTTTATTTTCGCCGACCCGCACTTTGCGGTGGCGTAATTGCGCGCGTCCAGCGCCTCTAGTTCTTACTTCCGAACCCTCAAGGCCGGCGTCGCCTCGACGCCGTTAATGTGCGCGTCAGCGCTAAAAAAGAGTCGGCCGTTAAGCCGGGTTCTGTCGTGGACAGCCATTCCTCTGGGATGCGCGTCGCCGCGCAACTCAAGCGACCTACCCGGAAGCCCATGTGGGCCACATGTAGCGGCCGAAGGCACCGCCCGCTTCCCTATTTGGTCTTGCTCCAGGTGGGGTTTGCCGTGCCGTTGATGTTGCCATCACCGCGGTGCGCTCTTACCGCACCATTTCACCCTTACCGGCGCCGCTTGCGCGGCACTTAGGCGGTATCTTTCTGTTGCACTTTCCGTGGACTCGCGTCCCCCAGGCGTTACCTGGCACCTTGCCCGTCGGAGCCCGGACTTTCCTCCACCCGCACCGGCCGAAACCGGTGAGAGCAGCGGCTGCCTGGCCGACTCTTAGCGCGCACCATACGCCTGTTTGAGTTCGAGCGCCCGCTTATAAGCCTGGTTCTCGCGAACCGAGGCGATGCGCGCCGCCAGGTGCGCCGCCTGCTTCAAGGGCAGTTCCTCGAGCAGCGGCTCGAGCACGCGGTCGAGCGCACCGCCGTGACCGTCCGCCCCCGCGTCGGCGACGGCCGCCGGGGAAGCGCCCGCGACCACCAGCACGATCTCGCCGCGCTCGAACTCAGGTTCGGCCGCGGCGCGCAACACGAGCTCCGCCAGCGTGCCGCGGTACAACGTCTCGTGCAGCTTCGTGAGTTCGCGCGCGACCGCGGCGCAGCGCTCGGCGCCGAAGCTTGCCGCGCAATCCTCGAGCGTTTCCCGCGCCCGATGCGGCGCCTCGTAGAAAACCAGAGTGCGGGCTTCGAGCGCGAGGGCTCCAAGGCGCGTCACGCGCGCGCCGCGCCGCGCCGGCAGAAATCCTTCGAAGCAGAATCGATCCGTCGGCAGTCCCGCGATCGACAGCGCGGCGATCAACGCGCAGGGACCCGGGATCGCGATGACCTCGATGCCGGCCACGGCGCAGGCACGCACCAGATCGAAGCCGGGATCGTTGATTCCCGGGGTTCCGGCATCGCTGACCAGCGCGACGCTCTCGCCCCCCCGCATTCTTCCGACGAGTTCCGCGGCCCGCTGCTCCTCGTTGTGTTCGTGCATGGACAGCATGGGCTTCGCGAGCCCGATGGCGTTGAGGAGCAGCCCCGTGCGCCGCGTGTCCTCGGCCGCGATGAGCGCGCAGGAGCCGAGCGTGGCGCGCGCGCGCGCGCTCAGATCGCCCATGTTGCCGATCGGCGTCGCCACGACGTAGAGACGACCCCAAGCCGTGTTTGTCACTATACTTCCTGCCTGGCAATGAAACGGGGAATCCAGGGTATGGCAGCGATCTCTCGACGTCCACGGCCGGCTGCCCCGGCGCGCATGGCGACGGGCCTGTTGACGGCGTTGCTGGCCGTGACGGGCTGCAGCCTGATCAAGCCGCAGCCGCCCTCCGTCGCCTCGGATCAGGAACGAGCGCAGCACCTCGCGACGGAGGGCAAGCACGCCGAGGCGGCCAGGGCCTATGCGGATCTCGCCGCGCAATCCCCTGCCGATCGCGACAATGACCATCTGCTGAGTGCCGAACAATGGGTGCTCGCCGGCGATGTCGCCGCCGCCAAGCAGGCGTATGCCGCGGTCTCTCCCCAGGCACGCACCACTCTCGCGACATCGAGGGCGCTGGTTGCGGCGGAGATCGCCGTGGCGGAGCGCGACGGCGCGGGCGCGATCCGCGAATTGGATTCGATTCCGATACCGACCGCCGCGGAACTCGCCCGCAACTACTGGTGGCTGCGCGGCAAGGCTGCCTTTCAGTCCGGACATCCCGTGGAAGGCACGCGCGCCTTCGTCGAGCGGGAGCGCTATCTGCAGGATCCCGCCGCATTGCGCGCCGGCCGTGAAGAGCTGTTCGGCCTGATCCGCGATGCCGCCGAGCGGGGCGTCTCGCTCAAGCCGCCGCCGAAGACCGATCCGATCGTCGCCGGCTGGCTGGCCCTGGGACCGGTGGCGGTGGAAATGGCGCGCAATCCCATGCGCGCGGGCGCGGCGCTGGCGAACTGGAAGCGCGCCTATCCACAGCATCCGGCCAACGACAGCGTGCTGCAGCTCGCGCAGGATCAGATTGCCGTCGCGACCGGCTTTCCCGATCAGATCGCGTTGCTCCTGCCGCTCTCGGGGCGCGCCGAGTCGGTCGGCGTCGCAGTGCGCGACGGATTCATCGCGGCATACCTCGAACAGGATTCCGCGTCGCGTCCCCATCTGAGGATCTACGATGTCGCCGCCGAAACCGTCGCGGGCGCGTACCGTCATGCGATGGACGACGG
>VFSW01009240.1_pt1 | contig 14088 bp, 11 predicted proteins | sample 5358111 | NCBI WGS metagenome assembly VFSW01 (sample SAMN11554181, study PRJNA540505) | mine drainage metagenome | isolation source: sediment from site ElyBrook_90M | place: USA: Ely Copper Mine, Vershire, VT | collected 2017
CGCTTTTCACAGCCCCCTAAATAACGGCTACGGCGGGGTGCTATTCGCCCCGGGCCTCCGGTGGTGCTTCGACTGGACTGGCGGCGTGGCTAGTACTGACTGATCCCGTCGCCGAACGGCGCCCCGCCGCTGAACACGTTCACCCAGTAGTAGTAATACGACTGGAAGATCGGGATCAGCGTGTTCGCGCCGATGCCCGCGGCCGTCGCGTTCGCGCTCTGGGCGTTGGCCATCTTGAGGACCTCGTAGCCCGGCGAGTAGGACAGGTAGGGATCGACGTTGCCGATGTCCGTGAGATCGCCCTGGCTGGGCACGAACCGGACCGCGTAGTGGGTCGTTCCCTTGAGGGTGTCGTTGTACTCGGAGTAGAAGTCCGGGTCGCAGTTCGCGTAGCCAAAGGTCTGGCCTTGCGAGTTGTCGACTCCGCCATAGTAGCAGACGCCGGTGAGGGCTCCCGCGGTGCGCGCGGCCTCCTCGTTCGGGTACGGACCGGACGAGCTCGGGCAGTTCCACTCCCGCAGAGCGCAGGCGCTGCCGTCCTGACAAGCGGTCCCCGTTCCGGGGCCGGTCGAGGGGCTGCAGACGGTCGTCCCATCTCCGCAGGTGTAGTTGGCGGGCTTGATGACCGTCGCCGCGCTGCCGTTGCACTTCAGCGGGGAGGGCGACGTGGCTCCGAACTGGTTGCCCTTCTCGGTGATCTTGATGCCCTCGATGAAGTTCTGGAAGTTGCCCACCTGCGGCTGCGTGAAGTAGACCGCGCCGATGCTGAGCATGAAGAGCTTCTCGTAATACACCGGCGAGGAGTCGACGGGCGTGGGGTACACGGTGTTGCCCATCGCATCCTTGATCGGCCCGACCGGGGGGATCGTGCCGACCGGCGGGTTGTGGACCACCAGGCCGTAGCCCACGGGCGGCTGCTCGTACGTCGGCCGGAAGCCCACCGAGCCCACGGGGGGCGGCGGCGGACCCGGCGGGCCCTGCACGGAGCAGTTCGGGTCGCCCGCCGGACACCAGCTGTTGATGGCGAACGGGAAGTTGCCGAAGATGCCGTTGGTCCCCACGTTCTGCAGGGCCGCGCTGTTGCGGTAGAGGATCACGGGCGGGGCGGTGGGATCGTTCGGCCCGCCGGCGCCGGTGGACACGGCCAGGATCGGCCAGTAGCGCGGGTCGTTCAGGATCGCGCTGCCCATGGCCCGGACGATGTCGTTCTGGAACAAGCTGGAGATCGATTCCAGGTACGACAGCGGCTGGTTGTTCAGCTCGCCGACGAAGTGGGTGTTGTAGTCGCCGAGGGCCTGGGCCGCGAGCAGCTTGTCGACCCAGACGCCGGCGATGGTGGGCTTCACCCCGAACTGCATCCCGTACTGCTGGATGCTGTACTGGGAGATGTCGTTCTTGGCGCTGGCGCCCGGCAGGAGCGTGATGTTCTGCAGGGAGATCGGGTCGGTGGCGTTCGGGCCGTTGCCGCCGGTGTAGCCGTCCTGGCTGCACGAGAGCGTCGTCCCACAGAGCAGGTTGGAGCTCGGCACGTAGCCCAGGGGCTCGGGGTTCGGCGTCTGCATGAGCTTGGTCATGAAGTCGACGATCGAGACCACCGCGGCGGTCCGGTCCAGGCCGCAGGGCATGCTGCCCCAGTGGACGGTGTTGAGCGGATTGGAGGCGAACGCGGGATCCTGGGTGCAGGGATCGCTGCCGCGGATGATGAGCTCGTCGTTCAGGTAGTGCTGGCCGATCTGGGCCTGCTTGCCGAAGTTCCGGTTCCAGAGCTTCGAGTAGTACGGGCCGAACAGCTCGGCGCCGTCGCCTCCGAGGATGTAGTTGACCGAGTCGCGCTTGAAGTTGCTGAAGAAGTAGAAGAATTTGTAGTCGGTGATGAACGTGTTGGCCTGCTCGAACACGTCGGCGCCCTGGTCGAAGGCGTAGCACCACGAGGTGCCGCCCTCCCAGGCGTCGCTGCAGAACCGGTACGGGACCATCGTCGTGCTGTTGGCCGTGAGGGCCGCCAAGCTCGGGAAGCCGTCGCGGGCCTGGACGTCGCTGTCCTGCAGCCCGTTCGGGAGGTCGGTGGTGGCGCCGAAGAGGTCGTCGTACCGGACCCACTTGCGGCCGTGAATCATCTTCTGGATCGCGACCGGCAGCGGCGTGCTGGCGCCCGACAGCGGGCCGTTGGTCGTGCCGTCGGCGATGATCCAGGGATAGATGGTGTAGTGCCGGTTGAAGGGCTGGAGGATCTGATCGCTGATCTGGTGCGGGTGCAGGGCCGGGGCCTCATTGACCGGCACGTTGGGCAGCACCGCCGGGTCGAAGACCTCGACCTGGTTGCCGTACTGGTACATGTGGCAGGCGTGGTCGTACTTCCCGTACCCCTGGAAGTCGGAGTTAAAGGTCAGCGAGTTGTAGTCCATGATGGACGTGTACTGGTACTCGCGCAGCCCCTTCTGCAGCGAATCGTAGGTGGGAGCCTGGACCCACTCCGGCGCCAGCGCCGTGCCGCTGGGCACCGTGCCCAGGGCCTTGGTCATCTCCGCGCAGACGGCGTCGCCCGCGGCGCAGCTGCCCAGGTTCTTGACCACGTTCTCCTGACGGAGCGCCCAGTAGGTGTCGTAGTAGTTGAGCGCGTCGGTCGAGGCCGCGAAGTTGTGGTACATGCCGAACGTGTGGCCCACTTCGTGGGCCGAGTACGCCCGCCACTCGTTGCCGAGGATGTCCTTGCGGGCCTGCTCCCAGATGCAGGTGCGGTACTGCGCGGTGCTGGTGTCGGTGATCCCGTTGGTGTTGAGGCAGGGATCCTTCGCCGCGTACTTGTCCTTGTAGTACTTGGCGAGGCGCATCGCGGTGGGCTCGATGTCCTCGTCGAGCAGCAGGTGGGCCTCGATCGCGATGTGGCGCGACCGCTCGTAGCTGGAGTTGAAGGTGCTCACCGTCGACGGCGCGACGAAGTTGCCCATCGAGGTCGCGGCCAGGGCGCCCGGGGGCGACTGGCCGGAGACCGCCATGCCATGCACCAGGCCGAAGTCGTTCATCATCTCGTTCGGGCGCGGATCGAACAGGGCGAGCGGGCCGCCGCCGCTGTTGCCGCCGAGCGCGAGCCAGTTGGCGAGGCCGTAGTCGGTGTGGCCCAGGGCGCCGCTGATGGTGCCGTCGGGGTTCGCGCCGACCATCTGGCGGATGGTGGCGATCTTCTTGAGGCCGTTCGGGCTCATCAAGGCCCCCTTGAGGGCCGAGGGCTTGAAGATCACGTTCGGGGTGGTCTGCAGGGTGGTGATGTAGTCGTTGACGATGTTGCCGTCGATGAGGTCGGTGAAGGTCTGCCAGCCGTTGAGCACGCTGACCATGTCCGCGCCCAGCGTGGCCCAGTTCTCGACCGGGCGCCCGTAGACGTAGGCATGGGCGGAGATGATCTCGCCGGTGACCGGGTCAGCGGCGGGCTCGCCGATGCCGCCCGGCGAGGTGCCGTCGGGCTGCGGGACGTAGGCGTGCATGTTGTAGCGGATGTCGCCCATCTGCGGGCTGAGCGGCTTCGCGGTGCGGTCCGCGTCCGGCCGCGGGTCGCAGATGTCGGGGTCACCCGGGGTGGCGAAGTTGAACGACGCGGGCTTGGTCGAGTCGCTCTTGTCGATGCTCACCGTCTGGCCGGTGAGGGGGTTGATCCACGAGCCGATCACGCGCGGCTGCACGGGGTTGTGGCAGAAGACCACCATGCGCGGGATGCCCGGGGTGCCCGTCTCGTCGAGGGTCGTGGCCTTCGCGTAGGGGACGTGCTGGATGCCCATGCAGTAGCCCTGGGTGGGGTCGCAGATGTGGCAAGGGCCGCCCTGGCCCGCGAGCTGGTTCTGCTGGCTCTGCATGATCTGGCTGGCGGTGCAGAGGGTGTCGTTGTCCGCGTCCATGATCCAGGTGCCGGCGGGGCGCATGCCGAGCTGGGCGTCGTTGGAGAGGTCCTCGCCGTTCGGGCCCGTGCCGCCCTGGGCGGAGGGGTTGATGTGCGGCGGATAGGCGAGGTAGTCGAGGCCGGTCGCGCCGGTGTAGCGGCTGTAGGAGGTCTCGGGCTTGGAGTAGTCGATGCCCGCGGTGTTCGCCGGGGCGACGTAGCCGGGCATGGTCTTCTCGACCGAGTTCGGGCCGCCGCGGAGGGCGCCGGCGACGACGCCGCGCATGTCGAAGTCGAGGTCGTCGGCGATCAGCGCCTCGTTGGTCCACATCGAGTAGTGGGACGGGTCGTTGATCGAGGGCCAGTTGGAGTTCACGTAGTAGACGATGGGCTTCGGCGTGCGCTGGTTCAGCGGCGCGATGCAGTTCGGGTTGTCCCAGGTGGTGGTGTCGCAGGGGGCACCGGTGACCGAGTCCTTGGCCAGGTGGTCGGTCTGCCAGATGTGGTGCATCATCGCGAACTGGTTCTGCGAGAGCAGCGGCTCGACGATGCCGCGCTGCGGGTCGTACTGGGTGCGCTGCTGCTGCCAGACGCCGAACATGAGCTCGTCGGTGTCGCTGAACGCGCGCGGCACGAAGTCGTGGGTCGGCTCGATCTTGCGGAAGGAGAGGCGGATCTTGATCTCGGTCGGGCCGCAGTCGGTGATCCCGATCCAGCCCATGTCGGAGACCTGGCAGTCGTAGATGGTCGAGCCGAAGTACTGGCTGTACATCGGGTTGACGACGCCCTTGTAGCTGAGCTTGTTGACGAGGCCGATGTAGTTCGAGCCGATCTCCGAGCGATCGGGGTTGGTCGGATCCGCGGCCTGATCGATGTAGAAGCTGAGCGGGCTGACCAGCGTGTTGAGCTGGTCGGCCGAGCCGGACATGTAGAGGAAGTTCAGGCCGCCGAAGGCGTTGTTGCCCCAGTCGACGCGGATGTACTGGCGCTCGTACCAGGGGCGGCTGGTGGTGTCCTCGGTGATGACGTTGGTCTGCTCACCGGTCTGAGGGTTGTACTGGCGCGTCACGTCGAAGTGGCTGAGGATCGGGTACGCCACCACCGGGCTGCCGAAGTAGGGGGTGCGGCTGGCGGCGGTGCCGTTGCCGCTCACGGTGTCGGTCAGGAGGGACGAGTACGGGATCTGCGAGCCGGCGATGAACTCGTAGTTGCGGTAGGCGACGATCCAGTTCTCCTGGATGTCCCACACCACGCGCTCGATGCCGCCGAGGCCATTGACCTGGCCGTTCTCGGCGTCGCCGATGAAGGTCATTCCGCTCTGGGGCGGGACGTCGATCACGGTCTGGCCGAACCACCAGGGCTTGCCGTCGTTCAGAAGCGACACGTCGATGCGGTCGGCTTGCGTGAGGTCGATGTCGCCCACGCTCTGGGCACAGCCGGCCAGGTTCATCCACGAGAATGCCGCGAGAGCAACTGCGTAACGCACCGACCGGTTCATGCTGCCTCCGAAACGCGAGGGGCTTCTTTGCCCCAACGGTTTCCACCCGGCTCGAAGGAACCGGGCGGGAAGAATCGCGTGCGTTTAGCAGCAAGCACTGACATTTGCAAGACAGCCGCGGAGGCTCGGAGCGAAGCCGTCAGCGCGCAGATCCAGCGCGCGACGGTGCGCCACGCGGGCCAAACGCCGAGCTTCAGGACAGCGCGGAGCGTGGCGTGGCCCGGCGCGCGCGCAGCCCCTGGAGGGCCGCGGCGGCGACGAGGAGCAGCGAGCCCCCGGGGATCAGGAGCACGGCGAGAGCGAGGAGCAGGCGCGGCCACATGTCACCTGGACATCGCAAACCTCGCGCCAAGCGCCGCTCAGTGTTGTCGGGGACTTCCGAGGCTGGGGATCGCCGGGCCGGTGGCGGCCGCGACAGCGATGTCGCTCCTCGCGGGCGCGCGCTGCGACCAGGCGATCTGGGGCAACTGGCTCTGCACGATCGCCCTTTGGCAGTACCCCAACGCGGTCGATCGTGCTACCCGGGGAGCCATGTCGTCCGACATCGACTTGGGGCCGGTCGAGGGGCTCGCGGACGGGCGCGGCCGGTGCGTCGAGGCGGGCTCGGTCAGCCTCGCGGTCTTCAGGGTGGGCGCCGAGGTCTTCGCCCTCGAGAACGCCTGTCCCCACCGCGGGGGGCCGCTCTGCGAGGGGGACGTGAAGGACGCCGTCGTGTATTGCCCGCTCCACGCCTGGGGGTTCGACCTTCGCTCGGGGCAGTGCCTCAACGTGCGCCGCTCGCGCGCCCAGGTCTTTCCGGTTCGCGTGGAAGGCGGCCGCGCCTTCGTCTCCGTCCCCGATGGCGCTGAAACCGTCGACCCCGACGCCGACCTGGCTTAAAGAAAGGCCCATGCGCATCCAAGCCGAGTTCCACTTTGCCGCCGCCCACCGGCTGCCATTCTACGACGGCCCGTGCTTTCGCATGCACGGCCACAATTACAAGCTCGTGGTGCAGGTCGAGGGCAAGCCCGACCCCCGCTCGGGGATGATCCTCGACTTCGTGGAGCTCGAGAAGGTGGTCCAGCAGGCGGTCCTCCAGCGCTGCGACCACCACACGCTCAACGACCTCATGGAGAATCCGACCGCGGAGAACCTCTCCGTCTGGATGTGGGACCAGCTCAAGGCCCCGCTGCCGGGGCTCGCGCGGGTGCAGCTCTTCGAGACCGACGAGCTCTCGGTCGTGTACGAGGGCGCGTGAAGCCCGCGCGCCCGCGCAAGCCGGACCGCAAGGCGATGGCCCGCGCCATCGCGCAGTTCCTCGCGGCCGCGGGCGTGCCGCCTCGGGGCGAGCTCGCCAAGACCCCCGCGCGCGTGGCGCAGGCCTGGGCGGACGACTTCCTCGACGGCTACCGGCGCGACCCGAGGCGCCTGCTCGGGACGCTGCACCCCGCGCGCGACGCGGGGCTGGTCTGCGTGACCGGGCTCGACTTCCACTCGACGTGCCCCCACCACCTGCTGCCGTACCGGGGCATCGCCCACCTGGCCTACCTGCCGGCGGAGGGCGAGCAGGGGCGCGTGGCCGGGTTCTCGAAGCTCGCCGCGCTCGTGGACGCGCTCGCCCACCGGCTCGTCCTCCAGGAGGCGCTCGCCCACGACCTCGCCGAAGCGCTCGCGCACGGGACCTCCGCGCGCGGGGCGGGGTGCGTGCTCGAGGCCGAGCAGGCGTGCCTCGCCTGTCGCGCGGAGACCAAGGCCCGGTCGCGGACGGTCGCCTCCGCCTTCGTGGGGGCGCTGGCCGAGGAGCCCGTGCTCGCGCAGCGGCTCTACACCGCGATCGCCCTGGGCCTCCCCACGCCCCGGGAGCTGTCTGCTTGAGCTCGGCGGCGAGGGCCCCGCGCCGCCTCGAAGGGCAGACGCTCGTGGTCACCGGGGCCACGCGCGGCATCGGGCGCGCGCTCGCGGTGAGGCTCGCGAACGAGGGGGCGGCGCTCGTGCTCGCCGGTCGCCAGGCGCGCGCGCTCGAAGCGGTCGCCGCCGAGCTCGCGCCGTGGGGCACGCGCCTGGCGCTCGTGGTCGGGGACCTCGCGCGGTCGGCCGACGTGCTGGCCCTCGCGCGCACCGCGGAGGCCTTCGGGCCCATCGACGCGCTCGTGAACAACGCGGGCCTCGCCCCCCGCGGCTCGGTGCTCGACACCGACGAGGCCACCTGGGACGAGACGCTCGACGTCAATCTCAAGGCGCCCTATCTTCTGACGCGCGCGCTCCTGCCGGGGATGCTCGCCCGCAAGCGCGGCCGTGTCGTCAACGTGTGCTCCATCTCGAGCGTGGTCGGCACGCCGAACCTGTCCGCCTACTGCGCCTCCAAGTGGGCCCTCCTGGGCTTCACCAAGGCGCTCGCGCGCGAGCTCGAGGGCACGGGCGTCTCCGCGACCGCGGTGCTGCCGGGCTCGACCGACACCGACATGCTCAAGGGCTCGGGCTTCGCGCCCGACTTCACGCCGGATCAGATCGCGCGGGTGATCGCCTTCGCGGCGGGGCTGGCCCCCGCGGCCATGAACGGGACGGCCTTCGAGCTGTTCGACTGAGGGCCCGCTGGGCGCGGTCGAGCGTTTGTGGGATACCTCCTGGCCGCCATGACGCCCGTGATCACCGGTCTCGCCGACGCGCTGTCGGCCCTCATCGGCGCCGCGCAGGTCCTCCGGACCGCCGAGGGCGTCGCCCCCTACGGCCATGACGAGAGCAACCTGCCCGATGCCCTGCCGGAGCTGGTCGCCCGCCCCGGCACGGCCGCCGAGGTCGCCGCCTGCCTGAAGCTCGCCATCGATCGCGGCGTCCCCGTGACCCCCCAGGCCGCGCGCCCGGGCAAGAGCGGGGGCGGGCTCCCGGTGCGCGGGGGGCTGGTGCTCTCGGTCGAGCGGCTCAACCGGGTGCTCGCGATCCGCAAGGCCGACCTGGTGGGAGTCGCCGAGGCGGGGGTGATCACCGGCGCGTACCAGGCCGCGGCGGAGGCCGAGGGGCTGTTCTACCCACCCGATCCCGGCAGCTGGGACACCTGCACGCTCGGCGGCAACGTCGCCGAGAACGCGGGCGGGCCCCGCGCGCTCAAGTACGGCGTGACTCGTGACTACCTCCTCGGGCTGCAGGTCGCGCTGCCCTCCGGCGACCTGCTGCGCATCGGCAAGCAGACCATCAAGGGGGTCGCGGGCTACGATCTGGTCGGGCTGATCACCGGGTCCGAGGGCATGCTCGCGGTGGTCACGGAGCTCACCACCAAGCTCCTGCCGCTCCCGCGCGCGGTCGAGACCGCGCTCGCGCTGTTCCCCGACGAGGTCACGGGCGGCGCGGCGATCTCGGCGATCCTCGGGCTGGGCTTTCTGCCGCGCGCGCTCGAGCTCATGGACGGCCCGGCCCTCGCGGCCTCGCGGGCGGCGAAGGCGCCGTTCCGCTTCCCCGACGCGGCCGGGGCGGCGGTGATCGTCGAGGTCGATGGCAGCGACGCGGGGAGCTGTCGCGCGGAGATCGAGCGCCTCGGGGCGCTGTGTCTGCAGCGGGGGGCGCTGGACGTGATCCTCCCGCAGGGCCCCTCGGGCCGGCGCGCGCTCTGGGACACGCGGCGGCAGGTGTCCCAGAGCTTGAAGAAGCTGCATCCGCGCAAGCTCTCGGAGGACATCGTCGTGCCGCGCTCGCGGATCCCCGAGGCGATCGCTCGGGTGCAGGCCATCGGCAAGCAGCACGGGCTCGCGGTCGCGTGCTACGGCCACGCGGGGGACGGGAACTTCCACGCCAACGTGATGTTCGACACCGCCGCCGATCAGCCCCGCGTCGACGCCGCGGTGGCGGACCTGCTGCGCCTCGCGGTGGAGCTCGGGGGGACGATCACCGGCGAGCACGGGGTGGGGCTGTCGAAGAAGGAGTTCCTGGGGATCGAGCAGGGCCCGGAGGTGATCGAGCTGCAGAGGAAGATCAAGGCCGTGTTCGATCCCACGGGGCTGCTCAATCCGGGGAAGATGTTTCCAGGGGCGTGAGCCCTTGAAGGGGGCGCGGGCTTTCCCGCTGACCCGGGTCGGGTGCTACTACCCGTCGCATGCGCATCGTCTCCGGCACCGCCCGCGGCCGTCCCCTCGAGGGCCCCAAGCACGAGGGCTTGCGCCCGACGTCCGATCGCACGCGCCAGGTGCTGTTCGATCTCCTGGGGCAGCGCCTCGACGGCGGCGACGTGCTGGACCTCTACTGCGGCACCGGGGGGCTCGCGCTGGAGGCCCTCTCGCGCGGCTGCGCGCGCGCGCTGTGCGTCGATTCCGATCCGCGCGCGCTCGCCCTCACGCTCTCGAACGCGCGGGCGGTGGGCTTCGGCGAGCGCGTCGAGGCGCGCCGGGCGAACCTCCCCGCGGCGCTCGCCCAGCTCCCGCTCACCCCGCGTCGGCTGATCTTCGCCGACCCGCCTTACGAAGGCGCGGAGGAGCCGCTGCGCTCCTTGTTGCGCTGGGTGTCCGCGTCGGGCATCCTCGCTCCCGAAGGCATCGCGGTGCTCGAGACCTCCCGACATTCGACGTTCGACGACGCTCGCGTCGAGACCCTCACGCGGCGGGAGCGCCGCGCGGTGGGGGACACCGTGCTCCACCTCTTTTCGCAGGGAGACGGCAATGGCCTCTGAAGCGATCTACCCCGGCTCGTTCGATCCCATGACCAACGGCCACGTGTCGATCATCCAGCGCGGCCTCAGGGTCTTCGATCGCCTCACCGTCGCCATCGCCAACAACCCCAACAAGGCGCCGCTCTTCTCGGTCGAGAAGCGCATGGCGCTCCTGCGCGGGGCCATCGGCCGCGAGCGGCGGGTCACGGTCGATTCCTTCGATGGCCTGCTCACCGACTACGCGAAGCTCAAGGGGGTCCACGTGATTCTGCGCGGGCTGCGGGCGGTCTCCGACTTCGACTACGAGTTCCAGCTCGCGAACATGAACCGGACGCTCCTGCCCGACTTCGAGTCCGTGTTCATGATGACCGGCGAGGACTACTTCTACGTGTCGTCGCGGCTCGTGCGCGAGGTGGCGGCGTTCGGGGGCGACGTGTCGGGCCTGGTGCCGGCGAACGTGCTCGCCGAGCTCAAGCGGCACTTCGGCCAGGCCAAGCCCAAGCCGCGGCGGGGCGGGCGCTAGATGCGGCTCTCGATTCGCGCCCAGCACCTCAAGCCCGCGGCGACGCTGGCCATCGGCGCCGAGGCCAAGGCCCGCAAGGCCCGGGGCGAGGACATCCTCAGCTTCAGCGCGGGCGAGCCGGACTTCGACACCCCGGAGTTCATCAAGCAGGCGGCGATCGACGCGCTCCACCGCGGCCAGACCAAGTACACCGCCACCGCGGGCATCCCCGAGCTGCGCGAGGCCATCGCCGCCCACGTGCAGCGGGAGCGCGGGCTCACCTACGACGCCTCGCAGGTGCTGGTCTCGTGCGGGGCGAAGCAGAGCCTCTTCAACCTCTGCGAGGCGCTGCTCGATCCGGGGGACGAGGCCATCGTCCCCGCGCCCTACTGGCTGAGCTACCCGGAGATGGTGCAGCTCGCGGGGGCCACCCCCAAGATCGTCCGGTGCGCGCCCGACAACGGGTACGCCCTGTCGCGCGACGCGCTCGAGGCCGCCGCCTCGCCGCGCACGCGGCTGCTCTTCCTCAACAGCCCCAACAACCCCACCGGCGCGGTGCTGGGGGACGACTCCCTGCAGGCGGTGGTGGGCTTCCTCGACGCCCACCCCGACGTGCTCCTCGCGAGCGACGACATCTACGAGCGGCTCACTTACGGCGGCGCGGTCTTTCGGTCCGTGCTGCACCTCGCGCCGCGGCTGCAGGAGCGCGTGCTCCTCGTCAACGGCTTCTCCAAGACGTTCTCGATGACCGGGTGGCGGCTCGGCTACGCGCTCGGGCCGAAGGACGTCATCGGCGCCATGCAGCGCGTGCAGGATCAGTCCACGTCCAATCCGACCTCGTTCGCGCAGTACGGCGCCCTCGCGGCGATGACCGCTCCCAAGGCGCAGGTCGACGCGATCATCGAGGCCATGCGGGGCTCGTTCGACGAGCGGCGCAAGCGCATCGTCACCTTGCTGCGGGAGATCCCGGGCCTCTCGCTGGCCGTGCCCCAGGGGGCGTTCTACGTGCTCCCGTCGATCGAGCAGCTCCTCGGCAAGAAGCTCGCCGGCGAGCCGATCCAGAGCGGCGAGCACTTCTGCAAGCTCCTGCTCGCGCGCGGGCTGGCGGCGATCCCCGGGGAGCCCTTCGGCGCGCCGAACCACGTCCGGTTCTCGTTCGTGCTCCCGATGGGCGATCTCGAGCGCGGGATGCAGCGCCTGGCCCAGGTCGTCTCCGAGCTCAGCTGAGGAGGCCCCGCGCGTCGTTCTTTGCAAGCCCCCCGGCGCCGCGTTAGAAGACCCGCATCCGGAGGTTGCACGCCATGGCTCAGACCCGCGACGTCGTCATCGTTTCCGCAGCCCGCACCGCCATCGGGGCCTTCCAGGGCGGCCTCGCCTCGCTGCAGGCCCCGAAGCTCGGCGCGATCGCCATCAAGGCCGCGCTGGAGCGGGCGGGCCTGGACGCGAAGCAAGTGGAGGAGGTCTTCCTGGGCTGCGTCCTGCAGGGCGGCGTGGGCCAGGCCCCCGCGCGCCAGGCGGCCCTCTTCGGCGGCCTGCCCGACTCGGTCCCGTGCACCACCGTGAACAAGGTCTGCGGCTCGGGCCTGAAGGCCGTCATCTCCGGCGCCCAGGCCATCGCCCTCGGCGACGCCGAGGTCGCGGTGGTGGGCGGCATGGAGAGCATGTCCAACGCGCCCTACTACGACTTCGCCACCCGCGGCGGCGCCCGCATGGGCAACGTCGAGCTCGTCGACGGCATGATCCGCGACGGCCTGTGGGACGTCTATGGCCAGGTCCACATGGGCGTGTGCGCCGAGAAGTGCGCCACGACCATGAAGATCTCCCGCGGCGCGCAGGACGAGTACGCGCGCATGTCCACCGAGCGCGCGCAGAAGGCCCAGAAGGAGGGGCTCTTCGCGGCGGAGATCACCCCGGTCGAGGTGCCCCAGAAGAAGGGCGATCCGCTCAAGGTCACCGAGGACGAGGGGCCGAAGAACGCGAAGCTCGACAAGATCCCCCAGCTGAAGGCCGCCTTCCAGAAGGACGGCACGGTCACCGCCGGCAACTCGTCGTCGATCAACGACGGGGCCGCGGCGCTGGTGCTGATGAGCGCCGAGCGAGCCCAGAAGGAGAGGCGCACCGTGCTGGGCACGATCCGCGGCTACGCCTCGGCCGCCCGCAAGCCCGAGGAATTCACCCTCGCTCCGGCCGACGCGATCCAGAAGCTCTTCACCCGGACCGGTCTCAAGGCCTCGGACATCGACCTCTTCGAGATCAACGAGGCCTTCGCGGTGGTCTCGCTCGCCAACAACCAGCTCCTGGGGCTCGACGCGGCCAAGGTGAACATCTGGGGCGGCGCGGTGGCCCTCGGCCACCCCATCGGCGCGTCGGGTGCGCGGGTGCTGGTGACGCTCCTGCACCAGCTGAAGGCCCTGGGCAAGAAGCGGGGCGTGGCCTCGCTCTGCATCGGCGGCGGCGAGGGCATCGCGCTCCTGGTCGAGCGCTCATGAACAAGGTCGTCAAGGACGCCGCCGCGGCGGTGGTCGACATCCAGGACGGGATGACCCTGCTCGTGGGCGGCTTCGGCCTGAGCGGCAACCCCGAGAACTGCCTCACCGCGCTGGCGGCGAAGGGGGTCAAGGATCTCACCATCGTCAGCAACAACTGCGGCACCACCGACCTCGGGCTGGGGGTGCTGCTCAAGGCGCGCCAGATCCGGAAGATGGTCTCGAGCTACGTCGGCGAGAACAAGGTCTTCGAGCAGCAGTTCCTCTCGGGCGAGCTCGAGGTCGAGCTCACGCCGCAGGGCACGCTCGCCGAGCGGCTGCGCGCGGGCGGCGCCGGCATCGGCGGCTTCTACACCCCGACCGGCGTGGGCACCAAGGTCGCGGAGGGGAAGGAAGTCCGCGAGATCGACGGGCGCCAGTACGTGCTCGAGAAGCCCATCCACGGCGACTTCGGCCTCGTGCGGGCCTGGAAGGGGGACGCCCTCGGGAACCTCGTCTTCCGCAAGACCGCGCGCCAGTTCTCGCCGATGATCGTGAAGGCCGCCAAGATCGGCATCGCCGAGGTCGAGGAGCTCGTGCCCGTGGGCGCGCTCGACCCCGACCAGATCCACGTCCCGTCGATCTACGTGCACCGCATCTTCCAGGGCACGAGCTACCAGAAGTGGATCGAGCGGCGCACCACGCGCCCCCGCCCCAACGCCTGAGCCGCCCGGAGATCGACCCCATGCCCCTGAGCAGAGATCAGCTCGCCAGCCGCGCCGCGCAGGAGTTGCGCGACGGGTACTACGTGAACCTCGGCATCGGCATCCCCACGCTGGTGGCCAACCACATCCGGCCCGGGCTCGACGTCGTGCTCCAGTCCGAGAACGGGATGCTGGGCATCGGCCCCTACCCGTACCCGGGGGAAGAGGACCCGGACCTCATCAACGCCGGCAAGGAGACCGTGACCGAGATTCCCGGCACGGCCTACTTCGACTCGGCCGAGAGCTTCGCGATGATCCGCGGGGGGCACATCGACCTCGCGATCCTCGGCGCGATGGAGGTGAGCGAGCAGGGCGACCTCGCCAACTGGATGATCCCCGGCAAGATGGTGAAGGGGATGGGCGGCGCGATGGACCT
>VFSW01009241.1_pt1 | contig 14087 bp, 15 predicted proteins | sample 5358111 | NCBI WGS metagenome assembly VFSW01 (sample SAMN11554181, study PRJNA540505) | mine drainage metagenome | isolation source: sediment from site ElyBrook_90M | place: USA: Ely Copper Mine, Vershire, VT | collected 2017
TTGAGTCGCTACCGTTACGCGCCGCCCGCCTTCAAAACTCGGGGTAGCTCCGACGAGGGCCCCATTGACGACCGCCGTGACGAACGCGAGCTTGCTGCCGTCCGGGGAGAGCTGGACCCCGAGCACGTTGGCAGGGGCGATCTCGATCGGGGGGTGACTGCCGTCCGTCGACCAAACCTGCAGCGCGCCACCATTCGGCCCGGCCGGTCCGGTCAGGACCGCCAGCTTGTTGCCGTCCGCGGAGAACTGGTACTGCGACACGTTCGTCGCGACCTGGACCGGGCTGCCGCCGGTCGTCGGTACCACCTCCAGGTTCTCGTTGAACGGGGTGGTAGGCACCAGGAACGCCACCTTGCTGCCGTCTGGAGAGACAAGCGCAGTCCCCTGGGGGGGTGGCTCGGTCTCCCCGCTCGCGAGCTGCCTACCGGAGACGAGCACGAGCGGGGTCAGGTCTTCCAGGACCGGCCCGAGGCCGTAGCCGCTTCCGTCGATGTTCGCGGCGCTGCCGGATCTGTCGACAGCGATGCCGCCGTCCCCTCCGTCCACGAAGACCGTGGCAGGGGTCGGAAAGGAGCCGAGATCCTGATCGAACGCCGCGCTGAAGGCGAGCGTCCCCGGGCCTCCATCCGTGTCGACCCAGCCTGCGTCGGACGGAAGCGTGAGGATCTTCTGAAAGGAGAGCGCGTAGACGCCCTTCGGGACACCGTCCAGGGTGTAGCCGCCGTCTCCGTCGGTGCTGGTGGAGCGCGAGGCGCTCGCGCCGGAGAGCCTCACCGTGATGCCGGAGGGGTCGTAGCCCCCGAAGAGCGCGACGTTGCCCGCGAGGGCCCCGGCGTCCGGTGCCCCGGCGTCGGCCCCCCTCGCCCCGGGACTACACTCGGAGAGAGAGAGGACCATCACGCCGAGACCGATGAGTTGAACGCATTTCATGGCAACACCCCGGTGGGTCATCCTGCAGTTGGCCGTGTTTCGCTACGTGTTGAAATCCACTTCCATGCCCCTCCGGTCCACGCCCTACAAGCTTGCCGCCCTTGGCGCACCGGAGAAAAAGGTCGTCAGGGAGTGGACGCGGGAGGTGGCCGCCCGTTTCAGCCCTGCGGCCGCTGCGGCTTCGGGGCTCCGGGCGCCTCGAGCCCGGTGACCTTCTGGGCCAGGAACGCCGACAGCAGCGCGGTCATGTTTCCCTCGCCGCCCTGGATCAGGAAGTCCGGCGTCACCTTGATCTTGCCCTCGGCGATCGCCTTCGTGACCTCGATCGCGACGAGCCCTTCGGGGGTGATGGCCTTGCGCTGCTCGTCGTAGGCCTTGGCGGCCGCGAGCCCCTTGGCCTCGATGGCCTTGGCCTCGGCGAGACCGACGGCCTCGATGCCCTTGGCCTGGCCTTCCTGCTCCATCCGGGTGGCCTCGCCCTGGCCCTTGGCCTTGATCTGGAGCGCCTGCCCTTCGCCCTCGGCGGCGAGGATCGCCTTCTGCCGGTTCTGCTCGGCCACCTTCACGCCGATCTCGGCGGTGACCAGATCCTTCTGCTGGTCGGCCTGCGCGGCGGTCTTCTCCTTGGCGATGCGCTCCTGCTCGGCCTTCTGCTGGGCCTGGTACATCGCCTGCTGCTGGTCGGCGATGATCCGGTCGGTCTGGGTCTTCATCAGATTCTCGGGCAAGCCGATCTGGCAGATGAGCACCGAGACCAGCTCCACGTGGTACTTCTCGAGCTCGCGCCGCGTCCGCTCCTCGGCCTTCTGCTGCTCCTCCTGCCGGTCCTGCATGAAGTTCATGGCCGAGGTGGAGGAGGCCTGGTTGCGGAACGAGGAATCGATCATCGGGTGGATGACGTGCTGAATGAGGTTCTCCACCGAGCCGATCTTGGCCACCATGTATGGCGCCTGATCGGGCCGCACGCGGATGACGACCTTGACCGACACGGAGATCGAGAAGCCGTCCTTCGACACCACCGTGAGGGGGTTGAAGGACTGCTTGGCGATCACCACCCCGGTCTGGCCCGGTCCGCGCGGCACGGCCTGCTGCGAGCCGCCGTCGGCGTCGGCGTCGTCCGAGGCCCAGTCGATGGTCTGGTTGGTGGTGTCGACGATGTGGGTCACGAACGCCCGACGGTTCAGGTAGTAGGTTCCGGGGCCGGCGACCTCCTGCTGGATGCCGCGGAAGCCCTGCGGCACGACGTACTGCTCGATGCCGGTGTCCAGTCGCTTCTCGACGGCTTGCACCGCCCCCTGGGTGTCGGCGCCATCGCCCTTGGCCACCTCGGCCACGAGCTGCCGCACCGCGGGCGGGGCGTTGCCCACGTTGGAGATGATCACCGCTACCTGGCCGCGCTTCACCTCGGCGACGTCGTCCTGCTTCACGTCGAAGAGCAGCGGATTGATGTAGTAGGTGCCGGGCCGCAGCACGTCGAGCTGGGGGCCGCGCTGGCCGCCTGCCTTGAGAAACGCCTCTCCGTCCTGGAAGTCCTGGTGCCCCACCACGGCCTTCGCGACGTAGTCCTTGTCGGGCATCTTCGCGCCGTCGAGCGCGGTGACCAGTCCGACCTTGAGCGCGGGGATGATGGTCGCGGGCCTGGCCTCGACCGCGAACAGGCTGGTGTTGACGCGGTAGGTGCCGGGCAAGAGCACGTCGATCTGGGGGCCGCGCTGCCCGCCGGCCTTGAGGAAGGCCTCGCCGTCCTGAAAGGAGTTGTGGCCGGGGATGCGCTTGCCGAGCAGGCTGCCGGGGCTCAGGTCCGCGCCGTCGGAGGCGCTCACGACGCCGATCTGCCCCTTCTCGACCACGAAGGTGTCGACCTCGGTGACCGTGAAGAGGGAGGTGTTGATGCGGTACTTGCCGGGCGGGAGGATCTGGATCTGCGGCCCCTTCTGGCCGCCGGCCTTGAGGAAGGCCTCTCCGTCCTGGAACGCGTTGTGGCCCGGGACGACCTTCGCGAAGATGTGGCCCGGGGCCACCGGCTCGCCGTCGATCGACTCGAGCAGGCCCACCTGGTCCTCGGAGATGTCGGTGAAGCTGAGCTTCTGCGCCCGGTAGAGGAACGGGATCAGGAAGTGCAACCCCGGCCCGAGCGTGCGGGCCTGGATGCCGACCTCGTCGGCCATGGCGATGACGCGGCCCTGGGGGATGCCCCGGCCGAAGTACTTGCGCTCGAGGACGGCGATCTGCGTTCCGCCGACGTAGACCATCGACGAGCCGAGGAACTTGAGGCCGACGACCGCTGCCAGCGCGGCAGGGATGAGCCACCAGTATTGCGTCACCATGGATGTTCTCCGTTCGAAGCTCGAAAGGCTGGCCCTTCTTACCGGGCACGGATGAGGCTGTCCTGGAAATTGAGCGAATCGGAAGGGCGAAGCCGGGCGAACGCGCTTTGCCCTCGGTGGGTCGTAACCGGCCTGAGGCCCCCGGCGTACTTGGATGGAGAGCGACGAAGCCGGGTGGCGGCGAGTGGGCCGCCACCCCCCCCGCTCGAGGAGACGCCATGGCGATGATGTGCCCGATGTCCGGCTGCAAGGCGAAGTCTGGAATGTGCATTCACGACAAGCTGATGCTGCTCGTGGGGGTCGCGGCCATGGCCGGGGCGATCGCCCACTGGGGCTTGCACCTCGTCTAGCAGGGGTGCTGAAGTCTGGCGCCGGTACAGCCTGGCGCCACCCGGGGCACTGTTCATCACTCGGTGGGCCCTGAGCGGGTGAAAGGGATACGCAATGGATGGCCGCACGCAGGGCTCACCGCCAACCTGCCCGGTGAACGGCCAGGTCTGTCGCCCGGTCAGCCGGAAGACGGTGGAGAGCCTCGTCCGCGTGGAGCTGCGGGCCACGCTGCGACCGCAACCTTATTCGTTCTGCGACGCGCCGGACTGCGACGTGGTGTACGTCTCGGCCCTGGGCGACCACCTCCTCACCAAGGCTGATCTCGCGGTGCGCGTGGGTAGCAAGGAGACCGAGGACCCGGCCCCGATCTGCTACTGCTTCGGCTACGACCGCCAGGCCATCCGCGAGGACATTGCGCGTCGGGGCGAAACGGACATCCACAGGCTCATCGCCAGCCGCGTGAGGGCTGGCGAGTGTCGCTGCGAGGAGACCAATCCGAGCGGGGGCTGCTGCCTTGGGACCGTGATGAGGGTCATCAAGGAAGCCCAGCGCTGAAGCCCACGTGACCGCGGAGCGAGCGGTCGCCGGTCGCCTGCTCGGCCTCACCTCGCCCTGCTCCTGGAGCGAGGGCTTGACGGCTCCACGAGACGAAGGTCCCGACCAAGTTGACCCGCGACTCGGGAAGGTGGAAGCCTCCTCCCATGACCCTTTCAGGCGTCAGAGCAGGAGTTCCCCTGGCCCTGCTCCTCGGCGCTTGCCGCATGATCAACTACGGCTCCAACCTGCCCGATGCTGGCCTGTGCCCGTCCCTCGATGGCGGCGGTTCGGGGACGTTGACGGGCACCCTGGCCTTCCCCGTGGTGTCGGCCACCGAGTCGCTCCTCGCCTACGACCCAGCGGTGTGGGACGCGGGGCGGGTCGTGGGCTGGGAAGACGCGGGACCGTCGTTCATCCGGATCACGCTGCTCGGCCCGAGTGGGCCCTGTCCCGCCGATGCGGGGGCTTGCCAGAGCCGGGTCGAGGCCGACCTCGACCGCCAGGCTGATGCAGGGTCCTGGGACGGCGTCTACCCGCTCGGCGATGGAGGCCTCGCTGTTTTGGGCGTGGAACGCCTCGTCGGCTCAAGCAGCACCGGCTGGCTCTATGCCCTGGCGACGTCCGGCCAGATCCAAATCATCGCGACGCAAGCCTGCGCAATGTCCGGGAGCTTCTCTGCCTCGTTCAGCCTGGCGGTGAGCGACGCGGGAGCAGACGGCGGTGTCTTCTGGGTGGACGGCGGAACACTCTCGGGGACGTTCCAGGCGGTCTACGGCGACTCGCCGTAACCATCGCCGCCCCGGAGGTGACTATGTCCGCTCACCTGCCCGGGGTGCGGCCGGTGAGCCAGCCGAGCTCCAGGGCCTTGAAGACCGCGCGGGTGCGGTCGCGCACGCCGAGCTTGCTCAAGATGCTCGAAGCCTGGTTCTTCACCGTTCCCTCGGCGGTGCCCAGCGCGACGGAGATCTCGCGGTTGCTGTAGCCGCCGGCCATCAGTCTCAAGACCTCGGCCTCTCTCGGCGTGAGCCGGTCGGGGAGCTCGGCGGTCTCGAACCCGACGGGCCGCTCGCCGAGATACCGCGCCGCGCGCTCGGTGACGGCGGGCAGGATGAGCGTGCCCCCGGCGGCGATGGTCCGCAGCGCGGTGAGCAGGCTCTCCACGTCGGTGTCCTTCAGCAGGTAGCCGGAGATGCCGGCGCGAACCCCTTCGAGGAGCACGGCGTTGTCGTCGAACGTGGTCAGGAGGACGACGGGGGTCGCGTCGCCCGACGTGCGCAGGGCGCTGACGACCTCGACGCCCGTGAGGCCGGGCATGCGCACGTCCAGGAGGGCCACGTCGGGGCGGTGCCTTCGGATCTCGACGATCGCCTCGGGACCGGTCTGCGCCTCGCCCAGGATCTCGACCTCGTGGGTGAGCTCCAGCAGGCTCCGGATGCCCTGTCGAACGAGGGCTTGATCGTCGGCGAGGACGATGCGGATCATGGCCGCTCCCGCGGCACGACCACGTGCACCTGGAAGCCCGCGCCGGGCACCGGGCCGCTCTCCGCTCTGCCGCCAAGCTGAGCCGCGCGGGCCGCGATCCCCTTCAGCCCGAAGCCGGGGGCGAACCCGCGGTCGCCGCGGCCGTCGTCGCGCACGCGCACCTCGATGCCTTCATTGCCCTGCGCCAAGGCGATCCAGATCCGGTGTCCGTCGGAGTGCTTGAGGCTGTTGGTGACGGCTTCCTGGACGCAGCGGAAGAGGACGTGGCCGACCTCGCCCGCGAGAGCGAAACCCTCGGGCGCCTCGATGTGGATGTCGGTGCCGGGAAGCCCCGCGGCGAGGGCGCGCAGGGCGGTGGGGAAATCGATCCCCGCGTCGGTGTGGACCTCGCTGACCGCGCGACGCAGGTCGGCGATGGCCTCCTTCGAGATGGCGCGGGCCTTGGCGAGCGCCTCGTGGGAAGCGCTGACGTCCGCGTGACGTCCGGCGAGCTCGAGCTGCAGCCGGAGGGCGGTGAGCTGGTGGCCCAGGCTGTCGTGCAGCTCGCGCGAGATGCGAAGCCGTTCGCCCTGGCGCACGCCTTCCATGACGAGCGAGCGCGCGCCGAGGATCTCGACGTTGGCCTCCGCGAGCGCGCGGCCACCCGCGCGCGCGCTCGGCGGCAGCCCGTCGACGCGGAGCGCGACGGCCGAGACGGTCGAATAGGCGCCCCCGACCTCGGCGATCTCGCCGGGCCGCTGCGCGGCCCACACGACGGCGACGAGCGGGACCACCTGCGCCAGCGCCCAGGTGACTGCCGCGCGCACCGGAAGCACCGTGGGTGCCTGCGCGGCGACGACGGCGAGCAGCAAACCCTCGGAGCCCGGGAGCCCGAAGTGAGGCAGCGATAGGGCGGCGAGTGTCTGCACCGCCAGCGCGGCGGCGGAGCCCCAGCGGGGTAGACGGCGGTGGGCGGAGGTGAGCCCGAACGCAGCGCCGAACGCGAGCCAGGGCCAGACCCACGCGGGGAGGGGCTCACCCCACTGCCAGTGCGCGAGGCCGACGAAGGCCCAGATGGCGACGGCGATCGATCGGAGCCAGGGCTCGGCTCGGCCGAGATCGGCGCGCTGGCTCCAGAGGCTCATGGCCCAGCGAAGATAGCTGACCTTCATCCAGAACACATGGCCGAAAGCGGCGTCGCAGCTGGCAGCTCCGGACTCGAGTGGTCCTTGGTCGCGGAGGGCCTCAGGAGTGGTCCGAGCAGGTGGCCTCCGAAAGCAGCTGGGCGGGGCCGCGCGGAGCTCGCCGCCGCCGAAGGCCGATCGTGAGCGCGAGCCCGCGGGCCAAGCTGTGCCAGGCCGTGCGCTCGAACGAGCCGAGGCCGACGCCGAGTAGCCCGGTGTCGAGCAGGTGGCTCAGGGTTGCGAGATCGTAGAGATCGAAGGCGCGGTCCACCTCGGTCCGGAGCTCCCGCTCGTAGGCGGAAGGGGGCGCGGCCTCGGCGGTCAGCGGGTGACCATAGAGGCGCAGCGCGGCCCGGCAGTAGCGGACGTGCCGCGCCTCGTCGACGCTCACCCGATGAAGCATGTGGTAGGCGGGGCGGCCAGCGCGCTCCATGGCGTCGCCGAGCAGGCCGATCTCTCGCGCCGCCCGGCGCTCGAGCAGCTCCATGATCAAGTAGATCTCGATCGCCGCGCGGTCCGAGCGAATCGGGCCGGAGAGTAGCGGGCCCCCGAGCGCGCGATCGAGGACGTGGACCATGTTCAGGTCGGGCGAGAAGGCGGGCCAGGCGCCGCCGAACCCGAGGGCGGCGTCGCGCAGGAGGCCGGCGTGGTGCCGCTCGTCGTCGTGGTGACGGGCGATGAGCCGCTTGAGCCTCTCGGGGGCGTGATCTTCCAGCCGCTGGAAGACGAGCGCTTCGCCGGCGGCCTCGGCTTCGGCGGCCTGAGCGAGGAAGAACGCGCTGCCCTCCTCGGACCTGACCACGTTGGCCAGCAACCTCTCGACGATCGTTCGTTCGAACCACATGGCAACCTCCCTTTCAGTGGCGGCCAGTGTGTCGAGCGCCGTGCAGGCGCGCATGTGCAGGAAGTCACCGGCGAGCCCAGCTGCGCGTCCATGACTTACGGCACATGTGGGACGCGCCGCGGCGTCTCTAGGGTTGGGACCTCACGTCACGAGGAGAAGGCCCCATGGAATTCACGAGAGTCACGACTGTCGAGCCGCACCGTGCTCGGCGGCGAGAGCTGCTGGCGAAGCATCCGGAGATACGAAAGCTCTACGGGTACGACCGTCGTCCCGCGTGGATCACGCTGGGGGGCGGCGCCGCGCAGCTGGCGCTGGCCGCGGCCCGGCAACGACTCGCCGATGCCGGCGGCGGCGCGGGGAAGGTGCTGCTCTGCGAACTCGCGCTCGCCCTGGGCGTCGGCGCGGTCCTGAGTCACTGGGCGGGGGTGGTGATTCACGAGGCCTCGCACAACCTGTGCGCCTCCACGCCCGGGCTCAACCGCGGGCTCGCACTCTTCGCCAACGTCCACGTCCCGTTGCCGGCTGCGATGTCGTTCTTTCGGTACCACCGCGATCACCACGCGTTCATGGGCATCGAGGGGAAGGACAACGACCTGCCGACTCGCTTCGAGCGGTGGGCGTTCAGCCGCGGCCCGTTGCGCAAACTCGGCTGGCTCGTGCTCTATCCGTTCTTCGCCGCATTCGCGCGCGGCTTCTGGCGTAGGCCGAGCGGCTGGGAGGTGTTCGGGGTCGCGGTGCAGCTGGCGGTGAATGCCGCGATTCTCTCGACGCTGGGCGCGACGGCGTTCGCCTACCTGCTCTGGTCGATGTTCTTCGGCTACGGCATCCATCCGGTGGCGGGCCACTTCATCCACGAGCACTACCTGTGGACCGAAGGCCAGGAGACATACTCGTATTACGGGCCGCTGAACGCGGTGACCTGGAACATCGGGTACCACAACGAGCACCATGACTTCGTCCGGGTGCCGGGCGCCCGCCTGCCGGAGCTGCGCCGCATCGTGGCTGGGGTCTACGAGCGGCTCGCGTCGCATCGATCGTGGAGTCAGGTATACTGGTTGTTCGTCAGGACGCCGAGGCTCGGTCATTCCTCGCGGATCGCCCGGTTGGCCGCGGCGAGCCAATGACCACGGCTCCGCAGGGATCGCGCTCTGCCGGTATTCCGGACGCCTGAGCCTCAAATTTCCTGGTTGTCTCAGGCGTCCTGCGCGGTGCCTCATCGGCCTCGGAGTACCTGTCGTCGGAGTACCCGTGACCGTCAAGGCCAAGTGAAGTTACATCTTCGAGGCGACAAGCTGCTCATCGGCCAGGCCGTCCGTGGCAAGGTCGAGCTTCGGCTGGGGCTGCTGCTCGGGCGGTTCGGTGAGAGCGTCGGCGCCGTGACGCTCCGCCTGTCGAAGGCCCCCACGGGGGGGCGACCTGCGGACAAGCGCTGCCAGATCTCCGTGGTGATGAAGCCAACCCAAGTGCGCGTGGAATGCACCGCCGCGGATCTCTCCCTGGCGCTCGACCGCGCCGCCGACAAGGCCGTCCGGTCAATCGCCAGGATGCTGAAACGAGAGCTGGAGGCGAATCCCGCCCGGGGAGCGGAAATCGCCCGGGCGCTGGAGACCGCCCGCATGCTCGCGTCAGCCCGCGTGCTCGCGACGGCGAACGCGCTGAAGCCTCCCCGGACGCCCAGGGCCGCCAGGGTGCTCGAGACCGCCCGGTTGTTTGCAGCCCAGCGGGTCCTCGGGACCGCCCGGGCGGCGAAGATCTCCGGGACGTCGCAGACTCCGAGGGCGCTCGAGACTGCCCGGCGGCTCGCGTCGAAGGAGGTCCTGGCCACGGCCCGAGAGCTGGCGCGGGTCCCGAAGGTTCCTCGACGACCTGCACTCCCGCCCAAGGGCCGAGGGGGCGCGCCGAAATAGATCCGTGCAAATGCGGCGGCCGGGCAGCACTGCACGCAGGCGGTGTGGCAGTCAGCGTCGATCGGTGCGCGGCTCAAGGGTGGGCCTGCTGTCGTCCCAGCGGACCCCGGGGCCGTCGGCTGCCGCTCGGGGCGACAGCGCGGGTCGCGGGGGCCCGGGTGTCATCGTGGGGTCTATACGAGCGGAGTCCTCCAGAGGCTCGGGCTAATTGCATGTCGACAAGCCGCTGCTCGGGTTGAGGCTGCAGCTGCCGTTGCAGCAGTCGCCGTCCGCCTGGCAATCGAGGCCGGTGCTCAGGCACAGGCACTGGCCTTGCGCGGAGCACTGGCCCGTACTGCAAGCGCCAGGGGCTGAGCATTGGCCTCCGGGCGGAACGAGGCATTCCGCGGATGAGCAGACGAGCCCGGGGCAGCAGTCACCCGTGTTGACGCACTCTGTCTGGAAGGCCGCACAGGCGCACGCGCCGCCCTGGCAGCTGTGGCTGACACAATCGGCGCCGCTGGCGCACCGGGTGCCGGTCGTGCCGAAGCAGACGTAGCTGGCGCTGACCTCGCAGCTCAACCCGGCGCAGCAGGACGTCAGGGTGCAGCTCTCGCAGAGCTGGCCGCAGCCGCCGTCGGGGGAGAGCGTAGGAAGCCCGCTGCCGCAGCCGCCCGATGACGTGGAGCTCGCGGCGGTTGCGGTGCCGCCGGTGAAGCTGCTCCCGCTCGTGGTGGTGGTCGTGCTCTGGCTCCCGCAGCCGGAGACGCAAAAGCCACCGAGGCAAGCGTAGCCGTCCGGGCACGGCGAGTTGCCGCCATCGTCGCAGGCGTAGTGGGAGCCCGAGAAGTCGACCCAGCTGCAGGCGGCCGCGCAGGCGAGCGCGAGAAGGAGGCCCCGGGCGCGAGCTGGCGACGGCGTCACCAGAGCGCCGCCCCCGCGAGGAGGCCAGAGGCTCCGAGCGGATAGCCCGCGAGGGCCAGCGCGAGCCCCCAGGTCGCATTGGTCTGGGCCGCGTAGCCTTGCGCGATTCCAATCGACTGCCCGTTCGCGGTCTGGGCCTTCTGGCTCCCGAACGCGGCGACCTCGCCGGTGCCGACCACGGCCGCCACCATGAGCGCTGCGCCGATCCCGAGACAGAGGAGCGCGGCGACGTGGGAGCGCCGCGGCGGGGGCAGCGGCTTCTCGGCGATGGGGCCGACGAGGTCGGCCGGGGGCGGTGCTGGCTGGGCCAGCGGCGCCGGAGCGGCTGCCTTCGGTGCGGGGTGCGGCGCGGCGCCCTCGCCCTCGCCCTCGAACAGCTTGCTCACCAGCTCCTCCGCGGCCGAGCTGAGGACCGCGTCGTTCCCCCGAGGGCGCGTGACGGAGCCCTCGCGGAGGGCGCTCGCGCGGCGCACGTCCAGCCGGCGCAGCGTGAGCACGTACGAGTCGCCCAGAATCGCGAGCGTGCCGCTGATCAGCTCCTCTGCTCCCATCGCGCCGCCGATCTCGGCGAGACAGCGGGTGTCGGTGCAGCCCAGCTTCACCTTGCTCTGCTGGAAGCCGAAGAGGTCCTTCAGGTCAGACTGGCTGATCACCTTGCGGCCGGCCGCGTGAGTGCGGATCGCGCTGACGACGAGGTCCGAGACCGTCTGCGCGAGCTCCACCGGCACGCCGGTGCGCGGCACGAGATCGAGGACCGCCAAGCGCCCAGGCGACGGGCCAGCGACGAGCAGGATTGCGAGGAGCGAGGCGTACACGGGGCCCAGCGTACTTTGAGAGAGGGACTTCGACCAGAAGCGGAAGAACCGCCCTCTCGCCCGGTCAGACGCGGTGATACTTACCGGGCGGCGGCCAGCGTGGCGCGAGCGCCCGGGGCGCTCCCTTTCCCCGCCAGGCCGCGAAGCGCGAGCGCGGTCTGGATCTCGGTGGGGCCGATCAAGCCCAGCACGGCCGGGGATACGGCCGGGTCCCGGACCACGAGGTACCTCGCGCCCTGCTCCAGCGCGAGCAGCAGTGAGCCCTCGGCCGGCGCGTCGGGCCCGATCTCGCTTGCTCTGCCGGCGAACAGGTGCCGGAGGTCTCCGACGCGCGCCGCCGAATCGCTGGCGTGCGCGAAGTCCTGCGCCCGCAGGACGCCGAGGGGCGCGTTGCGCTCGTCGAGGACGATGGCCTCCTGTCGGCCGGCCTCGCGCAGCTCGGCGCCCACCTCCGACAAGGGGAGATCCAGCCGGACCATCAGCGGTCGGGGGGTCATCACCTCGCGCACCTTGAGGTCACCGAGCAGCGCATGCACCTCCTCGGCGCTGGCCTCGGCGTTCGCGCCCCCGAAGAGGAAGAAGGCGATGATGATCAAGAGCACATTGCCGCCGACGATGCCGAGCACGCCGAAGAGCACCGCCATGAGCTTGCCGACCCCGGCGGCGATCTGCGTGGCGCGGGCGCGCCCGAGCCGCCGCCCGAGCAGGGCGCGAAAGACGCGGCCTCCGTCCATGGGGAAGGCCGGGAGCAGGTTGAAGAGCGCGAGCGTCAGGTTCAGGCTGGCCAGGTAGAACAAGCCCAGCCGCAGATCCGCCCACTCGCCGGCGTTCGGGACGAACGCCGGGCCGAGCCAGAGCACCCCCGAGATCGCGAGGCTGGCCAGGGGGCCGACCAGCGCCATCCAGCCCTCCTGCGAGAGGCTGGGCGGCATCTTCTCCATCTTCGACACGCCGCCCACGATCATCAGCGTGATCTCGCGGACGCGTCCGCCGGCGCGGACCGCGACCAGGCTGTGCGCCAGCTCGTGCAGCAGGACCGAGGCGAAGAGGCCCACGGCGACGATCGCGCCCCAGAGGAGCGCCGGCAGGGACAGGCGCTCGACCGGCACGTTGGCCAGGTGGGCCATCTTCGCGACGTTTCCGGAGAAGGCGACGGCGATATAGGCCAAGGCCAAGAGCAGGGACCAGTGGGCGCGGACGGGAATTCCACGGACGCGAAACAGAGTCATCGTACCGGTGTGCATGGCGGACTCCTTCGCCCATCTGAGGTGCAGAGGTCGTGCCATCCGCGTTTCGCGGGAGTGCAGGCCCTTCCATGGGCGTTGCGTGACCCCGAGCGGGCCATGGACTGATCCGGGTCGAGCCCATCCCGCTCGCCGGTTCGACAGGCGGCCGAGCACTGCTTAGAGTTCTTGAGAGTGTCCATCAGCTATAGAAAGCGAGAGTTCCCGTGAAGCCTATGTTGAGCCTTGTGGCGACGACGACCCTGCTGCTCACGACGTCCGCCCAGGCGCAGGTGCGCATGAAAGAGGAGAAGCCGGGCTTGCTCCAGAAGGCCAAGATCTCGGCCGATGCCGCGACGGCCGCGGCGCAGGCGAAGGTGAGCAAGGGCAAGATCGTCTCCGCCGAGATCGAGGAGGAGAACGGCAAGCTGATCTTCTCCTTTGATATCAAGACGGAGGGGAAGACCGGCATCGACGAAGTGAACGTCGATGCGGTCAGCGGCAAGGTCCTGAGCGTGCAACACGAGACGCCCAAGGATGAAGCCGATGAGGCGGCCGCGGACAAGAAGAAGCCCTGACCGCGCGGCAGGCCCACGTCACGGAGAGCGAGCGGACGGCGCCGGAGCTCGGGTATGCTCGGAGCCATGAGAACCCTCCAGCGCATCCTCGTGCCCGTCGACTTTTCGCCGAAGGCGGATGACGTCTTGGAGTACGCCTATCTGCTGGCCAAGCCCCTGGGGGCAGCGGTCACGCTGCTGCACGTCTTCGAGCAGCCGACGGCCATGAGCGCCATCGTCCCGGGCGTGGACCCCCAGATCGAGTATCGCACCCAGGCGAATGCGCTGCTGGCGCCGCTGCTCGAGCGGTTGATCGGCTGGGGCTGCGCCCAGGCGACCGTGCTCGTCGAGGAGGGCCTCGCGGTCGAGACGATTCTGAAGGTCGCGAGTCGGGACAAGTTCGACGTGATCGCCATGGCGACGCGCGGGCGCACGGGCTTCGAGCGCGTCATCATGGGCAGCGTCGCCGAGGGAGTCCTGAGGCAGGCGCCGTGCGCGGTCCTCACCGTGCACTTCCCCCTGTCCACGAAGTAGGTGGAGTCCGGGTGCCCCGGCGGTGATCAATTCGGCGGTGTGGGGCCCGCGTCGGGCGGGCGCGCCGGCCCCGCGAGCGGCCGCTCCTGGAACAGCCCCCACCGATCGACCGCGACCAGATAGCCCGTCGCGAGGATGAAGAAGCAGATCAGGCCGAGCCCGACCGCCTTGTTGGCCCCGAGCCTGGGCGCCAGGATCGCGACCACCACCATGTAGGGCACCCAGGAGATGAGGGTGCCCACCAGCACCAGCCAGGAGTGCTGGCCCACCGCGGCCCCGCCCTTGGTCTCGCCGAGGAGCAGGTACGACACCAGGGTGAAGATCGGGATCAGCGTGGCCAGCCCGGAGAGCAAGCGGTGGTTGCTCTCCTCGAAGCCGACGATCAGCGCCGTGACCGCGCCGCCGATCACGAAGTTCAGCAGGAGACTCTTCCAGCCCATGGCGGCTGGTATACGCCGGAAGGGGTGCTCTTCACGAGCGTTCGAGCTCCCGAATACGCGCAAACGAAGCCTCCTCGACGACCGGCGAGCGTTTG
>VFSW01009242.1_pt1 | contig 14087 bp, 14 predicted proteins | sample 5358111 | NCBI WGS metagenome assembly VFSW01 (sample SAMN11554181, study PRJNA540505) | mine drainage metagenome | isolation source: sediment from site ElyBrook_90M | place: USA: Ely Copper Mine, Vershire, VT | collected 2017
GTCGGTGCGCAAGACCTGGCACAGTAAATTTGGCATTGAACTAATAGAAGGCTATGGAGTAACTGAAACCGCGCCGGTGCTGGCGGTGAACCCGCTGACGGATAATCGTCCCGGCAGTGTGGGACATTTGTTGCCGGGAATAGACGCGCGCGTGGTGCCGATTGCCGGCATCCATGGTGGCGGTGTGTTGCATGTGCGTGGGCCGAATCTGATGCTGGGTTACTATCGGGTCGAGCACCCCGGCGTGCTGGAGCCGCCGGCGTCCGAAGTCGGGTCGGGCTGGTACAATACCGGCGACGTGGTCGAAATTGACCACGACGGTTTCGGCTATATTGTGGGCCCCGCCACGCGTTTTCCCAACGGGGCGGGCGAGATGATCTCGCGGGAAACGGTTGAGGCCAGCGCCGCCCGGGCGGCGCCGGATTTTCAGCATGGTGCGGCGACGGCGCTGGACGAACAGCGCGGTGAGGCGATAGTGTTGTTTACCACCGCGCCGGGATTGTCGCGCGAGCGCCTGCTGGAAGCGGCCAGGGCCATGGGGATGCCGGAAATCGCTGTGCCGCGTCGCTTTGAATACATTGAGGCGTTGCCTGCGCTGGGCACTGGCAAGGTGGATTATGTGTCGCTGCAGGAGTTGGCTAGAGGCATATAGGCAAATTTCCAGTCGCCCAGCATTGAATAAAAATAGAATAAAAACAAGATGATATGAGGGGAAAATATGCAATCGGTGTTGCTGCGCCTGATTACAGGGCTCGCGCTGGCAGGGAGTAGCCCGTTGTGGGCCGATACGGAACAATTGCCTACCGAGACTGATTATCTTACCGACTTGCCGGTAGTGCTGTCCGCTTCGCGGCTGTTGCAACCGCAGCAGGAAGCGCCGGCTGCGGTGACGGGGATCGACCAGGAAATGATCCGCGCCTCCGGTTTTCGCGAAATTCCCGATTTGCTTCGCCTGGTGCCGGGGTTTAGCGTGTCCAATTACGCCGGCAACACACCGGTGGTGACCTATCATGGCATGAGCGATGCCTTCTCGAGGCGCATGCAGGTGCTGGTGGACGGACGTTCCATATACAACGTCGGCTTTGGCCAGGTGAACTGGCGTGATCTGCCGCTGGCGATCGAGGACATTGAGCGGATCGAAGTGGTGCGCGGCCCCAACGCAGCGACTTACGGCCCGAATGCGTTTTTGGCGGTCATCAACATCATCACCAAGCACCCCTCCCAAACCCAGGGCAACACGGCCTCCATGACGGTTGGCGACAATAGCGTACGCGATGGCATGTATCGTTACGGCGGCCAGCACGGTGCACTGGATTACCGCATTACCGTGGCGCAGAAGCAGGATGAGCGCTATAACACACTGCCAGATCTGTCGCGTGACCGGCTGGTCAACCTGCGTGCGGATTATCGTTTGAATACTTCGGATGAGCTCAGTACCGAAGCGGGATATAGCGAGGGTAAATGGCAGAAGGGGTTTCCAAATGACTTTACCTACCCTGCACACGACCAGTATTCAGTGAGTGATTTCGTGCAGATGAAATTTCGCCGCGCGTCCGATGCCAATAGCGAGTGGTCATTACAATTCAATCATTCTCATAACCGGGTGCGCGAGGAGTGGAATGTATTCCTGGGGCCGCCAGCTCTCCCGTTTTTACCCCCGCCCTTGCCCCCCACGCTCAATTATCCAGCCAATCTCAACTACGAAGCTTATCGCGATAGCCTCGAGTTTCAGATGATTACCACCCCACGCCAGGATGTACGTTTAGTGTGGGGTGCCGAGGTGCGGCGCGACCAGGTCACTTCAGCCAGCTATCTGGGCTCCAATCAAGCCTTGGGAGGCAATCTGTACCGGCTGTTCATCAATGGTGAATGGCGTGCCACGTCACACTGGCTGGTGCAATCCGGCGCCATGCTGGAGAAGCAGTATTACGGCGGCACCACGCTCTCCCCGCGCCTGGCGGTGAATTATTTGATCAACCCCGATCATGCCATCCGCGCCAGTATCAGCCGGGGTTATCGCTCACCCACTCCGGTGGAGGAGGGCGCCAATTTTCGCTACACCTACAACGGCATTCTGCTCAATCAAGTGGCTCTGAACAACGGTGGGCTGGCTTCAGAGCAGGTGCTGTCGCGTGAAATCGGTTATGTGGGCGATTTTCACAAACTGCGGCTGACAGTCGATGCACGGGTGTTTCACGATAATTACAGCAAGCTCATTGGGCAGATCGTGCAGTATTTCCCACCGGGTACCGAGGTTCTTGATCCTTACAACGGCTACACCAGCACCCGTAACCTGTATGACTCCACGCTCACCGGGGCGGAGTTCCAACTGCGCTGGCATCCCCTGCAAGGCAGCCTGATTGTGCTCAACCAGGCCTGGACCAGAGCGCGATCTGCCGATGAAGATACCCGCTATTCCGTGCCGCGCCAGCAGACCAGCCTGCTGATCAGCCAGGAATTCAAGGGCGGCTATCAGGCCAGCCTGGGCTATTATCAGGAGGCCGCCATGACCTGGCTGGGCGAGGGTGATCCGGTGCATCGTTATGCGCGGGTGGACGCACGTATCGCCAAGCGCTGGCGTGATGGCGCGCACCAGGCCGAGTTGGCTCTGGTGGGGCAAAGCCTGAATGGACCTTATAGTGAATTCAGGCCGGAAACACGCTTCGACCGGCGCGCTTTTGTGACGCTGACACTGGGCTGGTAGCCGATGAAAATTATCCTGGCAGATGATCACGCGCTGTTCCGAGAAGGCGCCCGGCATCTGTTGCAGCAGTTGGGCGAGAGGGAGGGTATTGAAGTGCTGGAAGCAGCCACCTGCCAGGAGGCCATCGCACACGCCGACCAGCATGAAGACATCGACCTCGCATTGCTCGACCTGCACATGCCGGGCGTGGTCGGCGTCGAGTGTGTGGTGCATTTCCAGGCCGCTCATCCCGATGTGCCGGTGGTGGTACTGTCGGGTTCCGAATCGCGCCCCAATGTGCAGGCGGTGCTGGATGTCGGGGCGCTCGGCTATATCCCGAAATCCTCCTCCAGCCAGGTTATGCTCTCGGCAATACGGCTGGTGTTGTCGGGTGGAATTTACTTGCCGCCGCTGGTGATGGAGCACGAGCTGGCAGCCACGGAGGCGATGGCTGTTCCCCAGGCAAACCCGCGTGGCGTGGCGCCGTGTTGTCTCACCGAACGCCAAATGGATGTGCTCAAACTGCTCGCTGCGGGCAAACCCAACAAACTCATCGCACGTGAACTGGGGCTGGGCGAAGGCACCATCAAAGTCCATCTGGCCGGGATTTTCCGTACCCTCGAAGTGAACAATCGTACCGAAGCGGTAATGGAAGCACAGCGGCGCAAATTATTGTAGACATCCTCGATAATTCAGATTTTATTCGCGCGTGGCAGTGTTGGATATTCAGGATCCTTTGAAGACGCAATGGCGATGGGCAAAAAAAACCCCCACTTCTTTACAGAAAATGGGGGTCAAACGGCAGTTTGGGTGGCGCGGCGTACACCGCGCTGTGGGAATCGATGGCGTGCTGTAATTGTCAGTTATCAATCGCCGAAGTAGCCTCCGTTTTCGTAATCCTTCAATGGCGTCACGTATGCATTGTCATCGTTATTGCTGGTAGGGACGGGCATAGCGTTAGCCGGGACAAGCGCTTCGGTGGCAGGTGTCCTATTTGCCGCATTACTAAGCGGCTCGGGATTGTATGTGCTGTTTCCCACCATTGATGCGGGTTCAATAGCGCCGCGCTCAATGGTGGATGGATTGCCTGCCCAGGCATCAGGCAGGGTCAGCAGACCGATAATCAAAAGAAATTTGTTCATGGATATGCTCCTTTCAAAATATGAACCCGGTTTCGACTTGGTCGGTACCTGTTCACAACGGCATTATCGCCATTGTGCGGCGAAATGAAATTCGTCATTCGGTCTAGTTTTTAGCTGAATCAATGAGTTGTTATGTCAAATGAACTAGTTCGAACGGCCTAGCCCATCGCGGAACGCACGCCGGGCAATTCGCGGATGACAATCACGCATGGTGAAAAAAACTATGCAGGATGGCGAATCAAAAAATCAATACCAAGGAGAATTCAACGGAGATGGGCAAGCACCTCTACCAATGGCCGGGCTTGCGTACAGTACATCTGTGGCTGGCAGTGTTGCTGTGCGTGGCACTGGTGGCCGAGGCCAGTGCGCGCCAGGTAGTGCTGGTGCTATCCGAACCAAGCGCGCCGTATCTGGAAGCCGCCGCAGCAATACGCAGCGGGCTGGAAGAAAGTAATGCGAAAATCGCTGTGTGCACATTGGGCGTGGACGAAGTACAGAGTAGCGGATTTGGTGCCGATACCGTGCTGGTTCCGCTGGGTGTGCGCGCTACTGCGGCGGTCGCCCGGTCGCCCGGTGCCGCGCCGGTACTGGCGGGTTTATTGCCGCGCCAGCGTTACGAAAAAATCCTGCGTGAAATGATGCCGCGCACGCGCCAGCGCCAGTTTAGCGCGGTGTATCTGGATCAACCCTATCCGCGTCAGTTTCGGTTGTTGAATGCAGCGCTCCCCGACGTTACCCGCGTCGGTGTGTTGTTGAGTGCAGCCACACAGGCTGAGCGAGGCACGTTGGAGGAAGCTGCCGAGGACAGCCATTTGCGGCTGGTGGCACAGGTGCTGGATAACGCAGCAGCACTGTTTCCGGATATGGAAGCGCTACTAACGCGCAGTGATGCATTGCTGCTACTGCCCGATGTCGAGGTGGTGAACCGCGCCAGTTTGCAGAGCCTAATCCTGACCACCTATCGTCAGCGCAGGCCGGTGCTGGGTTATTCGGCTGCGCTGGTTGGGGCGGGGGCGCTGCTCGCGGTTTATTCCACTCCGGCCCAGATTGGCCGGCAGATCGCTGAACTAATCCGGCGCAAACCCTTCGTGTTGCCACCGCCGCAAGCACCACGCTATTTTAGCGTGCGTGTTAACCGCAATGTGGCGCGCGCATTGTCACTTACTATTCCTGCAGATGCGCAGCTCCATGCTGCACTGCAGGCGGACCCACAGCCGTGAGCCGGTGGGGGTTACGACAACGCGCAATGCTGCTGGGCGTGCTGCCGGCGTTGATGATCGCACTGTTGCTGGGGATGTATTTCAGTTACAGCCGCATCCATGATGCCGAACAGGGGTTACGCGAGCGTGGCGCAGCCCAGGCGCGGCATTTGGCGGCGGCGGCGGAATACGGTGTGGTCACCTACAATCAGGAATTTTTGCAAAACCTGCTCGATGCACAGAGCGCCGAGGCGGATGTGAGCTTTGCAGCCATCTACGATGCACGTTTCAAACTGCTTGCCGCAGTCGGCCGGTTGCCAGTTGCTTTATATGGTACGGCAGAGCAGACGGAAACCAGTGGCAGGTTGATTTTTACTGCGCCTATTGACCTGGCGCCGTTGCACGGCACGGATTTGTTCACCCTGCGCGGGCCTGGGCCCGGTACAGCCACGCAGCGCATCGGCTGGGTGCGAGTGGGTGTCTCGTTGGCACATTTGGCTGCCATCAAGCGCTCGATGTTGCTTACCGGTGTGGGTATTTGCCTGTTGGTGATGGTGTTTGGTATCGCGCTGGCGTTGCGCCTGTCGGGAAACGTGATCAAGCCGATTCGTGAAATACTGGCTGTGGTGCATGCGATTGGCGCCGGCAGTCTGTACGCGCGGGTGGAACATGACGCCGGGGGTGAGTTGGGCGAACTGCAAGCCGGTATCAACCACATGGGGGAAGGTCTCTACACTTCGCGGCGTGGCCTGCAGCAACGGATTCATGAGGCCACCGCCGCGCTGGCCGAACAGAAGGAAGCCGCCGAGCACGCCAATATCGCCAAATCCAAGTTTCTCGCCGCCGCCAGCCATGACCTGCGTCAGCCCATCCACGCGTTGGGTCTGTTTCTCGCGGCGCTCAAGTGTAAGCTCCATGAATCTGACCAGTTGCGGATATTGTCCAATATCGAAGCCTCGGTCGCTGCAATGGAGGGCTTGTTCAACTCGCTGCTGGATATTTCCCGGCTCGATGCAGGTGTGCTGGAAGTGCGCGAGCAGGTGTTCCCGGTTAACCGGGTGCTTGACCGGATACGTACAGAATTTACCCAGCAGGCCGAGGCCAAGGGGCTCAAGCTGCTGGTGGTGCCCAGCCGGGTACTGTTGCATACCGACTCCATGTTGCTGCAGCGCGTGTTGTTCAACCTGGTATCGAATGCACTGCGCTACACCGATCATGGTGGTGTGGTAGTGGGCTGCCGGCGCCGAAACGCACGTGTGCTGATCGAGATATGGGACAGCGGTTGCGGCATTCCGCAGGATAGGCAGCAGGATATTTTTGCAGAATTCGTTCAGTTGCATAATCCCGAGCGCACCCGCGGCAATGGCCTCGGGTTGGGTTTGGCCATAGTCGAGCGCGTGGCGCGGCTGCTGAATTGTCCGCTAAGTTTGCGCTCGCGTCCGCAGCAGGGTTCGGTGTTTAGCATCAGTGTGGCGCAGTCCGCACCGGGTGCGGCGGTGCAGGATCTGCGCGACTCCGGACGGCGCACGCTGTCCGGGCAATTGCAGGGGTTGGTGGTGGCGATAGACGACGAGGAGGAAATTCTCATTGCCATGCGCAATCTGCTGACCGGCTGGGGATTGCATGTGGTCACTGCCAGCACAGGCAGTGCCGCATTAGCGCAGTTGGGCGCAGCACCGGGCGTGTTGCTATGCGATTACCGCCTGCGCGGTGGCGAGACGGGGCTGAATGTCATCGAGATGTTTCACAGCGCGTTTGGCGCGGCCGTACCCGCGGTGCTGATCACCGGCGATACCGCCCCCGAATCGGTGCGTGCAATCAAGGCTAGCGGCCATGCGCTGCTGTATAAACCGGTGCGACCGGCCAAGCTGCGCGCGTTACTGTCGAAAATACTGCCCCACTTGTAACGTCCTGAAAAACCCATATATCAGACATTCTTAATGTACAATAACAGGTTGAATTATTAACCGTTTTTTCAGGAGTCAGATATGCCTATCTACGCCTACAAATGCGCTGCTTGTGGCCACGCCGAAGACGTAATGCAAAAAATGTCTGCTGCTACGCTCACCGTATGTCCGCAATGCGGCAAGGCCAGCTTCAGCAAGCAACTCACCGCTGCCGGTTTCCAGCTCAAGGGCAATGGCTATTACGCCACCGACTTCAAGGGCGGCAGTCCCGCCAAAAAGGAAGAAGCTGCTCCAGCTCCGGCCTGTGGTAGCGGAGCCTGCCCGGCGTGTACGTGACCAGGCGCAACCACAAACCGCGCGGGGGTAAGTCAATATGAAACGCTACTTCATCACCGGGCTCCTGCTCTGGGTACCGCTGGGGATCACCTTGTGGGTGGTCAGTCTCATCATCGGCCGCATGGCCCAACCCCTGCTGCGGTTGCCGCAGGCATGGCGGCCAGAGGCATGGCTGGGGATGCACCTGCCCGGCCTGGGAGTGGTGCTGACTTTGGCGGTGATTCTGCTTACTGGCCTGGTGACCGCCAACATTATCGGCCAGCGCCTGCTGCTGTTCTGGGAAAGTCTGCTGGGACGTATTCCGGTAGTGAAGTCGATTTATTACAGCGTCAAGCAAGTATCTGACACGCTGTTTTCCGGATCGGGCGAGGCGTTCCGCAAAGTGCTGCTGGTGCGCTACCCGCACCCGGACGCGTGGTCGCTGGCGTTTCAGACCAATATACCCAGAGATGTGGCAGGCAGCCTGGGTGCTGAATATGTGGGCGTGTTTATCCCCACCACGCCCAGTCCGGTGAACGGCTTTTATTTTTTCGTGAAAAAATCCGACACTATCGAGGTCGGCATCAGCGTGGATATGGCACTCAAATACATTGTTTCGATGGGTGTGGTGTCGTCGCCTGACAAACATCCGTCCGCCAGCTAATAGGCTGCATCCTTCTCAACAATTATTATTCAAAAATTACCATGCGTACCCATTACTGCGGTTCAGTGAACCGTACTCATCTCGACCAAACCATCACGCTGTGTGGCTGGGCACATCGCCGCCGCGACCATGGCGGAGTAATCTTCATTGACCTGCGCGACCGCGAAGGCATGGTGCAGGTGGTGTGCGACCCGGATCGCGCCGATACTTTCAAGATCGCCGAAGACGTGCGCAGCGAATTCGTGCTGAAAATCACCGGTCGCGTGCGCGTGCGTCCGCAAGGCACCGTCAACCCCAACTTGCCCACCGGCGAGATCGAAGTGCTGGCGCTGGAGATGGAGGTGCTCAACACCTCCGCCACACCACCATTCCAGCTTGACGACGAGAACCTGTCCGAGAACGTGCGCCTCACCTACCGCTATCTCGATCTGCGCCGCCCAGCGATGCAGAACAACATGCGCCTACGTTACCGTGTTGCCAAGACCTTGCGCGATTATCTTGACGCCAGCGGCTTCATGGAAATCGAAACTCCGATGCTGACCCGCTCCACGCCGGAAGGCGCACGTGATTATCTGGTGCCATCGCGCGTGCATGCCGGCATGTTCTACGCGCTGCCGCAGTCGCCGCAGTTGTTCAAACAATTGCTCATGGTGTCCGGTTTCGACCGCTACTTCCAGATCACCAAATGCTTCCGCGACGAAGATTTGCGCGCCGACCGCCAGCCTGAATTCACCCAGGTGGATATTGAAACCTCGTTCATGTCCGAAGAGGAAATCATGAACCTGGTGGAAGCGATGATCCGCGAGATGTTCAAGAAGGTGATGGACGTCGACCTGCCCAACCCGTTTCCACATATGCCATACAGCGAGGCGATGAACCGTTATGGTTCGGACAAGCCGGACATGCGCGTGGCGCTGGAACTGGTCGAACTCACCGGCCTGATGCAAACCGTGGACTTCAAAGTGTTCCGCAGTGCGGCAGACATGCAAGGTGGCCGTGTGGCGGCAATGAAAGTTCCCGGAGGTGCGGAGCTGTCGCGCAAAGAGATCGACGACTACACTGATTTTGTCAAAATCTACGGCGCCAAAGGTTTGGCTTACATCAAGGTCAACGATGTGACCCAGCTCAATGAAACCGGCCTGCAATCACCCATCGTCAAATTCCTGCCGGCAACGGCGCTGGCCGAGATCATCGCGCGCACCGGGGCCAGCAACGGCGATCTGATTTTCTTCGGCGCGGATAAGGCCAGCATCGTCAACGACGCGCTGGGCGCGCTACGTAGCAAGGTCGGCCATGAAAAAGGCCATGCCGTGAATGAATGGAAGCCATTGTGGGTAGTGGATTTCCCGATGTTTGAATACAACGAGGGCGAACAGCGCTGGGACGCGTTACATCACCCATTCACCGCACCCAAGCTGGGTCACGAAGCCCTGCTGGAAAGCAACCCGGGTGCGGCGCTGTCACGCGCTTATGACATGGTGCTGAATGGCTGGGAAGTCGGTGGTGGTTCGGTGCGTATCCACCAGCAGGCAGTTCAGGAAATCGTGTTCCGTGCGCTCGGTATCAGCCAGGCAGAAGCACGCGAGAAATTCGGCTTCCTGCTTGACGCCCTGCAATTCGGCGCACCGCCGCATGGTGGGCTGGCCTTCGGTCTGGATCGCCTGGTGGCGTTGATGGCAGGCGCGGAATCCATCCGCGACGTGATCGCCTTCCCCAAAACCCAGCGCGCCAACGATCTGATGACGCAAGCGCCGAATGCAGTGGACGAGCGCCAACTGCGTGAATTGCACGTGCGTTTGCGCCAGGTGGAGGCCACAAAAATCTAGTGCAGGAAAGTTGAGTATGTAAGCAACAAGCCGCCTGCAATCAGGCGGCTTGTTTTTGCTTATTTTTGTAATGCGTTCATCACGGATTGTTCAAAATTCTGCGCTTTTGATGAACTGGCGACAGCTGCGAGGATTTTTTTGCACTTGGCGACTTCTGTCAGCAGCTCGCCTTGCGTGTTGGCTTGTGCAAGCCTGTGCGTGGATTTGGCGCCACACAGCGCAGTCATTATATCTACAGCATGATGCTTCGCATCCTCGAAACGGTTGCCGCTATCTGTGCTGTGTTGCATGGCATGCTCCAGCTTGTCTGCCAGATCGTCGTGAAAGGTAGCTGCGACGCTGACCGGTGCAGGTGCCACGGCGACTTCAGCTAACTCGCTGCCGGGGCAGATCAGGCCGAGCTTGAGCATATCCTGTAATGTCCCTTCCAGATCGGTAATACCCGACATGGTCTGGCGCAACTGCTCCACAGAAAGCTTGCCATCCAGCACGAACAGAAGTTGTCGGCAACGTGGTTTGAGGCCCAGTTTGGGTTGCTTTAATTCTTCCCGCCCGATAGCGGTGCGGATATAGCAGATAGTGGGATTCATCTTCAGTCTCCAGTCTTTTGTTGTTACAGGTGACAATAAGCAATTTTAATACCAATAACGCCATACTGCGGTAATTGCCGCCGACACGGAGTGTATAGCATGCAACAACAATCCTTTAAACAGCCTGTTTCGGTGCTTGTCGTGATTCATACGACGGATGCACAGGTGCTGTTGCTGGAGCGCGCGGACCGCCCCGGCTGGTGGCAATCTGTCACGGGCAGCCAGGATGGCGGTGAAACCCCGCGGCCAACCGCCATACGTGAAGTGGCCGAAGAAACCGGCCTGGATGCACAATATTTTCAGCTTGACGACTGGGGCTATCAAAACATTTACGCAATTTACCCGCAGTGGCGTTACCGCTACGCGCCGGGTGTCACCGAGAATACCGAGCACGTATTCGGCCTGGTGTTGCCCGAGGCGTTGCCGGTCACCGTGGCGCCCCGTGAGCATCTGGGCTACGCATGGCTAACGGCTGAAGCGGCGGCAGCGAAATGCTTCTCCCCCAGTAATGCCGAGGCGATCAAACGCCTGCTTGAAATATAGGGGGAAACAACCGCTGTGTTTACATGCGGACACTACATGGGGGTGGGGTCGATTTTGACCTGATGCCAGGAAATCACCCGGATGCAAATCCAGGCGGCGCGCTATGCCAACCTGGATCATTTCAAACCCTTCAACGATGTCTACGGTTATCACAAGGGCTAAGGAAGTCATCCAGATGACCGCCAGTTTGCTATCCGGACATGGACTTTGTCGGGCATATCGGTGGCGATGATTTTTTCATGCTTTTCCAAAGCCCGGATTGGGAACAGCGCTGTCGCAAGATACTGGCTGCGTTTGACAGCAACCTTGCCGGGATGCTGTCGGGCAAAATTCTGGCTGATGGCGGCTATGAGGCGGAAGACCGGCGCGGCAACATGGAATTTCATCCTTTCCCGGCGTTATCCATCGGGGTAGTACAGGTTGCCCCGGGACGATTTGCCGGCCATTACGAGGTCTCTACGGCTGCGATGGAAGTAAAAAAATGGCAAAACGCACACCCGGTTCCAGCCTCTATGTCTATAAGCGCAGCAACTTGCAGGAGCGCGAGCAGCCACGTGCGGCCGCCTAGCAACTCATCATAATGATGGGGGCGGATAAAACCATCCGCTATCAAGCCGGATTTCGGGGGCGCATCGAGCTGACGCTTCGGCCACAGGAATTGCTATCATAGGGCCATGAGTATCGTTCTGCGCGTCGCCAGCTACAACATCCATAAGGGGTTTTCTCACTTTAACCGGCGCATGGTTATCCATGAGCTGCGTGAGCGGCTGCGCGCGCTCTCCGCAGAGATTGTGTTTCTGCAGGAAGTACAAGGTAGCCACGCAGGCCACGCGGAGCGTTTCGCCAACTGGCCAGCCACGCCCCAATACGAATTTCTCGCCGACAGCGTATGGGGAGACTTCGCCTACGGCAAAAACGCCGTATACGACGCAGGCCACCACGGCAATGCCATCTTGTCGCGCTATCCCATCCTGCGCTGGGAAAACCTGGATATTTCCGCTCATGCCTACGAATCGCGCGGGCTGCTGCATGCCGAGATGGCGGTACCGGGGATGAAACAAGCGCTGCATTGCCTGTGCGTGCATATGGGCTTGTTCGAACGTGGCCGTGCCATTCAGATGCACCTGCTGGCCGAACGTATCCGCAGTGCAGTACCGGATGGCGCGCCGCTCATTATCGCCGGCGATTTCAACGATTGGCGTATCCGCGCCGGGAAGCAGTTGGCGCAGGAATTGGGGCTTAAAGAAGTGTTCGAGCTTGCCCATGGTAGTCCGGCGCGCAGTTTTCCTTCGGTGTTTCCGATGTTTCACCTCGACCGGATTTACGTGCGCGGCTTTGACGTGGCCGACGCACGCGTATTGCACGGCGCCAACTGGCGGCGCATTTCCGACCACGCCGCGCTCACTGCAACCCTGGAACACGCATGACGCCAGGCCTCTTGTCGGGTAACCGCATTACCCTGCTACAAAACGGTATGGAATTTTTCCCAGCGTTGCAGGCAGCGATAGACGCTGCGCAACACGAAGCCCATCTGGAAACCTATATTTTTGCAGACGACCCAACCGGGCGCACGATTGCCGCCGCACTGTCGCGTGCTGCATTGCGTGGGGTGAATGTGTATCTGATGCTGGACGGATTCGGTTGCAAGACACTACCGCACCTGTTGCTGAACGAGATGCGTCGCGATGGCGTCGAGATATTGATATTTCGCCCTGAGCCTGGCCTGCTGCATCTGCGCCGCAACCGCCTGCGCCGTCAGCATCGCAAACTGTGCATGGTAGATGCGCGCATCGCGTTCGTGGGCGGCATCAATATCATTGACGACATGGACACCCCGGGCCAGATTCCGCCGCGCTATGACTATGCGGTGCAGGTGGAGGGCCCGATACTCGCTCAAATCGCACCCGTGATGCAGCGCCTGTGGAAGCTGGTGAAATGGACGCAAGGCCGCGGCCGCTCGCGCCTGCCGCACTCAGTGGCGGCGCACACTACGCCGGCAGGCGACCAGCATGCCGCGTTGCTGATACGCGATAACCTGCGACACCGGCGCGACATTGAGCAAGCTTATCTGGATGCCATCAACGCAGCGCGCAGTGAAATTGTTATTGCCAATGCCTACTTCCTGCCCGGTATCCGTTTCCGCCGTGCATTGATCGAGGCGGCCGAGCGTGGCGTGCGTGTTACTTTGCTATTGCAGGGCAGGGTGGAATACCGCCTGCTGCACTACGCCACACACGCCCTGTATGGCCAACTGCTGGCTGCAGGGATAAAAATATGCGAATACCACAAGAGCTTTCTGCACGCTAAAGTAGCGGTAATAGACCAGCGCTGGGCAACCGTCGGCTCCAGTAATATTGATCCATTCAGCCTGTTGCTGGCACGCGAGGCCAATGTGGTGGTCGAAGACAGCCCATTTGCCGCGCAGTTGCATGCCAGCCTGCAAACGGCCATGGATACAGGCAGCCAGTGCCTTATTCGCGATAGTTGGGTACACCGGCCCTGGTACAAGCGCAGCCTGGTCTGGCTGGCTTATGGCGCGGTGCGGTTCATGATGGGAATGCTGGGGTACGGCAAGCAAAGCTGAAGCAGGTGCGGCGCGATGAAATTATCTTATGGCCAGCCGGATGCGGGATGGCTGGCCTAGACTTATATCTGTTCAACCTGGGAGGCAGAATCATGCTTACATCCATCGCCAGCGTCATGTTCCATCTCGATCGTAATCTCGGCCCTTCCGAAAAAGGCGTGCTGGAAGACTGCGTGCGCGAAGACCCCTGCGTCATCAGCGCTCATGTTTCACAATCTGCTCCACACCTGATGCTGGTCGCCTACGATCCCGGCTGCACCAGTATGCGCAATATCCATCAAAATCTCACCGAGCGTGGTGTGGATGCGCAGTTAGTGGGGCTGTGATCTGCATTGAATTGCGGTAGTACTCCGGGAGAAACGTATCAATACCTTCGCCCGGAGGGCATCGCATCCTTGTCATACCACAGTTGTTTGAAATTCACTTTCAAGGACGGATATAGGCATAACCTTCTTGTTGCCTATACATGATCTCAGGCACCCCGGACTTAACGTAATCCAGATTAGGGAGTATATCGTCCTTCGTCAGCTTGGTCTTTCTCATGGTATTTTCGCATGCGACCACTTTGACTCCGCCCGCAATCGCATCCGCTACCCTGGTAGCAACGAGTGAGTCGAGTTTCAACATCGGCAGG
>VFSW01009243.1_pt1 | contig 14086 bp, 13 predicted proteins | sample 5358111 | NCBI WGS metagenome assembly VFSW01 (sample SAMN11554181, study PRJNA540505) | mine drainage metagenome | isolation source: sediment from site ElyBrook_90M | place: USA: Ely Copper Mine, Vershire, VT | collected 2017
CCCAGTTTATGTTCCCATGCCGCTATGCCGCAGCAGCGCGTCGATGTTGGGTTTGCGACCGCGAAAGGCAACGAATGAGTCCAGCGCGGGACGACTGCCGCCCACGGCCAGGATTTCGTCACGGAAGCGGGCGCCAGTCCGGGCGTCGAGCACACCCTTTTCCTCGAACAGGCTGTAAGCGTCAGAGGACAGGACTTCGGCCCACTTGTAGCTGTAGTAACCCGCGGCATAGCCTCCCGCGAAGATATGGGAGAAGCTGTTGGGGAAACGATGCCATGCGGGAGGGCGCAGCACCGCCACTTCGTCGCGGATGCGTTCCAGCAGTTGCAGGGGGTTTTCCTCCTGGGGAAGGCCCGTGTGCAGCTGCATGTCGAACAGGGAAAATTCAATTTGACGCACGGTTTGCATGCCGCTCTGGAAGTGGCGCGCGGCCAGCATGCGGTCAAACAGGGCGCGCGGAAGCGGTTTGCCCGTGTCCACATGTCGTGTCATGCCTTCCAGTACTTCCCATTCCCAACAGAAGTTTTCCATGAACTGGCTGGGCAATTCCACGGCGTCCCATTCCACGCCGTTGATGCCAGAGACTGGCAGGTCTTCAATCCGGGTCAGCAGATGGTGCAGGCCATGGCCAAACTCGTGAAAGAGGGTGATGACTTCGTCATGCGTGAAAGTGGCCGGCTTTCCGCCCACCGGCGCGGAAAAGTTGCAGGTGAGATAAGCCACGGGAGTCTGAATGGCATGGCCGCGCCGTCGCCTGGTGATGGCATCGTCCATCCATGCGCCCCCCCGTTTGCCGTTGCGTGCATACAGGTCCAGATAAAACTGGCCCACGAGCGCGCCAGAAGGGTCACGCAGGTCGTAAAAATGAGCATTCTCGTGCCAGGTGGGTGCGTCCGCAAGAGACACTGTCAGACCGTACAATTGCCGGATCACCCAGAACAGTCCCCGTAATACCTGGTCTTCGGGGAAGTACTGTTTGACTTCCAGGTCCGAGAACGCGTAACGCTGGTTGCGCAGCTTTTCGGAAACAAAGGCGACATCCCAGGGTTCGAGCCGGTCCAGTCCCAGTGTTTCCCGGGCAAATGTTTCGAGTTCGATCCAATCCTTTTCCGCAAATGGTTTGGCGCGCGAGGCAAGGTCTTTGAGAAAGGCCAGCACGGCTTGCGGCGACTCGGCCATTTTGGGTTCCAGGGACAGGTCGGCAAAACTCTCAAAGCCCAGCATCCGGGCTTCTTCACTGCGCAATTGCAGAAGCTTGCGGATCAGTGGGGTGTTGTCCCACTCCGGCTTTCCGAATTCCGAGGCGCGGGTGGCATAGCTGTAATACAGCTCCTGACGCAACTTGCGCGATTCGGCGTATTGCATGACAGGCCCATAACTGGGTGCGTGCAGGGTGAACTTCCAGCCACCATGCTGATCCTTCAGCGCTGCCTCGCGGGCTGTCTGGATGACCTCATCCGGCAATCCGTGCAGGGCCGCTTCATCCGCCACGAGATAGCCAAAGGCGTTGGTGGTGTCCATGAGGTTCTGTTCGAACTGCGCACCCGTGGCAGCCAGCGCTTCCTGAATTTCCAGAAAGCGGGCCTTATCCTTTGGGGAAAGCTCGGCGCCACCCAGGCGGAAGTCACGCAGCTCATTGTCGATGATTTTTCGGCGGGCAGGATTCAGTGCCTGGAATTCCGGCGAAGCACGCAAGGCCTTGTACCCTGTAAAAAGCGCTTCGTTTTGCGCCAGTGTGGCCCAGTATTGGGTGATTTTCGGCAGGTTGGCGTTATAGGCGTCGCGCAATGCCGGCGTGTTGACGACGGCATTGAGGTGCGACACCTGACCCCAGGCGCGCGACAGGCGTTCGTTGGCGTCTTCCAGCGGAGCGACGAAACGCTCCCAGGAAGGGCTTGCGGTCTGGGTCAGCACCTGAGCCAAAACGGCGGTGTTTTCCGCAATCAGCGTATCCACAGCAGGGCCCACATGGGACGGTTGAATGTCGGCAAAGCGGGGCAATCCCGAAAAATCGAGTAACGGATTATTCATGGCGGTCAACCTCAGGCGCGGGCGTCTTCGTAAATCAGGAAGCCGCCCACAATGGTGTGCGAGACCTTGCCCGACAGGGGCAAGTTGAGAAAGGGGGTGTTCTTGCCCTGGCTTTTCAGGCTTTGCGGCGTGACGACCCATTCGCGTTCAGGATTGAACAGGCACAGGTCGGCATTGCTGCCCACGCCAATCTGTCCGGCAGAGACACCCAGAATACGGGCTGGGTCGGCGGTAACGCGCGACAGTGCCAGGGGCAGGGGTATGTTGTCCTGTTGCGCCCACTTGAGCGTCAGGGGCAACAGCAACTCCAGTCCGGTCGCTCCTGCTTCGGAGGTCTCAAAAGGAAGTTGCTTGACGTCGTCATCCACGGGCGAGTGATCCGACACCAGCGCATCCACCGTACCGTCCGCGAGACCGGCACGCAGCGCGTCCCGGTCACGCAGGCTGCGCAGGGGCGGAATCAGGTGGCAATGGGAGTTGAAAAAGCCGATGTCATGTTCGGACAGGTGCAGGTGGTTGATGGAGACGTCGCAAGTGATGGGCAGCCCTTCGGCCTTGGCGGCCCGCACCAAAGCCACCCCATCTGCGCTGGACAGGCGACACAGGTGCACGCGGGCAGCCGTGCGGCGCACCAGGTGCAGAATCGTGGAAATGGCAATGCTCTCGGAGCAGGCGGGAATGGTGGGCAAACCAAGGCGCGAGGCAACCTCGCCCTCGTGTGCCACGCCGCCCTTGCCCAGGTGTGGGTCCTGGGGCTGCAGCCATACGGCGAATCCGAAGCTGCTGGCATAATCCAGCGCTCGCGCCAGCACCCGGGTGTCCACCAGGGGGGCGTTGGCCTGGGAAAAGGCAACGCAGCCGGCATCATGCAGTTCGCCCATTTCCGTCAGGCGCTCGCCTTGCAATTGTTGCGTCAGCGCACCCAGCGGGTACACATTGGTCTGGTTGCGTCCCTTGGCGCGGTGTTTGAGCATCTCCACCAGGCCAGGTTCGTCCAGCGGGGGATCCGTGTCCGGCGGGCATGACAGGCTCGTGACGCCACCCACGGTGGCTGCAAACATCTCGCTTTCCAGTTTGGCCAGATACTCAAACCCGGGTTCGCGCAGGCGTGCCGCCATATCCACCAAACCGGGAATGACGATCTTGCCGCGGGCATCGATGACGCGGTTGGGCCCGAAATTTGCGGGCCCTTGCCCCAGGCCGACGATTTTTCCTGCGGCGATGAAAACATCCTGCACTGCATCGGCGCCGGTGGCAGGGTTGATGACGCGTCCGTTGCTGATCTGGATTTTCATGAAAGTTCCCGCTTCAGTTGCTGGCCAGAATGGACATGACGGCCATGCGCACTGCAATACCGAAAGTGACCTGCTTCAAAATGACGGACTGGACGCCATCGGCGACCTCGGAGTCAATTTCAACCCCCCGGTTCATGGGGCCCGGATGCATGACGATGGCGTCCGCCTTGGCGCGGGCCAGCTTGCCCGGCGTCAAGCCGTAGTACTTGAAGTATTCGTCCCGGCTGGGCAACAGGGCACCGTTCATGCGCTCGTTTTGCAATCTCAGCATGATGACCACATCCACGTCCTTGAGGCCCTGGGCCATGTCGTGAAACACGCGCACGCCCAGGCGCTCCACGTCGCGAGGCATCAGGGTTTTGGGACCGATGACGCGAATCTCGGGCACGCGCAGCGTAGTCAGCGCGTGAATTTGCGAACGGGCCACGCGTGAGTGCAGCACGTCGCCCACGATGGCGACCTTGAGGTTTTCAAAGCGGCGTTTGAAGTGCCGGATGGTATACATGTCCAGCAAGGCCTGGGTTGGGTGCGCGTGGCAGCCATCTCCCGCATTGATGACATGGATTCCCGGGGCCACGTGATTGGCAATCAAATGGGCAGCGCCGCTTTCTGCATGGCGCACCACAAACATGTCGGCCTGCATGGCCGAGAGGTTGTCCACCGTGTCCAGCAGCGTTTCGCCCTTGCTTTGGCTCGAGGCACTGACGTTGAGGTTGATGACGTCGGCAGACAGGCGCTTGGCCGCGATCTCAAAGGTGGTCCGGGTTCGCGTGGAGGCTTCGAAAAACAGGTTGAATACCGATTTGCCCTGCAAGTGAGGCACTTTCTTGATTTCCTGCTGCGCCACGTGCTCAAAAGTCGTGGCGGTATCAAGGATGTGAAACAACACCGAAGCAGGCAGGCCTTCGATGGTAAGCAGGTGTCGGAGGGTGCCCTCGGGGCTCAATTGCGGATTGCCGATCATGTGCGTTGGGACTCCAGATAACTCCGCAGTATGAGCGCCGCTGCTTCAGCATGTTCGGCAACGGCGCGCTGTTGATGGGAATAGCCCCGCTCTCTCAGGGACTGGTCGGCTTCCAGGGAGGTGAAGCGCTCGTCCACCAGCGCTGTGGGCAACCCCGTTCTGGACTCCAGTTCATGGGCAAAGTTCCGACATTGGCGTGTTGCCTTCTGTTCGGCGCCCGCCGCATCCAGCGGCAGGCCAACGACCAGGCCAACCGGCGCCCATTCCCGAAGCAGTTTCTCCACCGCCTGCCAACGGGTTGCTGAAGACGAGGCTTCGATCGTGGTGAGGGGATGGCATATGCGGCTGCTCAATTCACCGATGGCGACACCAGTACGCTTTTGTCCATAGTCAAAGGCGAGAATGTGACCCTCAACCTCAGGCATGTCCCGCTTCATCAGACAAGTAAGCGCGGTCGACCCCCAGGATGCCCAGGGCTGCTGAAAAGCGCGCCTCGGCAGGGAGATCGAAAATCACGTCGCGGCGGGCTTCGACCGTTAACCAGCTGTTGAGCTTGATTTCATTTTCCAGCTGTCCCGCTTCCCATCCGGCATAACCGAGCGAGATCAGGACGCCCTCAGGTGTTTGGCCCCGGGACATCTCTTCCAGAATATCCCGCGAAGTGGTCAGGCCGATTTCGTCGCTGATGCTGAGCGTGGAACGCCAGTGCCCCACCGGGGAATGCAGTACGAAACCACGATCCGTCTGAACCGGTCCACCAAAGTAAACGGGCAGGGTCACCAGATGTTCCTGGGAAAGCGGAATGTCGATCTGGTTGAACAGGCTTTCCAGGGTCAGGTTGGTTGGGCGGTTGACCACCAGCCCCATGGCACCGTTTTCGTCATGGCGGCAAATATAGGTCAAAGTTCCGGAAAAATTGGAGTCCTGCAGCGCCGGCATGGCGATGAGGAAATGGTTCGTGAGATTGACTGGAGCCATGGTGGCAATTATCGCATATTCTGGAGCATTTCCAGATCACGGGTTGGGAGGGGGCATGTGTGCCATGACGAACAAAAGTGCCGATACGGCATTGTTCTGGTTTCGGCGCGATCTCAGGGATGACGATAATGTGGGCCTTTCCCTGGCGCTGGCCCAGTATGCGCGGGTATTTTGCGTGTTCGTCTTCGACACGGACATCCTGGAAGCCCTGCCCCATCGTGCGGACAGGCGGGTGGAATTCATCTGGGAGAGTGTGGCGCAGCTGAAGCTGGCCCTGGAGGGGCACGGAGGCGGACTGATCGTATTGCATGGTTCAGCGCGCCAATGCCTCCCCGAACTGGCAGCGGAGCTGGGCGTGGCTGCCGTCTTTGCCAACCGGGATTATGAACCGGCAGCGTTGCAGCGTGATGCTGCGGTTGCCGCCGCGCTGTCGGACAGGGGCATCGCCTTGCATACCAGCCGGGACCAGGTGATCTTCGAGGGCAGGGAACTGCTGACGCAGGCCGGCCGACCCTATGCCGTGTTTACCCCCTATCGCAACGCCTGGTTGCGCGCCTTGACGGCCGAGCGGGTCAGGCACTGGCCGGCCCGTTTCAGCCATCTGGTGCCGGATCCGGACGCGCCCCCCATGCCATCCTTGAGTGCACTGGGGTTTGAGCCCACCGGTCTGGCAGCGCTGGGAGTGGTACCAGGCATGCGTGGCGCACAGCGCATGCTGGCCGATTTCCTGCCACGCATGGCGCACTACCACGAGTTGCGCGACTACCCTGATCGCCCAGGGGGTTCCGGCCTGTCGGTTCATCTGCGCTTTGGCACCCTCTCCATCCGTCATTTGGTGCGGCTTGCCCAGGCTGAGCCTCATCAGGGCGCCCAGGTGTGGTTGAGCGAGCTGATATGGCGCGAGTTTTATTTTGCCATCCTGGCCAATTTTCCCCATGTGGTGGGGCATGCCTTCAAGCCGGAATACGACGGCCTGGCCTATGACAACGATCCGGCGCTTTTTGACGCCTGGCAGAAGGGGCTGACGGGATACCCCATTGTCGATGCCGGCATGCGACAGCTCAATCAAACCGGATATATGCATAACCGGCTGCGCATGATTACAGCCTCCTTCCTGGTCAAGGATCTGGGGGTGGATTGGCGTTGGGGCGAACGTTATTTTTCCGAACGGCTCAACGACTTTGATCTGGCTGCCAACAATGGTGGATGGCAGTGGGTGGCTTCCACGGGGTGCGATGCCCAACCCTGGTTCAGGATTTTCAATCCCGTCACGCAATCCCAGCGGTTTGATGCGGCAGGCCACTTCATACGCAGCCTCCTTCCCCAGCTGGCAGGGGTGCCGGACCAGCGCATCCATGCCCCATGGCAGATGACCCTGCTGGAACAGCAGGCGGCAGGCTGTATCATTGGCAAGGACTACCCGGCGCCTATTGTGGATCATGCGCTGGCCCGGGAAAAAACACTCAAACGATATCGACGGTAAAACCCTGATGACCATGAAGATTGCCACCTGGAACGTCAATTCCATCAAAGTGCGATTACCTCATGTGCTGGACTGGCTGGACGGACATCGGCCTGCCGTGCTTTGCCTGCAGGAGTTGAAATGTGAGGCGGGCAATTTCCCGCTCGAAGCCGTGACGGCCGCCGGTTACCATGCCTTGATTGCGGGACAGAAGGCTTACAACGGCGTGGCATTGCTCAGCCTGCAACCGGGCAGCGATCCGGTGATTGGCATTCCTGGCTTCGAAGACCCCCAGCAGCGTGTGATTGCAGCCACCTACGGCGAGGTGCGGGTCATTTCGGTGTATTGCCCGAATGGCGAATCGCTCACTTCCGAGAAATACGGTTACAAGTTGCGCTGGTTTGCGGCATTCCGCGATTATCTCGAAGCCACACTGATGCGCTATCCCCTGCTGGTCGTGGCGGGGGACTACAACGTTGCACCTGAGGATCGGGATGTTTACGACCCCGTGGCCTGGAAGGGAGAGGTGTTATGCAGCGACGCCGAGCGTGCGGCGTTTGCCGCATTGCTGAAACTGGGCCTGAAGGACAGCTTTCGCCTGTTTGAGCAGGCCGACAAGTCCTACAGCTGGTGGCATTACCGGGTCAATGCGTTCAAGCGGAATATGGGACTGCGCATCGACCACATCCTGGCAAGCGACCCATTGGCCCTGACCTGCAGTTCCTGCGCCATCGACAAGGGACCGCGCGCGTTGGAACGCCCATCGGATCACGCGCCCGTATTTGCCGAGTTTTCGGATTCCTCCAGTCCCAACTCCTGAATTTTTCGGGTCAGGGTGTTGCGTCCCCAGCCCAGCAGCTGTGCGGCTTCAATGCGGCGACCCCCGGTATGGGCCAGGGCCTGGGTGATGAGGGCCCGTTCAAAATCCTGGCTCAGGCGGTCCAGAATGCCGCGCTCGCCTCGCGCCAGGGCCTGGGAAACTTCCAGTTCGAGGGCGGTTTTCCAATGCATGGGCACGGGGGCGTCTGCCGTTCCTTTCAGCTCGGCCGGCAAATCACCGATGTCCACGTTGACTCCGGGCGCCATGACCGTGAGCCAATGACAGATATTCTCCAGCTGGCGGACATTGCCGCGCCATTCCAGATTTTCCAGAAAACGCACCGCCGCGTCGGACAGGCGCTTGGTTTCAACCTGTAGTTCCCGGGCGCTTTTCTGCAAGAAATGGCGCGCCAGCATGGCGATGTCCTGACGGCGTTCGCGCAACGACGGAAGTCTGATGCGGATCACGTTCAGGCGGTGAAAGAGATCCTCGCGAAACAGTCCTTCTCGCACCCGGGCTTCCAGATCCTGGTGGGTGGCTGCAATGATGCGCACCCTGGACGCAACCGGCGAATGCCCGCCCACACGATAGAACTGGCCATCGGAGAGCACACGCAGCAAACGGGTTTGCAGGTCGGCGGGCATGTCGCCGATTTCGTCCAGAAACAGGGTGCCGCCTTCGGCCTGTTCAAATCGACCGCGACGCAAGGTGTTGGCGCCGGTAAAGGCGCCGCGTTCATGGCCGAATAATTCAGATTCCAGCAACTCCTTGGGGATGGCGGCGGTGTTGATGGCAATAAAGGGTTTGTTGGCCCTGTTGCTATGGCGGTGCAGGGCACGCGCCACCAGTTCCTTGCCAGTGCCCGATTCCCCATTGATCAACACGGTGGCATTGGATTGCGACAGCCGCCCGATGGCGCGAAAGACTTCCTGCATGGCAGGAGCCTGGCCCAAAATCTCAGGGGTTTCCTGACCTTCTTCCAGAGCGTCCTGGGTGCGCATGCACTCTTCCAGGGCGCGACGCACCAATTCGATGGCATGATCCACATCGAAGGGTTTGGGCAGGTATTCGTAGGCCCCTCCCTGGAATGCGGCGACTGCACTTTCCAGGTCTGAATACGCGGTCATGATGATGACAGGCAGATCGGGGAAGCGCGCCTTGAGCTTTTCCAGAAAGTCGAAGCCAGAGCCTCCTGGCATCCGGATGTCGCTCACCACCACCTGGGGCTGCTCGCTCTCCAGCAGCGTCAACGCCTCCTGCGCCGAAGAAAACACCTGGAAGGGGATGTTTTCGCGCGTGAGGGCCTTTTCAAACACCCAACGAATGGAACGGTCATCATCAACAATCCAGACTGGCTTCATGACATTCAGTGCCCTCAAGTGTATTCAGTATCGGGCATGGGAAGGATCAGGCTGAAACAAGTGTGACCCGGGACGCTTTCAAATTCAACCATGCCATGATGCTGACTAATCAAGTTCTGTGCCAACATCAATCCCAACCCGCTGCCGCCTTCCCGACCTGAAACCAGCGGCTGGAAAATCCGGTGTTGCAACGACTCAGGGATACCCGGACCGTTATCCACGATCCTGATCAGCAACCCCAGGCGAAAACGCCGCCGGGCCAGGGTGATCTGGCGCAGCGCCCTGCTCTGGAGCAGGATTTCACCCTTTCCATTAAGGGCCTGGGCTGCGTTGCGGGCGATGTTGAGCACGGCCTGGATCAGCTGTTCGCGGTCCGCAGTGATTTCGGGCAGGCTGGTATCGTAGTCTCGCTGGATGTTAATGCCTTCAGGAAATTCGGCCAGAATGACGGTACGAACCCGTTCCAGAACTTCATGAATGTTGAGGGGCGTCACTTGCTGTAACCGGTTGGGGCTCAACATCCGGTCCATGAGCACTTGCAGGCGGTCCGCTTCTGCCCGGATCACCTGGGTGTACTCCTTCAGCTCGGGGCGGTCCAGCTCGCGTTCCAGCAGTTGGGCGGCCCCCCGAATGCCACCCAGGGGGTTGCGGATTTCGTGAGCCAGGTTGCGAATCAGCTCACGATTGATTTTCTGGTCTTCGAGAATTTTTTCTTCACGGGCAATGCGCATGCGCTGGTTGATGGGACGAAACTCCAGAAGGATGCCGTCGTCGGGGTTCTGGAGGGGGGTGCCGGTGCAACTGACGATCAGTGCGGCGTGACCGCGGCGGGTCAGATGCCACTCATGTTCGATGAACCCCATGTTTTGGGCCAGGGCAGCCCGGGAGTCCTGAATCAGCGCTTCTGCGCCGGGCAGCAGGTTTTTCATCGGTTGGGATATGACACCCTTGCTGCTGGTTTCCAGAAGGGTCTCTGCTGCCGTGTTGATGAAGCGGATGCGCATGTCGGCATCGAGCACGATCACTGCGGTGGCCAACAGGTCCAGGCCGGCGAAGTCAGCGGAAGCGTGGGCTCTAAAGTGATTCAAGGTTTGGCCTGATTTGCGTTAAGTTGGATAAAAAAGCCCGCGATCCATGCGCTGGAAAGCGGGCTTTGTCCTGTTGCACCAGAAGCTGGGGCGCTTCCGGCAATGTCGATTACAGGCTGTAGTACATCTGGAATTCCACCGGGTGGGTGGTCATCCGGAAGGTGGTGACTTCTTCCATCTTCAGGGCGATGTACGCATCGATCATCTCGTTGGAGAAAACGCCGCCGCGGGTCAGGAACTCGCGATCCTTATCCAGGGCCGCCAGGGCTTCGTCCAGCGAAGCGGCTGGAGCCGGGATCTTGGCATCTTCTTCCGGGGCCAGATGGTACAGGTCCTTGTCGGCAGCTTCGCCAGGATGGATCTTGTTCTGCACGCCATCAAGGCCAGCCATCAGCATGGCCGCAAAGGCCAGGTAGGGGTTGGCCAGGGGATCCGGGAAGCGCACTTCGACACGGCGGGCCTTGTCGCTTTGCACAAACGGCACGCGAATGGCTGCCGAGCGGTTGCGGGCCGAGTAGGCCAGCTTGACCGGGGCCTCGAAACCAGGAACCAGCCGCTTGTAGGAGTTGGTACCAGGGTTGGTGATGGCGTTCAGTGCCTTGGCGTGCTTGATGATGCCGCCGATGTAGTACAGGGCAAAATCGGACAGCCCGGCATAACCGTTGCCGGCAAACAGGTTTTTGCCATCCTTCCAGACCGACTGGTGGACGTGCATGCCCGAACCGTTGTCACCGACCACGGGTTTGGGCATGAAGGTGGCCGTTTTGCCGTAGGAATGGGCGACGTTGTGCACCACGTATTTGAGGATCTGGGTCCAGTCGGCACGTTGCACCAGGGGAGCAAATTTGGTGCCGATTTCGCACTGGCCCGGAGCAGCCACTTCGTGGTGATGCACTTCGACGGGAACGCCCATGTCTTCCAGGGCGAGGCACATGGCCGAGCGGATGTCCTGCAGGGAATCGACTGGCGGCACGGGGAAATAGCCTCCCTTCACTGCAGGGCGGTGGGCCATGTTGCCACCTTCGAATTCCTTGTTGCTGGACCAGGGGGCCTCTTCGGAGTTGATTTTCACCCCACAACCGGACATGTCCACATTCCAGGTGACGGAATCAAAAATGAAAAACTCGGGTTCGGGACCAAAATAGGCAGCATCGCCAATGCCGCTGGACTTGAGGTAGGCTTCGGCGCGGCGGGCGATGGAACGGGGGTCGCGGTCATAGCCCTTGCCGTCGGAGGGTTCGATGACGTCACAGGTCAGCAACAGCGTGGTTTCATCCATGAAGGGATCGAGGTTTGCGGTGCCAGGATCCGGCAACAGCAACATGTCCGAAGCCTGGATGCCCTTCCAGCCGGCAATGGACGAGCCATCAAAGGCATGGCCTTCGGTAAATTTTTCAGGACCAAATGCACTGACGGGCACAGAGACATGCTGCTCCTTGCCTCGGGTATCGGTGAAACGCAGGTCCACGAACTTGACCTCGTTGTCCTTGATCATTTGCATGACATCAGCTGCAGCCATTTCTCAATCTCCTGTTGTTTCGCTCACGAAGTCTTCGTCGAGTACGGTGTGCTTCCGGGGCTCACCCGGTTGCGGTCAATATTAAGGTGCAGCCCACACTGTAAGCAGGTTGCATGCCAGTCCACTTCCCTACAATATGTCATTGTGCCACAAGGCTGGACGGGATGAGGCGCTTCCTGTCCGCGCACTGCAAATGTGCGGCAAACCGGGATAATGCACCATTTTTGTGCTTGTGAGGCGTGACCCGCCTGAAGCTTGCCCCGATGGCTTCGCAGCGTACAATGGGGCATCCTGACTGAACGATTCGTCATCATGGCCAAAATTCCAGAAATACTCAAAATCGCCCAAAACAGGGGAAGTGAAGCCAACCTGCCTTACGATGGCGCGCTCATGCCCACGGAGGCTTTTGAGATCCTCAACGAAGCCTCCGTTGCCGTCCTGGTAGACGTACGCACGCGTGCCGAGATGGATTGGGTTGGTTTTGTGCCGAGCGCCATCCATATCGAGTGGCAGGATTACCCTGCCTGCCAGCGCAACCCGGATTTCATCGACATGCTTCGCCAGTCTGTACCTGAAGACAGCTTGCTGCTGTTTCTGTGCCGTTCCGGGGCGCGCTCGCATGCTGCGGCAGCGGCAGCGGCTGCCGCGGGTTTTACGGGGTGCTATAACATCCTGCAAGGGTTTGAAGGAGAGCGGGATGCCCAGGGCCATCGCAATTGCGTCGGGGGCTGGCGTGCTGCCGGCTTGCCCTGGAAGCAGAACTGATTGCTGACAATGGATCGGTACGCCGTCATGGGGCATCCCGTGTCCCATAGTCGATCACCCCAAATCCATGCCCTGTTTGCGAAGGCGACCGGGCAGCTCATGACCTACGAGCGGATTGATCCGGAACCTGACCGGTTTGAAGCGGCTGTCGCCAGATTCAGAAGCGAGGGTGGCAAAGGGCTGAATATCACCCTGCCCTTCAAGGAGCGTGCCTTTGCCCTGGCCGACGGCCAGACTGCGCGCGCCAGAGCTGCAGGAGCCGCCAATACCCTGGATTTTCGGGAGGGACAGGTTTTTGCCGATAATACGGATGGGGTGGGCCTGGTCAGGGATATTGTCCAGAACCAGCGCTTCATGCTGCAACAGAAACATATCCTGTTGTTGGGCGCTGGCGGTGCAGCACGCGGCGTGGTGCTGCCCCTGCTGGCCGAGCAACCGGCGCGGCTGGTGGTTGCCAATCGAACGGCAGCACGCGCGTTTGCAATCCTGTCTGAACTGAAAGCTTCTGGCACCATCACAGACGACCTGATGCGTCGTGCCGAGGCCTGTGGACTGGAGGATATCCCGGCGGAACCATTCGACGTCGTCATCAACGCCACTTCCAGCAGCCTCACGGGCGCTGTGCCTGAAGTGCCCCAGGGCGTGTTTGGCCCACACACCCTGGCCTACGACATGATGTATGGCCGGGGACAGACCCCCTTCCTCAGGCTGGCGCAGGCGAACGGAGCGCCCCATCTTGCCGATGGACTGGGCATGCTGGTGGAACAGGCCGCAGAATCGTTTTACCTCTGGCGTCATGTCCTTCCCGCCACCGCCGCAGTACTGCAGCAGTTGCGGGCCGAACTGGGGTGAGCCGTTTGCACCGTCTGATCCATTGGGGATTGCGGCTGCTGGTTTGGGCGTTGTTGCTGTTGGTGCTTTGGGAGGGTTGGATCTTTGCCCAGGTGCTTTGGTGGAAAGGCCACAATCCCGAAAAAACTTCCTTCATGAAAATTCGCGCTGAATCCCGACTGGCCGGAGGAAAGGGCGACCTCCTGCCCCATCCCTGGGTGGCCTACGAGCGCATTCCGGATAGCCTGAAACGCGCCGTCGTTGCTGCTGAAGATTCGGGGTTTGTGGCCCATCATGGCTTTGACTGGGAGGGCATGCGCCGCGCCCTCGAGAAGGATATTCACCGCGGCAAACCGGTTGCCGGGGGCTCAACGATTACGCAGCAACTGGCCAAAAACCTGTTTTTATCAGGGCAGCGCAGCCTCTGGCGCAAGGCTCAGGAAGCGATCATTACCGTCATGCTCGAAGCAACCTGGAGTAAAAGACGCATTCTGGAGGTGTATCTGAATGTGATCGAATGGGGGGATGGATTGTTTGGCTGCGCAGCAGCCACGCGGCATTACTATCAGGAGCCCGTGGGCGACCTGACGACGTCACAGGCAGCGCGCCTGGCTTCCATGATTCCCAGCCCCAGGTATTTCGATCGTCACGGCGAAACCGAACGATTGCTGGAGAAGACGGACACCATCGAAGTACGCATGACACAGGTCGCCATACCACACTGACGCAGACCCATGCTGCCGGAACAGCGCTTTCAAAACCACCGGACGTCGTACCCCGATGGGTACGGTGTCCGGTGAAATCTGACCTTGCTTAGAACATCGGCTTGATCAGAGGGGTGGAGATGATCGGCGCCACCGACGGAGCCACGACGGGCTTCGGTGCTGCTGGTTTGGCCATTGCAGGCTTGGCAGCCGGCTTTTTGGCGGCGACCTTCTTCACTGCAGGTTTGGCAGCCGGCTTCTTGGCAGC
>VFSW01009244.1_pt1 | contig 14086 bp, 13 predicted proteins | sample 5358111 | NCBI WGS metagenome assembly VFSW01 (sample SAMN11554181, study PRJNA540505) | mine drainage metagenome | isolation source: sediment from site ElyBrook_90M | place: USA: Ely Copper Mine, Vershire, VT | collected 2017
CACGGCGAAATCATCTCCCGCTGAAATCAGCAAGGTGGTCTGGTCGGACGCTTACTTTAGTTTGCTTGGCGGCTCACAAAAGGAAGTCTGACCGATGGGCGACCCCTGTAAATGTCAAACTTCTACTGCCTCCCCGGCAGAGCCGGGGGATTTCCATTGTTAATTAACACCATGTTTTCTTTCAATAAGTTTGGATGTGTTTCTTGAAAGACCCAACCAAAAAAATAATAAGCCCGTGCCAAGACGCGCAACATCAGGTAAAATTGTTCAACTTCTTACAGAAGTTTCGTCACTATTCCACCTAACCGCGCTTGCCGATCGTGATACGGCATGGCGGTAGCGTGTCAAAAGCGTGATCAACCCCAGAATTCCATTGAGGAAACCGGTCAGTTTCATGACAAGCCGACAAGCCAGAATACAGGAAGACACCTATTTTCGGGTGATGCGCATCCTGCAGAAAAACCCGGACCTCACTCAACGGGAACTGGCCGAACAGTTGGACGTCAGCGTCGGCGGACTGAACTATTGCCTCAAGGCCCTGATGGAAAAAGGCCTGGTGAAAATGCAGAACTTCAGCCAATCCAAAAACAAGTTTGGCTATGTCTACCTTCTCACCCCCAAAGGCATGACCGAAAAAGCCGCCCTCACCAACCGTTTCCTGAAGCGCAAGATGGGAGAGTATGAGGCGCTGAAGGAAGAAATCGAAGCGTTGAAATCAGAGGTTGATATCCTGAACCTTGAAGACCGCTACGAGAGAGCCCATCCGTGACCACATCCCCCAAAATCTACGTTGCCGGCCACAGGGGCATGGTTGGTTCCGCCATTGTCCGCACACTGCAACAGCAAGGTCAGACCAACATCCTCACTCGCACTCACGCCGAACTCGACCTCACTGACCAGCGGGCCGTCCGCGCTTTCTTCGACGCCGAAAAACCGGACCAGGTCTATCTGGCCGCCGCCAAGGTGGGCGGCATCCACGCCAACAACACCTACCCCGCCGAGTTTATCTACGACAATCTGATGATCGAAGCCAACATCATTGATGCAGCCTTTCGCAACAGCGTCAAGAAACTGCTGTTTCTCGGCTCCAGTTGCATCTATCCCAAACTGGCACCGCAGCCCATGCGCGAGGATGCCCTGCTCACCAGCACGCTGGAGCCCACCAACGAGCCCTACGCCATCGCCAAAATTGCCGGTATCAAACTCTGCGAAAGTTACAACCGCCAGTACGGTGAAAGCCACGGCATCGACTACCGCAGCGTCATGCCCACCAATCTTTACGGGCCTGGGGACAACTATCACCCGGAGAATTCCCATGTCATTCCGGCATTGATCCGCAGATTCCACGAAGCCAAGGTCAATAACTCCCCCACTGTCACGATCTGGGGTACCGGCACACCTAGACGCGAATTCCTCTACGTCGACGACATGGCCGCCGCCTGTGTCTTCGTCATGAATCTCGACAAGCCCCTCTATGAACAACATACCCAGCCCAGACTCAGCCACATCAATGCGGGATACGGAGACGAGATCTCAATCAAGGACCTGGCCGAGACTGTCAGCAAAACCATCGGTTACCTAGGCCAAATCACCTTTGATCCCACAAGGCCTGACGGGACCCCGCGCAAACTTATGGACAGCAGCCGCCTCAACGCGCTGGGTTGGCACGCGAAAGTTGGACTACAGGCGGGACTTCACAGGGCTTATGAAGATTTTCTGAATAAAGCACACGATCAAATTTAAGGAACTCCATGTCTGCAGAACAAAAAATCGCTCTCATCACGGGTGTCACCGGCCAAGACGGCTCCTACCTTGCTGAATTTCTGCTCAACAAGGGTTACATCGTCCACGGAATCAAGCGCCGTACCAGTCTTTTCAATACCGATCGCATTGACCACCTCTACAAGGATCGACATGAGAAGGAAGTCCGTTTCTTTCTTCATCATGGAGATCTGACAGACAGTTCCAGCCTGATCCGCATCATCCAGCAAACCCAACCTGACGAAATCTACAATCTTGCTGCTCAAAGTCATGTTGCCGTAAGTTTTGAGGAACCCGAATACACCGCCAACTCTGACGCTTTGGGTGCGCTGCGCATTCTCGAAGCCATCCGGATCCTGAAACTCGAAGCCAAAACCCGCTTTTACCAAGCCAGTACCTCCGAACTCTACGGACTGGTGCAGGAAATCCCCCAGAAGGAGACTACCCCCTTCTACCCTCGCAGCCCCTACGCCGTAGCCAAGCTCTACGCCTACTGGATCACCGTCAACTACCGCGAAGCCTACGGGATTTACGCCTGCAACGGCATCCTGTTCAACCATGAAAGCCCGAACCGTGGCGAGACCTTTGTCACCCGCAAGATCACCCGTGCCCTTGCAAGAATCAAACTTGGCCTGCAAGAGTGCCTGTACCTCGGCAACCTGGATGCCAGGCGCGACTGGGGCCACGCCAAGGACTACGTTGAAATGCAGTGGCTGATGCTGCAACAGGACCAACCGGAAGATTTTGTCATTGCCACCGGCGTGCAATACAGCGTGCGTGACTTCGTCAACGCCGCCGCCAAAGAACTGGGCATGGAAATCCGCTGGCAAGGAAACGACATCACCGAAAAAGGCTATCTAAAAACTCCAACGGGTGAACGGTGCATCGTTGCCGTTGACCCAAAATATTTCCGTCCCACAGAAGTAGAAACACTACTCGGAGACCCCACCAAAGCCAAAGAAAAGCTGGGATGGACACCTAAAACCACCTTCGACGAACTGGTAGCAGAAATGGTTCGGGAAGACCTCAAATCCGCCGAACGTGATGAACTGATCAAACATCATGGTTACAAGGCCATGGACTATCACGAGTAGCCGATATTCATGTATCTGATTGAGCATGTCAGCGGAAAGAAGTTTTATGCTAATGGTGGTGAATCACTATTGGAAGCAGCGACGCGATCAGGTTTCAATTTCAACTACAGCTGCAAGACCGGTCGTTGCAGCAGTTGCAAATGCAAAGTACTTAGCGGGGTAACCACCGCCATACAAGCCGAGACTGGTTTAAGTGCTGACGATAGGACTGAGGGCTGGATCTTGAGCTGTGTCCGTGCCGCCATGTCAGATTTACGCATTGAAGCAGAAGATCTGGGCGGCATAACCTTACCCCCTAAAAAAACCCTCCCCTGTCGCATAAGCAGGTTGGAAAAAGTAGCGCCAGATGTCATAAGAGTTTACCTTCGCTTACCACCGTCAGCCGAATTCTCTTTCATTCCTGGGCAATACATCGACATCATCGGCCCAGGTGGAATTCGACGCAGCTACTCACTGGCCAATGCCAACTTTGACCAGAAGGTACTGGAGCTTCACATTCGCGCCGTTGATGGCGGTGTCATGAGTGACTATTGGTTCAATCAAGCCAAGGTCAATGATTTACTGAGATTGAACGGGCCATTGGGGACTTTCTTTTTACGAGATGCGACAGATGTCGATCTGATATTTTTGGCGACTGGAACTGGAATCGCTCCGGTGAAAGCAATCCTTGAATCCATTCCTGCTCTCACTCATGAACAACGTCCAAAATCAGTTACGGTCTTATGGGGAGCGAGAACCCATCAAGATCTGTATTTCGACGTTACCAGAATTCCTTGCAATCATCATTTCATCCCAGTACTTTCCCGACCACAAGGAATCTGGACCGGGGCTAGTGGTTATGTGCAGGAAGTCCTGCTCGCCACCCAACCCAATCTCAGCAACGCAGTGGTATACGCATGCGGATCGGATGCCATGATTCACAGTGCCAAAAAGGCTCTGGTTCAAGCAGGTTTGCCTGATCAATGTTTTTATTCCGATGCATTTGTGTGTTCGGCAACAAATTTATCCCATTAGGATCCATGTGATATGAAAGCAGTCATTCTGGCAGGGGGACTTGGAACTCGATTAAGCGAGGAGACGGCCACCCGTCCAAAACCGATGGTGGAGATTGGGGGGAAGCCCATTCTCTGGCACCTCATGAAGATGTATTCCTACCACGGCATTCACGATTTTATTATCTGCTGTGGCTACAAGGGCTATGTCATCAAGGAATATTTCGCCAATTATTTCTTGCATATGTCGGATGTGACCTTCGACATGCAGGCCAATACCATGCATGTGCATGAGAAGCGTGCCGAGCCTTGGAAAGTCACCCTGGTTGATACCGGGGATGATTCCATGACGGGGGGTCGCCTGGGCCGGGTCCGAGACTACATAAAAAATGAAGAGGCCTTCTGTTTCACCTATGGTGATGGAGTGGGCGATATGGATATCACTGATTCCATCGACTTTCACCGCAAACATGGAAGGGCTGCCACATTGACCGCAACATTTCCCCCAGGTCGCTTTGGTGCGCTTGACATCCGGAATAGACAAGTCATGAATTTCAAAGAGAAACCAAAAGGTGACGGAGCCATGATCAATGGTGGCTTCTTCGTGCTTTCTCCCAAAGTGTTAAAGTACATCAAAGATGACTCTACCATTTGGGAACAGGAACCGCTGATGAACTTGGCTGAAGAGGGCGAACTGATGGCCTACGAACATCACGGTTTCTGGCAACCCATGGATACCTTACGAGACAAGCACTTGCTCGAAGAATTATGGACCAGCGGCAAAGCTCCCTGGAAAAAATGGGACTGAAATGAACCACCAACAGACCAATCCGGGCTTCTGGCGAGACAAGCGCGTACTCCTGACCGGCCATACCGGATTTAAAGGTAGTTGGTTGAGTATCTGGCTTCAGTCCATGGGAACGGAACTTCGAGGCGTTGCACTCGCGCCGCCGACCAATCCAGTTTTGTTCGAAGTGGCCAACGTAGCTAAAGGTATGGATCACCAGATTGCCGACATCCGCGATTATGCCAAGATTCAAAAGTTGATTTGTGATTTCAAGCCAGAGATCGTACTCCACATGGCTGCGCAACCGCTGGTCCGTCTTTCTTATCAACAGCCCATAGAAACTTACGCCACCAACGTAATGGGAACGGTGCATGTGCTGGAGGCTGCACGCCATGCTGACTCCGTGCGGGCAATTGTCAATATCACCACCGACAAGTGCTATGAAAACCGTGAATGGGTCTGGGGCTACCGTGAAGACGAACCCATGGGTGGCCACGACCCCTACTCCAACAGTAAAGGCTGTGCCGAACTGGTCAGTAGCGCTTACCGAAAATCCTTTCTGAAGCAAGAGGGAATTGCCTTAGCCACCGCACGCGCGGGAAATGTGATCGGCGGAGGTGATTGGGCACTGGATCGACTGGTCCCAGACATCCTCCGTGCACTTGAGAAGCAGGAGTCTGTTCTGATTCGAAACCCCCATGCCATTCGCCCGTGGCAGCATGTACTTGAACCCCTGTCTGGCTATCTGCTGCTGGCAGAGCGCCTATACGAACAGGGTCAAGCAGATGCTGAAGGCTGGAACTTTGGTCCGCGCGAGGAAGATGCGCAACCGGTACAGTGGATCGTTGAGCGCCTTTGCGATGCGTGGGGCAGTGGTGCCTCGTGGTCCCTACAACCAGGGGATCACCCACACGAGGCCAATTTCCTGAAGCTGGACATTTCAAAAGCACGACAACGACTTCACTGGGCACCTCGCTGGTCACTACAGACCGCGTTGTCGCTCATTACAGAATGGCATCAATCTTGGCTTGCCGGTGATGATATGCATACTGTTTGCCTGAATCAAATCTCACAATATCGATCCGACCTATGAATACCACCACTCTGAATCCCCAACTCCAACTCGACAAACTACGTAGCCAGATCAGTGATCTCGTCCAACAGTTTGCCGATATTGCCTATGCACCTAAGCCGTTCATCCCAGGCGAAAGTGCCGTTCCCGTATCGGGAAAGGTCATTGGTGCCAAAGAACTGCAACTCATGGTGGAGGCCTCACTCGATGGTTGGCTAACCACTGGTCGCTTCAACACCCTATTTGAGGAGCGTCTTGCCAAATTTCTGGGGGTACAGTACCTGATCACCGTGAACTCAGGTTCTTCAGCCAATCTGGTGGCATTTTCCACGCTGACCAGTTCGAAACTGGGTGACCGGGCCATCAAACAAGGGGATGAAGTCATTGGCGTAGCTGCCGGTTTCCCGACGACAGTCAATCCGATTCTTCAGTTTGGCGCGGTACCGGTTTTTGTCGATGTCGATCTGGCCACACATAACATCGACGCCAACCAGATCGAAGCCGCCATTTCACCCAAAACCAAGGCCATCATGCTGGCACACAGCTTGGGCAACCCTTTCAATCTGGATGTGGTCACTGCCCTGTGCAAGAAATATAACCTATGGCTGGTTGAGGACTGCTGTGATGCGCTGGGGGCCACCTACAACGGCCAACTCGTTGGGACATTTGGGGATATCGCCACCCTGAGTTTTTATCCTGCCCACCATATCACCATGGGGGAAGGTGGCGCTGTATTCACCAACAATCCCGAACTCAAACAGATTGCCGAATCCTTCCGTGACTGGGGCCGCGACTGCTATTGCCCACCCGGCAAAGACAACACCTGCAACAAGCGTTTCTGCTGGACCAAAAAGGATTTGGGCGGAGGTCTGCCTGATGGTTACGACCACAAGTACACCTACAGCCATTTGGGATACAACCTCAAGATCTCGGATATGCAAGCCGCTTGCGCATTGGCTCAGATGGATCGAGTTGAAGAGTTCATTGCAACACGCCGTGCAAACTTTACCTACTTGAAAAACCGCTTACAAAACTGTGCTGAGTTTCTGCACCTGCCGGAAGCCACCCCAAATTCCGAGCCCTCATGGTTTGGATTTCCCCTCGTAGTCAAAGTAAGCAGCGGCGTCAAGCGCAGCGACCTGATCAATTTCTTGGATGAAAACAAGATTGGAACCCGATTGCTGTTTGCCGGAAATCTGACCAAACAGCCCTACATGGCGGGTCGGAACTATCGTGTGAGCGGCATATTGACCAACACCGATACTGTCATGAATCAGACCTTCTGGCTGGGCACCTTCCCTGCGCTGGCCCAGGTACAACTGGATTACATTGCCGACAAGCTTGAAGAGTTTTTCGGATTGAGTTTCTGAGAGCAACTGGTCATGCGTATCTTACTAACTGGACCGACAGGCTACCTTGGCAGCACGTTGGCCCATTACTGGGTAAATCAAGGTCATGAACTGTGCCTCCTGGCACGATCTTCTTCGAAAATTAACAGAATCCAGTCACTACTAAGCCATGTTCGGTTGGAAAGGCTATCAACCACCACAGACAGCATCAGGATTATGAGCGATTTCCGCCCTGATTCTGTAGTACATACAGCATGCGTCTATGGGCGAAGCGGCGAGTCACCACTGACAGTTCTAGACGCCAACCTTCGCCTAGGGGTAGCACTGCTTCAAGCTGCAATGGCTCGAGAAGGTGAACATACGGTTTTTATCAATACTGGCACCGCCCTGACGCCAGATGTGAATTTGTATGCACTAAGCAAAAACCAATTTTCTCAATGGGGCGCCACTCTCGCTTCTCAACAACCAAAACGGCTTCAGTTTATCGACATTCAACTCCAACAAATGTACGGACCTGGTGACGATAGATCAAACTTCACCACACATGTAATTGAAGCTTGTCGCCTAGGAGAGGATCGTCTTGCCCTTACTCTGGGCAAACAGCGCAGGGATTTTATTTACATAGACGATGTGGTAACTGCTTATGACACAATCCTGAATCACCGTTCCGACCTAGGGATCTCTGATGCAATAGAGTTGGGTACTGGTACTACAGTTAGCATACGCGAATTTGTTGAGTTAGTGCATGGACTGACTGCTGCGACCACCATGTTAGATTTCGGGGCTGTGCCCTATCGCCCCCATGAACCAATGTTATGTGTCGCCAATACAGCCCGTTTGAGTGCCATGGGTTGGACCCCTTTCATTGATTTGGAATCAGGAATAACGCGAATCTTGGAAGCACACCCCAACTCTACTTCTATCCCCCTTGAGACCAATAAAAAATGAAACTTCTTATTACAGGTGGTTGCGGCTTCCTAGGTAGCAATTTGGCAGCACATGCCATCGAGCAAGGAATCGAGTTATGTATATTTGATAATCTTTGCCGCCAAGGTTCGCAAAATAACCTGCAATGGCTGCGTAATCAAGGGCATTTCGAATTTGTGCATGGTGACATTCGAAATTCTAATGATGTGCAAAGAGCTTTAATACACATCAAACCTGACACTGTTTTCCATCTCGCTGGTCAGGTGGCCATGACAACCTCTATCTCTGATCCCAGAATGGATTTCGAGGTTAACGCACTTGGGACGTTGAATTTGCTTGAAGGAATTCGACTACATGCCCCAGAAGCGGTAGTTATTTACTCTTCAACGAATAAAGTCTATGGCAACTTAGAGCAATTTCGGTATCAGGAGACCGATACACGATATGTGTGCGTCGAGCATCCCAAAGGCTTTAATGAGAATGTTCCCCTAGATTTTCATTCGCCCTATGGCTGTTCTAAGGGTTGCGCAGATCAATACTTACTCGATTACCACCGTATTTTTGGTATAAAAACCGTAGTCTTCCGGCATTCATCAATGTACGGAGGGCGCCAATTTTCCACGGCAGATCAAGGATGGATAGGGTGGTTTTGTCAAATGGCTGCTGAAATTCGACGAGGCCTTCGCGAAGGCCCCTTCACCATTTCCGGAAATGGCAAGCAAGTACGAGATGTTTTACATGCCGATGACATGATTCGGCTGTATTTTTCTACTGTCTACCGAATTGATAAAACTATGGGCCAGGCTTTCAATGTGGGCGGCGGGATGTCCAATAGCCTCTCATTACTGGAATTGTTTACACTACTCGGTGAGCGTATTGGCCAACCGCTAAGTTTTGTTAAAGCACCACCCCGCGAAAGCGATCAACGTGTGTTTGTTGCCGATACCCAGAAAATCGGATCGCTCATTAATTGGCAACCACAGGTATCAGCCACTTTCGGTGTGAACCGTATGCTAGATTGGGTAGACAGTGTTTTAGGTAGTGTACAACGAACCAAATAAACGTCACCGGCCAATCTCGATCATGTCAGAAAACCGCACTAGGCTAGTGCTGCGTGAATCTGCAATAGGGCTCGTATACCGCCTAGGTGCGGTATTTGCCTCGTTTATCATGATGCCGGTCATGCTTCGGCAATTGGGAGCACCCACGTTAGGTGTGTGGCTGGTATTGCTTTCGGTATTCCAGTGGATAACTTTTTTCGACTTAGGCGTCGCTTCTGGGGCTCGTAATGAGATCGCCCGCGCAGTAGCCGAAGGAAACACCCCCAAGGCGAGAAGCGCCATAACCACCGGGTGGTATTACACTTGGTTGATTACATTTTGTTTAGGTAGCATCATTGCATTAATTCTAGGTGTATTACCAGTGACAGAATGGCTAAAAACCAGAGTTTTTGGCGGAATCAATCCCGGGCCAGCGCTTTGGGTAGTGTCTCTCGGCGCATGCTTTTCGTTCGCGCTCAACTATATCCAAATCGTCTTCGCAGCCCATCAAAAAGCATCGGTCCAATCCTCATTCTCTCTTCTTAGCAATTTTTTGTTCTTAGGATTTATCTATTTTTTCCCTAACAAAAATCCCGACGGATTACTACGAATGAGCCTGCTATATCTTGCAGCCATGTTGATAGCAAGCTCTTGGCTAATCGTACGATTTTTTTCAAAACGACAAAATTTATTACCATCACCAAAATGGATTGATAGCACATTAAGGAAACGAATCTTGGGGTTTGGCCTTAGACTTTTCATCATACAGCTTGCAGCGATGATTATATTTACCACTGCTCGCCTAATGGTAAGTCTGTTTGTCAATCCGGCCGAAGTGGTAATATACGATGCCGCTTTTAAGGTATTCTCACTTGTAATGATGGTGCATGGACTACTTATGACAACATTATGGTCCAGTTTTACACACGCTTATACCCAACAAGACTGGCCGTGGATACATCGCACTCTGCGCCGATTAATTTTGTTAATGGTCCCTGTAATTCTCGGGTGCACCGTACTAGCCGTTATTAGCCCACGACTGATTGGATGGTGGTTAGGTTCTAAACAAGTGGGCGGTTCAATGCTCTATTTTCTATTCGCCGTCATGGTGGTGCTATCATGTTGGTCAAATATTTTTTCGTATTTTCTTAATGGAATAGGAAAGATCCATCTACAGTTTTATTCCGCGATCATAGCTGCTGCAATCAATCTTCCTCTGTCATATCTCTTTGCAGTATCGTTCGGGCTTGGCATTTCAGGAGTGGTATTTGGTACCATTGCATCAAGCACAATATTTTCAGTGCTTGGCCCTTGGTATGTACTCACTTATCTGCGTAAAATACATTTCAATGACACCGCTCGTTAGCATTCTTATCCCTGTTTACAACCGTGCTCACCTCATTGAAGAGACCGTACACTCAGCGTTAGTTCAAACATATGAACCCATTGAGGTAGTGGTGGTCGATAACGCCAGTACCGACTCAACATGGGATATTTTGCAAAACCTAGCAAAATCTGATCGGCGACTCCGTATTTTTCGTAACGACAGTAACATCGGTCCAGTGCGTAACTGGAAACGTTGTGCGGAGGAAGCAAAGGGAGAATTAAGCAAAATTCTTTTCAGCGACGACACCCTGAATGTAGATTGTATCGCAAAAATGGCAGAAAGAATTAACGATCCCGAGGTTTCCTTTGTATACTGTTCGGCACTCATTGGAAAAAGCAAACAAGATTCTGTCCTAACATACTATCTTGAACAAACTGATCTAATTAGCCGGCATCAGTTTATTAACCTTGTTTTACAAGGTAAAGCTCCTGTAAGTCCAGGTGCCGTCTTGCTGAGAACTAAAGATCTAATCAACAATCTACACATAAACTTTCCGACATCAACACCACAACCTTATGAAAAACATGGTGCAGGCCCAGATGTGATGATCATGTTTTTAACATCCGAAAACTACAAATGGGTAGCGTATATACAATCAGCCTTGGTTTATTTCAGGGAACACGATAGATCATTCACCATTGCGAATAAAAACAATCAAGTCCAGGTAGGGTATAGATCTATATTTAGTTACTACCTCATAAATAAGATCGGAGTAGGTTCATGGATTAGTTACATCGCAGATAGTTGGCTTCGTCAAATCAGAAAGAAGAAAAAATGGGTGAACCCAAGACAATTTCTACTGCAACATGAGGGTAGGGGAACCTTCAAAGAACAGATTGGCTTACTGATAGTGGCGACATACCGAGTATTTTACTGGCTAACTCATAACATAAATTGACAACAGTCGATAGGGAACATTAAATTAACATTGATCCATGCAAACAATGGCAGAACGGTGTCAATGAAAGTTTCTATTTTGATGGGGAAATAAGATTGTATGGATAATCGACTTGGAGGAGGTGGCACCCTGCGCGGACGAGTAAAGCGAAATGAGCCAGGTAAGCCACTGATCACAATTATTACTGCAACATATAACGCAGAAAATAATTTATCGACCGCTATCCAATCCATCCGAGAGCAGACTTACGACAACATTGAATATATTATTGTGGATGGAGCGTCAACGGATGGAACGGTTGACATAATAAGGGCAAATGAGGATGTGATTGATTATTGGATAAGTGAATCTGACACGGGTATTTACAATGCATGGAACAAAGGCTTGAGACTTTCAGGCGGGGATTGGATAGCATTTCTCGGGGCCGATGATATTTATGTGAAGGGTGCGATTCAAGATTATATGGCTTCAATCCTCTCCTGCGGAGATAACCTGCCTCAATATATATCTTCACGAGTAAATTTGATTTTTGGGCCCACAGTGCTATGTACCGTTGGGAAACAATGGAATTGGGAGACTTTTCGTAAATACATGAATGTTGCTCACGTAGGATCTTTGCACCATCGGTTACTATTTGAACAGTATGGTTTTTTCGATGAATCATACAAAATATGTGGGGATTATGAATTTTTACTGAGACCCAAATCGAATCTGCGTGCGGCTTATCTGAACGAAATTACCGTCAACATGAGCATTAATGGTGTAAGCAATACTAATTTTCTTGCTTTTAGTGAAGCGGAAAGAGCGAAAGTCGAAACGGGGGGACGAAGCACTATTCTGAGCAAAATCGAAAAATATTTGGCTGTTGTTAAGTGGAATATAAAAAATACTAGGCTCTATCGTTTGGGTGGAAATTGATATAATCTTTGTCGTCAGTGGAAACCAAATAAATCGCCTAATTTTTCAATACCCTGTTAATGGATCGCCTGCTGAACAGTTCTATTTGTCAACGCTCCTGATTTTATTTTCTCGAGTGACACGACAACTTCCCTGACATCGGGGGAAGGGAGCGCGAGTAACTGTTTGTCAACCGACTTCGCGAACTAAATTGTAGGAATTATGACAGTAGGTCCTGAGTGTTTCGAAAATGATTTACCGCGGCTATTTTTGCATGCAACCAACATACATCAAGGTGGCGGTAAGACTTTGCTTGTTGCCTTACTGACGGCCACCCCACACAACATGAAGGTATATATTCAGGTGGATAGTCGGTTAGGCTTGTCTGTGGACTCTGATAGCCTAGTATTCCGATTTGTTCAGCCTTCGATCAAGCATCGTTTGAATGCCGAATTATGGCTTAAACAAAATGTGCGACCACAGGATGTCGTCTTGTGTCTCGGTAATTTACCACCTCTGTTCAAGTTACGCGGACATGTTTCCGTATTTTTACATAATCGATATTTGATCGATTATGTAAAACTGAATCAGTTCCCGTTGAAAACTCGCCTAAGACTGATGGCAGAGCGCCTCTGGTTAACGGCCTGCATGTCGAAAGTGGATGAATTCGTGGTGCAAACGCCATCAATGAAAAAACTACTTGAAATACGAACTGGCCTACCTGTACGAATTCTTCCTTTCTTGGCGCGACACGAGAAATATCTGCGTAAGACGACAAATGCAGATGAAGGAAAGACTGTCAGTTTTGATTTCGTTTATGTAGCATCAGGCGAACCACACAAGAATCACCGGAAATTGATCGAAGCATGGTGTCTGCTTGCAGAAGAAGGATTGCTCCCCTCGTTGAAGTTAACACTAGATGACGCGATCTTTCCAGAACTGTGTGACTGGATGAGAGAGAAGAAAACTCAGTATGGTCTAAAAATCGAGAATCTGGGACGCCTTCCCCACGAGCAAATACTGGAATTATACAGACAGGCACGCGCGCTGGTTTATCCTTCAATATTCGAGTCGTTTGGCTTGCCATTAATTGAAGCTCGGCAAGCTGGTCTGCCTATATTGGCGTCCGAACTGGATTATGTGCGTGATGTGATTGACACAGATGAGTCGTTCGATCCATCATCAGCTGTCTCTATAGCAAGGGCGGTGAAACGATTTTTGCAAATAAAGCAAGAATCCTTGCCGTTGCTAGATGCGACGGATTTTTTGAAACAGATTCTAGGAAGAACGGAAAATGGTGTGCATATTCGTCATTAGTCAATATTTTTGTCCTGAGAGTTTCCGCATCAACGAAGTAGTAGGCCTCATAAACTTCTACCCGTCCTTTCCACCAAAGTTCGACACTTTATTGCGTAATTGTATTTGGATGATGTGAATATTCAAAATTGATCTTACAACGCAATTTTTTATGGTTTTGGCAGATTGATTGTATCAAACAAGTGGCAATCAAAGAAATTTCAAGCCATAATGTTGGTAAAACACCAATGCGGACTTTCCGAACATCAAAATATGTCGCCACCCCTTCCGGGAGGCTCCTCCTCCAAAATGCGTAATCCTTACCGAAGGAACATGCATTAGAATTTCAAAACGACTAATTCGTAGACTCAAATCAAAATCCTCAAAATACATAAAATAATCATTGGAAAAACCTCCAACCTTCTTGAACAAGAATGTTTTTCCAAACATAAAACAGCCGCTGACAATAGGTGCAACAAATGGAATCCCATCGTCGGTTTCCTTGCGGAACTCATAACGGGAAAGCCTTGCTTCAAACAGCCTTTTCACGCTAACTGGAGCAAACCCCCTAAGCAACAAATCCAGC
>VFSW01009245.1_pt1 | contig 14085 bp, 8 predicted proteins | sample 5358111 | NCBI WGS metagenome assembly VFSW01 (sample SAMN11554181, study PRJNA540505) | mine drainage metagenome | isolation source: sediment from site ElyBrook_90M | place: USA: Ely Copper Mine, Vershire, VT | collected 2017
GGCCTTCGAGCTCGAGGAGCCAGCGCTTGCGCTCGATCCCCCCGCCATAGCCCGTCAAGGAGCCGTCGGCGCCGATGACGCGGTGACAGGGCACGAGAATCGCGATCGGATTGCGATTGTTCGCAAGGCCGACGGCGCGCGCCGCCCCCGGCTTCTCGACGCGCCGCGCAATCTCGCCGTAGCTCGCCGTCGCGCCGAACGGGATCTGCATCAGTGCGCGCCACACGCGCGCCTGGAAGGGCGTGCCGTGCGGCGCGAGCGGCACGTCGAATGCGCGCCGCGACCCCGCGAAATACTCGGCGAGCTGGCGGACCGCGGCCGGCAATGGCCCCGCGTTCGGGTCTTCGATGACGTCGCCGGGACGGCGCTCGTGCCGCCGCGCGCTCGCGCCGGCGCCCGGTTCGAAGGCGAGCGCCGTCACTGCGCGCTCGTCGGCGCTGAGCTTCAGCATGCCGATCGGGCTGTCGACGTAGGTGAAATGGTTCATGCCTGCGCTCCGTCCATCAGCCAGAGATATTGCGCCGCGTACGCGCGCCACGGCCGCCAGCCAAGAGAGCGCAGGCGAAGTTGCCGTTCGTCGGCGGCGGCCGCGCGCCGCAAGCCAAGGTCGCCGCTCGGAAATGCATCGGGGTCGCGCCACACGCGCATCGCGATCATCTGCGCGCTCCAGTGCCCGATGCCGGGTATGCGCATCAGCGCGTCGGCGGCCGCGTCGACATCGACGGCGAAGGCCGTGCGTATGCGGCCTTGCTGTATTTGCCGAGCAAGCTCGCCGAGCGCCGCGGCGCGCGTGCGGATGATGCCGAGCGCGGCCGCTTGCGCCGGCGTAAGCGCGGCGATGCGGTTTGGCGTCGGCGTCAGGCGGTTCAAATCGGCATATGGCGTCTCGATCGGCTCGCCCAGCGCCTCGGCAAAGCGCCCCGCGAGCGCCGAGGCCGCCCGCACCGACAACTGTTGGCCCAGGATCGTGCGCACCGCGATCTCGAAGCCGTCGAACGCGCCGGCGACGCGCATGCCCGGGATTCGCCGCACGACGGCCGCGAGCCCGGGGTCGCGCCGCAGATGCGCATCCACCACCGCGGGGGCCGCGCCCAGGTCGAACAAATCCTTGATGCGGGCGATGATCCCGGCGACACCCGGTGCGAGCGAACGTGAGAATTCGACGCAGAGCGCATGAGCGTCGCGACCGAGGCCGACCGCGATCCAGCCTCGGTGCCCGCCGATCGCGGCGGTACGCCGGTAGTGCGTCGCATCCACCGCCTCGACGCCGGCGATCGCGCGTGCGCGCAGGAAGCCGAGCAGCTCCGGCCATGCAAGAGGCGGCCGGAATTCCAAGCGGCAGCGCACGGTCTCGCGCACCCCGTGGCGGCCGCGCAAGTCCCTGGGGCACAAGCCGTAGCGCGCTTTGAACAGCGCGTTGAAGCGCCGCACGCTCGCGAAGCCGCTGGCAAAGGCGATCTCGGTCTGGGTCAGTGCGCTCTCGTCGAGCAGGCGCTTCGCGAGCAGCAGGCGCTGCGTCTGGGCGAGTTCGATCGGCGCCACACCGAGTTCCGCGGTCAGTACCCGCCGCAAATGCCGATCGCTGACTCCGAGCGAGGAGGCCAGCTCGTCCACGCGCGCGCCGGACAGTGCGTGATCTTCGATCGCGGCGATCGCCGCCGCGACCAGGCGCGAAGCGGCGTCGACGGACGCGAGGCCGGGCGCACGCTCGGGCCGGCAGCGCAGGCAGGGCCTGAATCCTGCGCGCTCGGCGGCGGCGGCGCTCGCAAAGAAGCGCAGATTCTCGCGCTTCGCGGTGCGCGCGGGGCAGATCGGCCGGCAGTAAATGCCGGTCGTTGCGACGCCCGTGAAGAAGCGGCCGTCGAAGCGGCGATCACGCGCGCGCACCGCGCGAAAACAGGCTTGGGCATCCAGCGACATGGCGCCAGATTAGCCAAATCAGCTCCCCATTACTCGCCGTTTTCGGACATCGAATCCGCGGGCGCGCGGCGGCCGCGGCAATCACAGCGGCTCGGGCACGCGCAGACCGAGTTGGCGCAGGATTCCCTTCGCCGCCTCGCGCCCCTCGAACACCGCGGTAACGACGAGGTCGGAGCCGCGCACCATGTCGCCGCCCGCAAAAATCTTCGGATTCGTCGTCTGGAAGCGGTTCCCGCCCCCGCGCGCGACGCGCACGCGGCCGTTCGCGTGCAGCAGGATGCCCTGGCGCTCGAACCAATCGGCGGGACTCGGCAGGAAGCCGAAGGCGATGATGACGGCGTCGGCCGGAATGGTCTCTTCGGTTCCGGGCACGACCTCTGGCACGCGCCGACCGCGCGCTCCCGGCGCGCCCAAGCGCGTCTCGACGAGTTTGACGCCGGCGACGCGATCCGTGCCGACGATCTCGACCGGCTGACGATTGAACAGGAAGGTGACGCCCTCTTCTTTGCTGTTCTTGTAATCGCGGCGCGAGCCCGGCATGTTCGCCTCGTCCCGGCGATAGGTGCAGGTCACTCCGGCAGCGCCTTGCCGGATCGCCGTGCGGTTGCAATCCATGCCCGTGTCGCCACCGCCGAGCACCACGACCTGTTTGCCCTGCATGTCGATGAAATCCGAGGCGCTGTCGACGACCCCGAGTTCGCGCCGTATGTTCGAGACCAGATACGGCAGCGCTTCGTAAACGCCCGGCAGGTCCTCGCCGGCGAAGCCGCCCTTGACGTAGCTGTAGGTGCCCATGCCGAGGAACACCGCATCGAACTCGGCGGCGAGCGCGTCGAAGGCGACGTCGCGCCCCACGTCGACATTCAAGCGAAATTCGACGCCCATGCCCTGCATGATCTCGCGGCGCTTTTCGACGACGTTCTTTTCCAGCTTGAACGGCGGAATGCCGAAGGTCAGCAGTCCGCCGATCCGCGGGTGGCGGTCGAACACGACCGCTTTGACGCCGTTGCGTGCGAGGATGTCCGCGCATGCGAGCCCCGCGGGACCTGCGCCGACGACGGCAACGCGCTTATCGGTCGCGGCGACGTGCGACATGTCCGGCTTCCAGCCGAGCTTGAACGCCTCGTCGGTGATGTATTTTTCGATCGACCCGATCGAAACCGCGCCGAGCCCGTCGTTGAGCGTGCAGGCGCCCTCGCACAACCGGTCCTGCGGACATATGCGCCCGCACATCTCCGGCAGCGAATTGGTCTGATGCGACAGTTCCGCCGCCTCGAACAGCTTGCCGGCGTTGACGAGCGCGAGCCAGTTGGGAATGTAGTTGTGGACCGGGCATTTCCATTCGCAGAATGGATTACCGCAGGACAGGCAGCGCCCGGCCTGCTGGGCGGCCGCTTCCGCGCTGTACTCGGAATAGATCTCGCGGAACTCGCGCACGCGCTGCTCGACCGGCAGCTTGTCCGGATCCTTGCGTGGAATTTCCAAGAATTGCAGGTTCTTATCGGCCATCTCGACATCCGTTCGCGCCGTCAGGCGGCGCGCCGTAAATTCTCCAGGAGCGAATCGATCGCCGCCGCCTTCGGCTTGACGACCCAGAATCTGCCGATATACGTGCGGAAGTCGTTGAGCAGCTGCTCGCCCCAGGCGCTGCCGGTTTCGGCCACGTGCTGTTCGATCAGGCCGCGCAGGTGCTGAATGTGCGCGCCCATGCCTTCCGGGGACACCCGGTGGATATCGATCAATTCATGGTTGTAGCGGTCGACGAAATCGCGCTCCATATCGAGCACATAGGCAAATCCGCCGGTGAATCCCGCGCCGAAATTGACGCCGGTGCGGCCAAGCACGCACACGACCCCGCCCGTCATGTACTCGCAGCAATGATCGCCGGCGCCCTCGATGACCGCGACCGCGCCGGAATTGCGCACCGCGAAGCGCTCGCCGGCGACGCCGGCCGCGTACAGTTCCCCGCCGGTCGCCCCATACAGACAGGTGTTGCCCATGATGACCGTCTCGCGCGCGGCGAACGAGGAGCCCGCCGGGGGCTTCAGCACGATCTTCCCCGCGGCCATGCCCTTGCCGACGTAATCGTTCGCCTCGCCCTCGAGATGAAGGTGCAATCCGCCCGCGTTCCATACGCCGAAACTCTGGCCGATGGAGCCCTTCAATTTGACGACGAGCGGCGCATCGCTCATGCCGTAGTTTCCCCAGCGCTGCGCGATTTCGCCGGATATGCGCGCGCCGATCGAGCGGTGGTAATTCTTGACGTCGTAGCTGTACGAGCCGCCGGCCTTGATCGCGATTGCATCCCGCATGTCGGCGAACATGCGCTCCGCGAGCACGCCCTTGTCGAACGGCTGGTTGCGCGGGTCGACGCAGAATTGCGGCGCGCTCGACACGAGGCCGGAGTTCGCCAATAGCGGGCGCAGATCGAGCTTGCGCTGCTTCGAGGTCTCGCCCGGCAGGATCTCCATCAGATCCGTGCGGCCGATGAGCTCCGCGATGCTGCGCACGCCGAGCGAGGCCATGATCTCGCGGCATTCGCGCGCGACGAAGTTGAAGTAATTGACGACCATCTCCGGCAGGCCGATGAAGTACTTCGAACGCAGCACGTTATGCTGCGTCGCCACCCCGGTCGCGCAGTTGTTCAGATGGCAGATGCGCAGATATTTGCAGCCGAGCGCGATCATCGGCGCCGTGCCGAAGCCGAAGCTCTCCGCGCCGATGATCGCGGCCTTGATGACGTCGAGCCCGGTCTTCAGGCCGCCGTCGGTCTGCAGCCGGACCCGGTGGCGCAGATCGTTCGCACGCAGCGTCTGGTGCGTCTCGGCGAGGCCGAGTTCCCAGGGCGTGCCCGCGTATTTGATCGACGACAGCGGGCTCGCGCCGGTGCCGCCGTCGTAGCCGCTGATCGTGATGAGATCCGCGTAGGCCTTCGCGACGCCCGCGGCGACCGTGCCGACGCCGGGCTCGGCGACGAGCTTGACCGAAATCAGTGCGCGCGGGTTGACCTGCTTCAAGTCGAAGATCAGCTGCGCGAGATCCTCGATCGAGTAGATGTCGTGGTGCGGCGGCGGCGATATCAGGCCGACGCCGGGACGCGCGAAACGCAGCCGCGCGATCATGTCGTTCACCTTGTGGCCCGGCAGCTGGCCGCCCTCGCCGGGCTTCGCGCCCTGCGCAATCTTGATCTGCAGCACCTCGGCGCTGATCAGGTATTCCGGCGTCACGCCGAAGCGCCCCGAGGCGACCTGCTTGATCTTCGAGTTCTTTTCGGTGCCGTAGCGCGCCGGGTCTTCGCCGCCCTCGCCGGAGTTCGAGCGTGCGCCGAGCCGATTCATCGCTATCGCGAGCGCCTCGTGCGCCTCCGGCGACAAGGCGCCCAAGGACATGCCGGCGCTGTCGAAACGCGACAGAATCGCGGCGAGCGGCTCCACTTCATCGATCGGCAGCGGGGCGGCCTGCGCCTTCAACTTCAACAGATCGCGAATGCAGGACACCGGCCGCTCGTTGACGAGGCTCGCGAACTCGAGGTAGCGCGCGTATTCGCCCGTCAGCACGGCCGCCTGCAGCGTGGCGACGACGTCGGGGTTGTACATGTGGTACTCGCCGCCGTGCATATACTTCAACAACCCGCCCTGCGCGACATTCTCGTTCGGATTCCACGCGCGTGCCGCGAGGAATTTCGCATCGCGCTCGAGATCCTCGAGGTCAGCGCCCTGGATGCGGCTGTCCGAGCCCTTGAAGCACAGATCGACGACTTCGTCGTGCAGGCCGACGATCTCGAACAATTGCGCGCTGCGGTAGCTCGCGATCGTCGAGATTCCCATCTTCGACATGATCTTGAACAGACCCTTGCGGATGCCGCGGCGGTAGCTGCGGCCGATCTCCTGCCGCTGGCCCGAGTCGAGGTTCAGCGCGCCCTTCTGCATCAGGTCGAACAGCGTCTGATATGCGAGATAGGGATAGACCGCCGTCGCGCCGTAGCCGATCAAGCACGCGAAATGATGCGCATCGCGCGCGGTTCCGGTCTCGACCAGGATGTTGCACTTGCAGCGCAGGCCGGTCTCGACGAGCCGGTGATGCACCGCGCCGGTCGCGAGAAACGCGTGCAGCGGCAGCTTGCCCTCGACCAGATAGCGGTCCGACAGGATCAGCACGAGCTTGCCGCCGCGCACCGCGGCTTCGGCTTGATCGCAAACCGCGAGGATCGCGGACTTCAAATCGAGGTTCTCGTCGTACTGCAGGTCGACGAACTCTTGCGGCACGCCATGGTCGGCGAGCGCGACGATCTGGCGCAACGTGCGCTGCGAGAGGATCGGCGAGGAGAGCACGATCTGTTCGGCATGCTGCGGCATCGGCACGAAGATGTTGGCCTCGGGACCGATCTGCGTCTGCAGCGACATGACGATGCTCTCGCGCAAGCTGTCGATCGGCGGATTGGTCACCTGCGCGAATTGCTGGCGGAAATAGTCGTACAGCGAGCGCGCCTTCCTCGACAGAACCGGCATCGGCGTGTCGTCGCCCATCGAGCCCACGGCTTCGCTCTCGTCCTCCGCAAGCACGCGGATGATCTCGTCGCGCTCCTCGGCCGACACGTTGTACATCTTTTGGTACAAGGCGAGCGTATCGCGATCCATCGGCTCGGCCGCAAGGCGCGGATCGATGAGGTCGGTCTGCAGATAGCGCACGCCCTTCTTCAGCCACGCCTTGTATGGGTGACGGCTCTTGAGCAGATCGTCGATGCGCTTCGTGTCCATGATTTCGGCGGTCTGCAGGTCGAGCGCGAGCATGTCGCCGGGGCCTAGCTTTCCCTTCTTGACGACGTCCTCGGCGCGGTAGTCCCAGACGCCGGCCTCGGAGGCGATCGTGATGTGCCGGTCCTTCGTGATGACCCAGCGCGCCGGCCGCAGACCGTTCCGATCGAGCGTACAGCAGGCATAGCGGCCATCCGTGAGCACGATGCCGGCCGGCCCGTCCCAGGGCTCCATGTGCGTCGCGTAGTACTCGTAGAACGCCTTGAGATCCGGGTCGATCATGTCGACCGACTGCCACGCGGGCGGTATCAGCATGCGCATCGCGTGCATCGGATCCAAGCCGCCGACGAGCAGGAGTTCGAGCATGTTGTCGAGCGATTGGGAGTCCGACCCGGTCAGCGAGACGACCGGAAGAATGTCGGACAGATCCGGCAGCACCGGCGAGCGGAACAGCGGGCCGCGTGCGACCGCCCAACTGCGGTTTCCCTGGACGGTGTTGATTTCACCGTTGTGCGCGAGATAGCGGTAAGGGTGCGCGAGCCGCCACTGCGGCAACGTGTTCGTCGAGAAGCGCTGGTGGAACACCGCGACCGACGCCTCCATGCGCGGATCCTTCAGGTCCGGGTAGAACTCGGCCAGGAACTGCGGCATGACCATGCCTTTGTAGACGATCGTCGTCGAGGACAACGACGGGATATAGAAGGCGGGGTCATCGCGCTCCAGGCGTTTCTCGGCGCGCCGGCGCGCCAAATAGAGTTTCCGATTGAACGTCGCTTCGTCGATGTCGCCGTGGAAATTGACGAACATCTGGTCGATGACCGGCAGGGTCTTGAGCGCCTCCGCGCCGCAGGCGGCCGGGTCCGTCGGCACGCGGCGCAATCCCGCCACTTCGAATTTCTCCCGCTCGATCTCCTCGGTCAGCACTTGCCGGCCGCGCGCGGCCGTGCCGCTGTCCCGGCTCTGAAACACCAGGCCCGCGCCGAACAGCGGCGTCAGCGAAAAGCCGCAGTCGGCGGCGACGGCGCGCAGGAACGCAATCGGCATCTTGAGCAACAGTCCGCAACCGTCGCCGGTTTTGCCGTCGGCCGCGACCGCGCCGCGATGCGTCAATCGATTCAGCGAACTGATCGCGTTTTGCACGAGCCAATGGCTCGGGCGGTCATCGAGGTTTGCGATCAAGCCGAAGCCGCAGGAGTCCTTCTCATAAACCTGCCGGCACAGGCCCCAATCGCCCGCGCGCACGTCCGCGCAGGCTCGAGTGGCAATAGTGCGATCGACCATAGAGCTGCCCATACTTTCCCGCGCCGTACAGCCGAAGCCATAAAGCCCTTACACCGCCGATAAATCGTGTCGAGGCGCGGCCTCGAGGCGCGCCAGGAGGGGGCGAACGCCGTTAAGCGCGCCCGGGTATGGAGGTCATAATACCTAGGTAGCGCAACCCGTCAATTCCCTTTGAGCGGGACGCCCGAGGCGGTTCAGCCCGCGATATAGCGTTCGAGCTGTTCGATGTGCTCGGTTTGCTCCTGCAGCATGGCTTTGACGAGGTCGCCGATCGACAGGACCCCGACGACCCGGCCGTCGACGACGACCGGCAGGTGCCGGATGCGCTCCTTCGTCATGATTTCCATGCAGTGCTGCACCGTATCGTTGAGCGCAACGGTGATGACAGGCGTGCTCATGATGTCCACGACCGGCGTGTCGTGCGACGAGCGGTTCTTCAAAATGACCTTGCGGGCGTAGTCGCGCTCCGAGATGACCCCGAGCAGCGCGCCATGCTCCATCACGAGGAGCGCGCCCACATGCGAAGTGGCCATGATTTCGATCGCGCGCAAGACCGATTCCTGCGGTCCGACCGAGAACAGTTGACGACCCTTCTTGTTGAGCAGTTGACCGACCGTCTGCATATAACCCTCCCCGCGCAGATCCCAGCTATCTACAAGCGCCTGAGGCGACTACGCGCCCCTCGAATATCACTATACTCCGAGCGCACTGCGAGAGACCATTACATGACCGATCCGCCGATCAAACCGCCGCTGGCCGCCTTGCGGCCGCGCGTCCTCGGCTCGCCGTTCGGCGAGCGCATCGACCCGTATTACTGGCTGCGCGACGATAGCCGCGAAAATCCCGACGTGTTGGCGTACCTCGCCGAGGAGAACGCCTACCGGCGCCGCTGCATGGCCGCAACCGAAGCGCTGGAGCACGCGATCTTCGATGAGATCATCGCGCGCCTGCCGCAGGATGACGTCGGCGTTCCCTACTTCAAGAACGGCTATTGGTATTACGCGCGCTACCAAACGGGGCGGGAATACCCGATCATCGCGCGCCGCAAGGGTACGCGCGAGGCGCCCGAAGAGATCATCGTCGATGCCAATGAACTCGCCGCAGCGCATGATTATTATCAGATCGGCGCGCTCGAGGTCTCGCCGGACTCGCAGATCGCGGCGTTTTGCGAAGACACGGTCGGCCGGCTGGAATATCGCCTGCGGTTCAAGGACTTGCGCACCGGAGAATTCCTCGCCGATAGGATCGACGAGGTCGAGGCGGATCTCGCCTGGGCGAATGACAGCCGCACGATCATGTACGTCGCGAAGGACGCCGAGACCCTGCTCGGGCTTTATGTCAAAAAGCACACGCTCGGCACCGATCCGGGCGGCGACGAATTGGTATTCGAGCAGACCGACAAGAGCTTCTACACCGGGGTCTCGAAATCCAAATCGGATCGATTCTTGTTCATCTCCATGGAGAGCACCGTCGCCTCGGAGTGGCGCTATGCGGACGCCGACGATCCACAGCTGCGCTTCCGGCTGTTTCTCGGGCACGAGCGCGACCACGAGTACCAGATCGAGCACCTTGGCGAAAATTTCGTGATCCGCAGCAACTGGCGGGCGCCTAATTTCCGCTTGCTCTGCGTGCCGGTCGGCGCGGACGGCGAGCGCGACGCCTGGACCGAGCTCGTGCCGCATCGGGACGACGCTTTCATTCATGACTTCGACGTGTTCGACCGGTTTTTGGCCGTCTCGGTGCGCAGCGGCAGCCTGCGCAGGCTCAAGATCGTTCCGCTGCCGCAGAACGCGGCGCACGAACGTCGCACGCCTGCCGCCGAGTTCTTCATCGAAGGCGGCGAGCCCGCCTATGCGATGGAGCTCGGCGACAACCCGGCCATGGACACCGATGTCGTCCGTTATGCCTATTCGTCGCTGACGACGCCGATGAGCGTATACGACTACGACGTCGGGACCGGGGAGCGCGTTTTGCTGAAGCGCGACTCGGTGTTGGGTGATTTCGATCCGGCGAACTACGGCACCGAGCTTAAGTTCGCGCGCGCCGCCGACGGCGCGTCCGTGCCGGTGTCCATCGTCTACCGCAAGGGGTTTGCGCGCGACGGCACCGCACCGCTATTGCAGTACGGCTATGGCGCATACGGCTCCTGCGCCGACCCCGTATTCTCCACCGCGCGGCTTTCGCTGCTCGAGCGCGGATTCGTGTATGCGATCGCGCACGTGCGCGGCGGCCAGGAAATGGGCCGCTCCTGGTACGACGCCGGCCGGCTGCAGGCGAAGCGCAATTCCTTCACCGACTTCGTCGACGTCAGCCGCCACCTGGTCGCCGAAGGTTACGCGGCGCCCGACAAGGTGTTCGCGATCGGCGGCAGCGCGGGCGGTCTGCTCGTCGCGGCCGTGGCGAACCTCGCGCCGCAGCTGTACCGCGGCATCGTCGCGCAAGTGCCGTTCGTCGATGTCGTCACGACGATGTCGGACCGGACGATTCCGCTGACGACGAACGAATACGACGAATGGGGCGACCCGGCGGACCCGGCGGCCTACGCGACGCTGTTGTCGTATTCACCGTACGACAATGTCCGCGCTCAAGACTACCCGGCCATGCTCGTGACCACGGGCCTCTGGGACAGCCAAGTCCAGTATTACGAACCGGTAAAATGGGTCGCGAAGCTGCGCGCGCTCAAAACCGATTCGCATCCTTTGCTGCTGCATATCGAGATGGAGGCGGGCCACGGCGGTAAATCAGGCCGATTCCAGCGCTACCGCGAAATTGCGCTGGAGTACGCGTTCCTGCTCGGCGTGCTCGAGGATCCTTGAATCAATGAAATCGGCGCCGCGCACGCCCTCAGCGGCGCGCGCGGCGGCGCGCCGGCGGCAGCACGATGCACGGCTGCGCGTTCGCCTTCAGCCGCTTGCAGATGGCGTGCGCGCGGGCCGCCGAGAGCCCTTCGACCTGCAGACGATAGAGGCGCCCGGACGATGTCTTGGTCGCCCGCACGTGGGGCTGCAAGCCGCGCAGCACCGATCCGTAGCGCGCGCGCAGCACGCGCCAGCGCTTGTTCGCCGCCGCGGCGCCCGATTTGTAGGCGCCGAGCTGCACGCCATAACCGCCGCCGGTTGAGCCGCCGCCCGGCGCGGCTTTACGCGTCGCGCGCGTGACGCGCGCCTTGGGCGCATGCCGTGCGGTCTTCTCCACAGGCTCGGCGGGTGCCGATGCCGCTGCCGCCGCATTCGCGGCTGCGGGGCTTGCGGCTGCGCTTGCCGGGGCGGAAGGCGCGCCGCCCGGCGGCTGCGCGAGCGTGAAATTCTCGATGCGGATGCGCGCCTCTTCGCTCCACTTGCCGTCGGGATGCTTCCCCAAGAACCCGCGGTAGGCGTCGGGCGTATCGGCGTCGCGCGCCGCCTGCCAGTCCTGGTCCTCGTTGAGCCCGCGCAACTGGGCCTGCGCTTGCGCCGTGAACGCACCGTTCGGATAGTTCTTCACGAATTGTGCGTAAGCGGCCGCCGTGTTGGCGCTGCGGGTCTTTTCCCAGGCGCTCTGTTCCCGGTTGCACCCGGACAGGCCGATCAACACCGCGCAAAGCGCGGCGACTACCCACGGATTCCGTTGCATTGGCGTCCTCACGAGCTACGATCGATGGGATATTGTACTGCCGAATTGCATTCTGTAGTCAGCGGCGCCAAGCTCCCCGCGGCATGAGCGGCGTTCCACCGGATACCCTTGACACATGAACGACGAAAGCGGCGCGCCGCCCCCGGCGCAGACCAAGCGGCGATTCCTCGACCGCGCGCCGACGGCGCCGATGGCGCCGACGGTGATCGGCGCGGGCGCGGTCGTCGTCGGCAACCTGCGCGGCGCCGGGCCGTTCGTCATTTCCGGCGAGGTCGAAGGGGACGGCGACCTTGACGGCTCGCTCTACATCACGGCGAGCGGCGTGTGGAACGGCAACATCCGCGCGGCTCAGGCGCTCGTCGCCGGAAAAGTCTTCGGCAGCTTGCGGGTCGGCGGCAAGCTGGAAATCGGCCGTACCGCCGTAATTCGCGGGTCCGTCAGCGCGGGCAGACTGGCCATCGCCAAAGGCGCCGTCGTCGAGGCGAGCGTCGCGGTGACGGCGGGCGAACCCGTGGTGCGATTCGAAGAGAAACGCGGCACCTGACCGGCCGGGCCCCCGGGCTCTCTGTTTGCGATTGGCGACAGATGTGCCGCTTTTGTGTGTTCTATCGGCTTCCCGCATCCTATGGCGACGAGCATCGATCTGGTCTCAAGATTTCGTGGAGGAGCACATGACGCGGACCGCGGCGGGGGTATTTGCGCTGGCGCTCACGCTGGGGTCGGCTGCGGCCCGCGCCGACGGCGGCTACATCAGCCCGACCGACGAACGCGTGCGCCTGTCGCTCGGCGTCTCGCTGGTTAGCGCGGCGACGTCGCTGCGCCTGGACCCGAGCGGCGGCCAGCCCGGGACCTTCATCAGCGGCGAGAACGACCTCGGCCTGCAGCGTTCGAAGGTCGACCCTAAATTCCAGATCATGTTGCGCGCCGGCGCGCGCAATCGGCTGCGCTTGGACTATTTCAGCCTGGACCGCTCCGCGACCAAGGTCCTCGCGCGCTCGGCGAGCCAGGGGCCGATCGTGTTGCGCAACGCCACGCTGCAGAACGGCGATCCTGTGCAAACGGACCTTAGCCTGCGCGCGCTCGGCATCACCTACGGCTACTCGTTCTGGCGCACCGAGACGCTCGAGATCGCCGGCACGATCGGCATCAATGAGATCGACATTTCGGCGCAGGCGAAAGTCGAAACCCCGACGCGCCATGTCAACGAGAGCGAGGATCGAGCGGGGCCCGTGCCGACGCTCGGCATCGACGCGACCTGGGTCGCGAGCCGCCGATTCTATTTCGACGGCCGCGTGCAGTACCTGAAGGTCGCGGTCAATCAGCTGCGGGGCTCTTTGGGTATTTACGAACTCGATGCCCTGTATCGGTTCACGCCGAACGTATCGTTCGCGCTCGGCTACAGCAGGGTCAAGGCTTACCTGTATTCCGCGCAAGCCGCGCACGGCGGGCTGTTCGACTTCGGCGCCAAGGGCCCGCAGATCTTCGTCCGGGTCGCCTTTTAGGGGCCCGCGCCGGGCTCCACTTTGAATTCGACGCGATTGTTTGCGGCCGCCGCCTTGTTCCATTCGCCGGCCGTCAAGGTCTCGGTGCGCGGCGGATAGGGTTGCGCAACCCGGGAACTCGGACCGTCGACGATCGCGACCGAGATCGCGCCGCCCGAACGCTCGCGCACACCCGCGACCAGGTTGCCGAAGGCGAGCGATTGGCGCTGCTGGCCGGAGAGCGAATCCTCGAACGGGTTGCCGATCGCATCGCATTTGGTCGCCGGCAGCGCGGGGTTCGCCGGTACGTAGCCGTCCGCCGCGGTGCCGGTGAGGCAGAACTGGCCGGCATAGCTCATTACCTTGACGACGCCGTGGAATCCTTGCGCGACGAGCGTCGACAACAGTGCGCGCATGGCGTCGAGCCGGCCGCGGTCGAGCGGAATCTCCCCGTAGGGGACCTCGGCCGCGCGCATCGATGACGCGGACGCGGACGCCGGATTCGGCGCCGCGCTCGCCGAGGCTGCGGTATTCAACGCGCGCGTCAGGTCCTTGACGGTATCGGCGAGGTCCTTGCGCGCCGACCCCAGCGCCGCATTCGCCGCCGCGAGCCCCGCGGCCTCGACCCGGGAATTGGCGAGCTCCTGACGCGCCGACAGCCATAGCGCCGCGAACACCGCCGCGAGCAGGCAAGCGGCGGCGCACCCCCAAATCCATGGCCATGGCGGCTTGAGGAGCGGCTCCGGCAGCGGCGCCGGCGCGGGTTCGACGGCGCCCTTGGCGGGCTGGTGCGTGTCGCGGACATCGCTGACGACGCGTGAGGCGAAGCTATCGAGGCTCGCGACGATGAAGCGGCGCAAGTCGATCGCCTGGTCCTTGATCGCAATCTCGAGGCGGCGGACCGAATCGGCGGCGGCGGCCGGCACGGCGGCAGCCACGGCCGGGGCGGCGGGGTTGGGGGCGGCGGGGCCGGCCCCGTGGGCCCGCGGGCAGGGGGGGGGCGCCGCCGGCCGGGGGGGGGGGGGGGGGGGGGCGGG
>VFSW01009246.1_pt1 | contig 14084 bp, 11 predicted proteins | sample 5358111 | NCBI WGS metagenome assembly VFSW01 (sample SAMN11554181, study PRJNA540505) | mine drainage metagenome | isolation source: sediment from site ElyBrook_90M | place: USA: Ely Copper Mine, Vershire, VT | collected 2017
ACCATGACCGGCACCAACAACACCGCGAGTGGCCTCTCTCCCCTCACTAGCAATACTACCGGCTACGAAAACACCGCTTCTGGTGTCCGTGCTCTCCTCTCCAACACCACCGGTGCCTCCAACACCGCCATCGGCTACCAAGCTCTTGAATACACCACCACCGGCGGCAACAACACCGCCAGTGGCGTGTACGCCCTCTATTCAAACTCAACCGGCTCCGGCAATACCGCGAGTGGTTACCAATCTCTCGAATACAACACCACCGGACTCGACGAAAGCGCCCTCGGCTACCAGTCGCTCTACTCCAACACCACCGGCTCATACAACACCGCCACCGGTCACCAGTCCCTCTACTCCAACACCACCGGCGCTTGGAACACCGCTCTCGGCGACCAGGCCCTCTATTCCAACACCACCAGCAACAACAACAACGCTCTCGGCGCCCAATCCCTCTACACCAACACCACCGGCAATCAGAACAACGCTTTCGGTGGCAACGCCCTTAACGGCAACACCACGGGCTCCAACAATACCGCTATCGGCGACCAGGCCGGGTATACCGGCTACAACGGCGACTACGAACGCAATACCTTCATCGGGGCGCAGACCAACTACAACGGCTACGCCGCCATCCTCGACACCACCGCCCTCGGCTATCAGGCTGCATACAACAACACCGGCTGGGACAGCACCTTCCTCGGCGAGCAGGCAGGCCAGAACAACACCACTGGCAACAACAACATCGCTATCGGCTTCAACGCTCTCCTCCCATCACCCTCCGCAAGCAACCAGCTCAACATCGGCAACATGATCTTCGGCATCGGTCTTGCCGCCACCTCATCCTCTTCATCGGTCATTCCCACGCCGAGAGGATATATTGGCATCGGCACCACAAGCCCGTATGCGCTCCTCTCCATCGGAAACACGAACGGCATCGGCTTCACCACCGCCACCTCTACCTTCAGCTCCACCGGCGGCATCAACCTCGCTAATGGCTGCTTCGCTATCAATGGCACCTGTCTGGGAAGCAGCCTCGCAGGCACCACCGGCCAGCTCGCCTACTTCTCAGGCACCAATGTGCAGACCGCAACCTCCACACTCTTCCTCTCGAGCGCCGGCAACGTCGGCATCGGCACCATCATCCCCACCCATAAACTCGACGTGGCGGGGAACATCAACGTCCCTGCTGGCTCGGCATACATGTACAACGGCCTAAATTTCATCACCGCGCAAATGTCGCTCGGCAACTATTTCTTTGGCAACGGCGGCAATCTGACGATGACCGGCGCCAACAACCTCGCCACCGGTGATAGTTCTCTCTATACCAACACCACCGGCTATTACAACACCGCCCTTGGTCATTCTGCTCTCTACTACAACACCACCGGCTACCAAAACATCGCCATTGGCCAGAGCGCCATCGTCTACAACACCACCGGCTACAACAACACCGCCATCGGCTATCGATCGGGTCAATATATTGCTGGTGGTATTACTTCTAACCAAACTTCCAACAACTCTGTGTATGAGGGTTACGAAGCAATGGCTGGAGCAGATGGAAATACAAATGAAATAGTAATCGGGGCAAATGCGGTAGGAAAGGGTAGCAATACCGCAGTTCTTGGGACTTCGGGAGCGTATCTCACCGCTGGCGGCGTGTGGACCAACGCTTCTGACAGAAATTTGAAAACGAATTTCACCACACTTGATCCGCAGGTGATTCTCGGCAAGATAGCTACACTCCCCATCACTAAGTGGAATTACAAAGTAGAATCAGCAACGACCACACACATCGGCCCTATGGCCCAAGACTTCTATGCCGCCTTTGGCCTCGGTGGAGCGACTGGTTCGACGACCATCTCCACCATCGATCCCGCCGGCGTCGCTCTCCTCGGCATACAGGCGCTCGATCAACGGACGGGCTTTATACAGAACGCCGCGACATCCACCGTGCTGGCGGTGGATGTCGCGTGGGATGTTGGGATCGGCACCTCCACGCCATATTCCCGTCTCACTCTCTGGGGCCCCGACGCTCTCGCCGGCACAGCCGCTCTCACTATCGCCAACAATGCCTCTACCACAGAGTTCCAGGTCTTCGATAACGGCACTGCCACTCTCGCCGGTTCTCTCACCCAGAACTCAGACCAGCGCCTCAAAACGAACGTCGAGCCGCTCGCCACCACCTCGCTCTCCCTCATCCAGTCCCTCAACCCGGTCTCCTTCACCTGGATCGACCCCTCGGAAGGTTCTACCACCCAGTTCGGCTTTATCGCCCAGCAGGTTCAGCAGATCTTCCCCAACCTGGTTTCCACGACCTCCGCAACGAAACTCACCCCAGACGGCACTCTCGGCCTCAACTACATCGGCCTCATCTCCCCGATCGTGGCGAGCATCAAGGAGCTGGCAAGTGAGGTGTCGGGACTGGCACAGGAGGTGACGACGATCGTACTGAATGCAACGACGGGTAATTTCAAAAATATAAATACGAACAGCCTGTGCGTTAAAAAGTCAGACGGCTCGAACGTCTGCATCACCGGAGACCAACTCGGCACACTCCTCAACCAGAGCGGTCAGAGCGGAAGCACGCCCAGCGCGTCTGCCGGAGCTTCTGCAGTGCCGGATACTGTGAGCGCCAGCGCGACTTCGACCACCGCCACCTCAACCACCTCAGCTGCTCCTGCGAACGACCCGGTGATGGCCTCCTCGACCACCCCCGCCTCGGCAGACTCATCCGCCCCGACAACAGCTACCGCTTCAACCACGAGCGCGACCCCTGCGAATGACTCCGCCACAACTTCCGCTACGATCACTGCACCCCCAGCTGACCTCACCGCCTCAACAACAGCATCTAACTAACCGATATGAACGAGCAACACGGCATCTTCCTTCGATTCGTCCGCCAGTTCTTTCTGCCGATCATCATCGCGGCGGTGCTCGTCCTGCTCGGACTCTCATTCGAGGCCGGCCGGTATTCCGTGTACCTCGCCCACCCCGAGCTCTCCGCCCAGGATCAGGTGAGCATCATCCTTCAGAAAGTCGGCATGCTGATCCAACTCCCCTCGGGCGAAACGCCGACGATGGCGACCATCAAGGATGCTGCGACCGCCAAGGAAGGGCAGCCCTTCCTCGCCAATGCTCAGAACGGCGACATCCTCATCGTGTATCAGACCGCGCAAACAGCACTCCTCTATCGCCCCTCCACCAACAAGCTCATCGCCGTGGGGCCGGTGAGCGCTGCGGCGGGGAATCAATCTGCACAGCAGCTTCAGAATCTTCCCGAGCAGACAGCAACCTCGACACTAACCAAGAATGCAACCACAACCACTCCAAAGAAGAAGTAGAGCCCGTCATGCCTACCGTACTCTCGGCCTCTTTTTTTCAATCTTAATCATGTTCACGGGTGCGCACCGCGCTTTTGCGACCTCCGGCAACATTGATACGACGCACAAATATGCTTTTAGCAATGTGGGCGGCTATGTAAACTTCGGAACAGCGAACGGGGGAGTGACCGTGACCGACAACCTCCTCTCGGGGTACGCGTGGAGCACGAACGACGGATGGATCAATCTTGCACCGACAAATGGAGGCGTTAAGAACACCGTCAACGGTGTGCTCTCGGGCTTTGCCTGGGATGAGGCTGCGGGCTGGGTGAACTTCGCGGGTGTTACCATCGACTCTTCCGGTCTCTTTCACGGGCAGGCGACGGGCGGTACGGTAGATGGCGCTAGGTATGCTATTAATTTTGATTGTGCGAACTGCTCGGTGGTGACGAGCTGGCGTCCCATTGTGTATGGATCAATTATCACCATGGCTCCATTGCCACCTCTCATGTATTCGCCGGTAGCCTCCTCGACTGTGCCGACGGCATTGCTGTCATCGTCTTCGACGATATCCGATGTATCCGGCAAAAACACTCTAAGCACCAATTCAGCGGCTTTCGAAGCTGCAACGAACAGCCGGGGATTCATTTCGAATCAATCGAGTCCCACTCCCGCGACAACTACGGTACATACTGTTTCGGCTCCATCTGCAATTCATACCGCAGCAACCACTGCAAAACACATTGTCACATCTTCGTTTATCGATTTCATACGTTCTGTCGTGCAGAGTATCTTTGCTGGCATTTCCGCTATTTTTCATTTCCTTATGAGATTCTGATTGGCGATTGTGTGCGCACTTGGCCAAGCTGAAACTTCTCAGGAAAAAACGCCCAACAAAAGTTCCAAAGTAAATCGAGGGACGTAGGGACATGGGGAATGTTGTATCAGGGGTACGCCGGAATCTCTCGCTTTGATTTGCAGCGCCATTTCTCCTTGGTCCCGTTGCGTTTTACGCTCGATAGCGATTCAAACCCGACAGTGGAAAAAATTAAAGTGCTATTGCTTCACATTCTCCCAATACATTACGGTTCTTTCCCAGAGTACTAAGTGCCGCATTACGAAAAACAATGGCTACTGTCAAAACCGCCACACTGACCTTTCGAACCGAACCTGGCCTGAAAGAGGCGCTATACTATGGCCCATGATGGAAACCCTGCTCATAGTCGTCATTCTGCTTGCTTTGGTGATCGTCGCGCTGCAAATCGTTTCGCTTGTGCGCGGCCGTTCGGTGGTGGGGCATGAAGGGCTGGACCGGCTTGAGCGCGAGCTGCGTGAGGGTTTTGCCACTGGACGCAAGGAGGCTCACGAGAGTGCCCACGCGCAACGCTCCGAGCTGACCGGCAGCGTAACTCAGTTGGGCCAGACGCTGCAACAGCAGATGGTCACAATTGCCAACGTACAGAATAACCAGATCGATTCCTTTGCCCAGCAGCTTGCGAAGCTGGTCGAGTCCAACGAAAAGCGCCTGGTTGAGGTGCGCAACACGCTCGAAACCAAGTTGAAGGAATTGCAGATCGACAACGCCGCCCGGCTTGAAGAGATGCGCAAGACCGTGGACGAAAAGCTGCACGCCACGCTCGAAAAGCGTCTGGGCGAATCGTTCAAGCAGGTGAGCGACCGGCTCGAGGCAGTGCACAAAGGTTTGGGTGAAATGCAGGTGCTCGCTGCCGGCGTCGGCGACCTGAAGCGCGTTCTTACCAACGTCAAGACGCGCGGCACCTGGGGCGAGGTACAACTCGGAGCGCTGCTTGAGCAGACGCTCACCGTTGAGCAATACCAGAAGAACGTCGCGACCGTACCCGGTTCGACGGATATCGTTGAATTTGCGATCAAGCTGCCCGGGAGCAAGGATGGATCGCCGGTGTGGCTGCCCATCGACTCCAAGTTCCCCGTCGAGGACTACGAGCGGCTGCTTGGTGCGCAAGAGCGTGCCGACCTCGTTGGTGTAGATGATGCAGTCAAAGCCATTGACAATCGTCTCAAGCTCGAAGCGAAGACCATACGTGACAAATACATCTCGCCACCGCACACCACCGACTTCGCCATCATGTTTCTGCCGACCGAGGGTCTGTATGCTGAGGCACTGCGCCGACCAGGTCTGGCCGATTTCCTGCAGCGCGAGTACCGCGTTTCCATAGCCGGGCCAACAACGCTGTCGGCGATTTTGAACAGCCTGCAGATGGGTTTTCGTACGCTCGCGATTGAAAAGCGGTCGAGTGAGGTGTGGGAGCTGTTGTCGGCAGTGAAGACAGAATTCGGGCGCTTTGGCGACGTTCTTGCCAGGACCAAAGCCCAATTGCAGACCGTAACCAATTCTATCGGCCAGGCCGAGACGCGCACTCGCCAGATGACGAGGAAGCTAAAGGACGTTGAGGCACTGCCCACGTCCCAGGTCGATCAGCTCTTGGGCAAAGCGAACGACGAGCGAGAAGATGACGACGCAGTCTGAGTGCGGTATTCCTGCTAACTAAGTAGCCCGCTTCTACCAGAAACCCGCGCCAATAAGCGAGCCGCTCCATGATGTTAGCCACCAAGTTCACCTCATACGCGAAGCTTTGCAGTCTGAGAAGCGTCAACTCGGTTTTTTTCTTGGCGCCGGATGTCCTCTTGGCATATACGACATCCGCTCTATTCGATCCTTTGTCTTCGCGTCTTCTTGCGTCTGCCATTGCATCACCCCTGAAATACTGACAACATAAGCCGAGTGAATGGCGCTCTTGTGGCCTCGGGACACAACGAGAATCTGTTCAGGAGAAAGGCAACATGTCGATACTGCAAGAAATACTCATCTGGTCTCAGGGATTACCCGCTTGGCAAAGCGATGCCATCGCACGCCTACTAGCAAAGCAGACGCTAGAGACAGACGATCTGGATGACGTGTTTGCCCTGCTCAAAGCCGCGCACGGCATTCCTGACCCAAAAGGGCGAACCCCAAAGAAGCTCACTGCCGATCAAATCCCTGCACCAGTGCAAGACGCAACATACGTTGAGCTACTGGCTATGAAGAATATGCGCCATGTCAACGCGATTGCCGAGAATCAACGCTTGGCCTTCGGCAAAAACGGACTGACAGTGATCTACGGGGATAATGGCTCCGGCAAGTCCGGCTATTCGCGCGTGCTCAAACGCGCGTGCAGAGCCCGCGATCAGGTGGAGGCTATTCACCCCAACGCCAACCTGCCGTCCGGAAAGGCCGGCAATGCCGAAGCCAAGTTCGAAATCTCGGTCAACGGCGTAGCGCAGGACGTGCATTGGACCAACGGCAAAACAGCACCTCCCGAACTTTCGTCGCTCTCAATCTTCGACTCGCGCTGTGCACGCGCCTACCTCGATAATGAGGATGACTTCTCCTATGTCCCCTACGGACTCGATGTCTTTGAGGGGCTGGCAAAGGTTTGCGGGAAGCTAAAAGGCATGCTCGATGCCGAGCATGCACAGTCCGCCGCCGATCTGACGGCGTTCGTACCATTGTATGGCGATACAGCGGTCGGCAAGTTGATTGCAGCTCTGTCGGCCAAGACAGCGACCGCCCAGATTGAATCGCTCGCTACTCTGACGCCGGAGGAACTTGCTCAGCATACCGAGTTGGGCAAGAGCCTCAAAGAGAATAACCCGCAGGAGAAGGCCACCCAACTGCGTTTACGCGCCCGTCGTATAGCTACTATCGCGGCGAATGCGACCAACAAGGACGCTCTGGTAGGCCAGGCTGTGGTTGCCAAGCTGCGAGCCTTGGCGGATACATTTCGCGCAGCGCAGGCTGCTGCGGCACTCGCCGCAAAGCAATTCAAGGAAGGCGAGAACCTGCTGCCTGGCACTGGTGGTGAGGCTTGGCGGGAACTTTTCGACGCCGCCCGTAAGTTTGCGCTCGAATCCCACGTTGACAAGACATTTCCTGATCTTGGTGCGGATGCACCCTGTCCGCTGTGCCAGCAAACCCTCGCCGAGGGTGCCGAGCGCTTGCTGCGTTTCGAAGCCTTCATTCAACAGGAGGCGGAAAAGAACGTCCAGGCCCGCCGTGGCGCATTGGCCGCTGAATACAAACCGTTCGCCGCGCACGTCTTAGCCTTGAATCTGGATGATGTGACCTACGGCGAGATCGAGTTACTGGACGCCCAGCTTGCCATCGATATACGCGCTTTCGAGCAGGCGCTAATTGCCCGTCAGGCAGCCGTCAAAGCTGCTGTCGTGTCACATCAGTGGAATGGCACCGACCAGGCCTTGGTCAGCCCTGTTGCACGGCTCCAAGTGCTAGCTGACAAATTGAATGTCGAAGCTGCAACCTTGGAGAAGGCGTCAGACGAAAAGGCACGCGCTATATTGTTGAAACAGTTTGGTGAACTGGATGCGCGAGTCCGGTTGAACCTGGTCAAGGCTGCCGTTATCAAGACGGTATCGCGACTCAACCACCAGGCCAGGCTCATGCAGTGCCTGTCAGCGGTCAAGACCAACGCTATCTCCCTGAAGTCGTCGGAGTTGGCCGAAAAGGTGGTATCGAAGGAACTCGCGGAGGCGCTCAATCGGGAGTTCAAGGCGCTGGGGGTCGGCACGCTCAGCGTTTCGCTACAGAGCCGTTCGGACAGGGGCAAGCCCTTGCACAAGTTGAAGCTAGAGTTGCCGCAAAGCCGTAGTCCCGTCGATATTCTCAGCGAGGGAGAACAGGGCGCAATAGCTATTGGCTCCTTTCTCGCCGAAGTTGATCTCAGCGGTGGCAAGGGCGGTATCGTTTTTGACGATCCAGTCTCTTCGCTAGACCATCGCCGACGTGAACGTGTCGCGAAGCGCTTGGCGGCTGAAGCCGCCAAGCGTCAAGTCATCATATTCACTCATGACATTTATTTCCTCTGCATTCTGGCTGAGGAAGCAGAGTCCGCCGGTGTGGCAATTACCACGCAGAGCGTGACCCGACGTACTGAAGGCTGCGGCGTTGCCGATCCGGAACTTCCGTTCGAAGGCAAGAACACGTCCAAACGGATCGGCTCATTGAAGGCCAAGCACCAACTCATCGCAAAACTGCATAGGGACGGCGATGAGCCGGAACATCGGAGACAGACCGTCGTTGCCTACTCTTGGCTGCGGATGGCCTGGGAACGAGCCGTCGAGGAGGTGTTGCTGCGGAAGGTTGTTCTGCGCTTTCGCAAAGGCGTGGAAACACAGCGGCTAGCCGAAGTCGTCGTCGATGACAACGACTATGCCCAAGTGGACGCTGGCATGACAAAGTGTTCCAACTACACCGCGCATGACAAGGCACTCATGGGCGGGGTTGCCGTGCCTGAACCCGATGAGCTACTTGCTGACATCGTGGCACTGGAAACATGGCGCGTGAAGATTGAGAAGCGCAGCGGGGAGACGGCTGAGAAGCGCAGGGCGGGAACTGCTACAGCTACCCAGATCGCGAATCCCGCCTCATAAAGAACTCGATTCACGGCCATTCTCCACTGCTTCTACCGCATGAATCAATTCTAGAAGCTCGGGATCGCGATTCAAGTATCGGGTTCGAACGTCGTTGGTGAGCCCGCCGACCCTAAAAGGGATTCAAACTTTATCCGCGGCGCTATCCAATTTCCGTCCGCTGTTGAGCTATAATGCGCCCATGGCAACAGCAAAAAAGACGGCTTCGAAAAAGCCAAACTACGGAAGTTGGCCGAGACAGAAAGTCAGTGTCTCCGATCTTTTTCTAGACCCAGAAAATATCCGGCTGGGCCTTGAAGTAAAATCGTCTCAAGATGCGCTCATCAACGATTTGTTCGCAAATGAAGATGCCATGCAGATTCTTGGCAACATAGCGACGAATGGGTTCTTCCCGGATGAGATTCCAGTGGTCATTAAGGATGGCAAGAAATTTGTTGTCATGGAGGGTAACCGTCGAATAGCCGCACTGAAAGTGCTAGCTCGCCCAGAAATAGTTCCCGCCAAAGAAACCACCGTTCGCAATATACTCAAAACCGCTGTAGCTTTGGTCAAGGATGTTGAGGTGGTGGTTGCTCCCGACCGCGATTCAGTGGAGAGTTTTCTAGCGAGCAAGCACACGCAAAACACTCGCCGTGCTTGGCGTCCGTTGCGCCAGGCCTATTTCTATAAGGCGCAGTTGGAACGAGGCAAAAGTGTTCAAGATCTGAGGAACGATTATCCGACCATCGACATTGGGAAATTCCTTCGGCTTATCAATGTGCACCAAATTGCAAAATCAATTGCTTACGATTCGAATCAGATAGCAAAGAAGGTACACAATGAGCGGACATTCCCCGCCTCTACCCTCGTGCGCTTATACGAGGACAAGAATGTTCGTGATTTTCTTGGATTCGATTTCGATGGCGATGGCGAAGTACAAGTCAAGATCAACCGAAAGGAATTTGAGAAAGGGTTCAAAAAGGTCGTGCAGGATGTCACCGAGAAGGTCGTTGACTCACGTGCTTTGAACAACGAGAAGAACAGGAAAGAGTACCTTGCTCGTTTTCCGAAAGCCGATACGCCCAATAAGACAAAGGCGGGAAAGACGCTCACGAGCAAGGATTTCAAAGAGCAGCCTCCGACTGCTTCTCAAAAGCGAAAGAAACTGGCTCCAAAGGATATTGTCTTCACGCTCCAGTCGCCTGGTGTTCGGAGAATGCTCGTCGAGCTGCAAGGCATCGACTACCACAGGTTCCCGAACGCAGCGCATGACCTGCTTCGTAGTTTTCCTGAATGCGCGCTCAAGGCTTACTTCGATCAGTGCGGGAATCCTGTCAAACCAGCGAAGGGTCAAAGTTACGTCACCTTGGATACCGTATTGAAGGAATTCAAGAAGGAGATGGATGCAGCAAGGAATACTCAGTTGTCACAGGTCGCGCAGAGAATCATCAGTGATAGAAACATGACAAGTTATTCCGTACAATTCCTCAACGCTACGAATCACAATCCGAGCGTATTCGCGACCGATAAGGATGCCGAGAACGCGTGGGATGGACTGGAGAAACTACTCCGTTACGTACTCGAACCCAAGCCGAAACAAAATGGCAAAAATAAACTATAAGAAAAATAACAAGTTCCATTACAGCCCACTCCGCTATCCGGGCGGGAAGACTATGCTGTTCCCATTCTTCGACAAAGTCATCAAGGAGAACGGCCTTGAGCACGTGACATACATTGAGCCCTTTGCGGGAGGAGCGGGAGCGGCACTTGCACTTCTTTTCCTCGAAAAGGTAGACCAGATAGTAATCAACGATCTCGATCGGGCAATTTATTCTTTTTGGAGATCAGCCATTTTCTTCTCGAATAAGTTTATTGAGAAAATGAATTCCACTCCCGTAACCGTCAAGGAGTGGAGGAAACAAAAACTTATTTATGCGAACCCAAAGTCCAAACAGTTTGAGTTAGGATTTGCCACTTTTTTCCTCAATCGCACCAACGTATCCGGAATTCTAGAAGGAGGGCCCATTGGTGGACTCAATCAGAAAGGTGAATGGAAAATCGATGCTCGTTTCAATAAAGAAGGATTGGCTAATCGCATACGGCAGATTGCTCAGTACAAGAACAGGATATCGGTTTTCAATAAGGATGGAGTGGAACTAATAAATAATTACCTTGGGGAAAAGAATGCGTTTATATACCTTGACCCGCCGTACTACGAGAAGGGTGCCGCGCTCTATCTGAACCACTTTAAGAAGGAAGATCACGAGAGCCTCGCTAAGCGTTTAAACGCTAATCCGGATGCATTTTGGCTACTCACGTACGATAACAAAAAAGAGATAAAATCCTTGTACTCAGATAGAAAAATGATTGACTTCACATTGAACTACAACGCCTACGAGGTTCGCAAAGGCAAAGAGGTCATGATTGCTTCAGACGCTCTCGTAATTTAACTTCCTCAATCGTCAGTACGCTCACCGTTACATTTTCTATCTCTCTTCCTCCAGATATGGCGGCAGATCTCGAAGACATCTGAAAGAGAGCATCGCGCGCTCCAAGCTCCTGCGTGAAGCGCTGCGGCACTACGTCTCCGCCGTACCGAATTCGAACTTTATCGGCGAAGTGGATAAGATGGTGCGTTGACGGTACTGGTTTGGACGCTACGATAGGACTCTATAGCACTAATCTACACGGTCCCTTGACACGGATTCGTTTATAAGCGAAGATACTATGCAGATTCTGCACTACCTTGATTCCGGCGGGCACGATGTCTCTCAGGACTGGCTTGATTGCGTTCGTGACATCCATGGACGAGTTGCTGTCCAGCGTCGTATTGACCGTATCATTGATACCGGGAACCTCGGCGATCACAGCTTCTGTCGCGACGGTGTGTGGGAACTGAAAATTGATGTCGGCCCCGGATATCGTGTCTACTACACCGAGCTGAAGAAGACCGTTGTGCTCCTCCTCTCTGGGGGAACTAAACGGAGCCAGGCACGCGACATCACACGAGCCGTGGAATATTGGAAGGATTATCAACAACGATCATGAAAACAACGAAAACCAAAAAGGCAACCAAACCGCACCGCACTCACGACGAGGCCACCGTCGAGAGTTTTCGTCGTGACCCGAAGTTTGCTGCGGCCTATCTCAACGCCGTGCTCAACGACGGGGATCGCGCTGAGTTCATGACTGCCATTCGCTATGTGACTGAGGCATTTGGTGGCGTGCCCGCGATTGCAGATAAAACACAGCTCAATGCCACCACGCTCTATAGAACGCTCTCTGCGAAAGGGAACCCAGAGCTTAAGAGCTTTATGGAAATTATGAAGGCCGTAGGTATGCGCATTCTCGTAGAACCGCTCCGGCCTGCGCGTCGGTAGAGAGAAGCAACGTAGTTGTTTGCGGATATACCCGATTCGAACCAGTAGAGTGAACGGGTGCAACAAAAGAAGAGATCGCGGAAGGGGCCTAACGTTGCTCATTGGGCACGAACTGACCTCTTCAGTATGACACCCACTCGCTCCACATAACGAATGGGCTTCGCCATCCACGACTTAACCCCAGACACGCGTCTGACCTTTCATGCACTGAACCAGTCACGCCTCACCTTCCTAACACCGTCACAGGTCCAGCGTATCTAGTGTTGATTCTGGGATGGGCAGCACACGCCTTCCTGATGGTAGGATGCAGTGCAAGCAGCTATCGTGGCAGAAAAGCGAGGGGGGGGAAATGAAATGTTTGGGCTTGGCGCTGGCGACCCTGGCTTTGGTCACTGGCTTGATAGCCGCGTGGTACTGGTACAAGGCCAGTAAGGTTCCCGTCATCCCTTTCTGGGCAACCTTGCCGGGAGGAATTTCGCCAGTAATCCCGGAACAAGCGCATGAGAGTTGGATTGTCGCATTGCTTCAAGCAGCCCAAGAATCCAGTCGGCTCAACAAAATTGCGGCTCTCTGGACAGCTGTTTCTGTGGTCCTTAGCGCTGCTTCAGCAATTACAGGATCGCTGGCCTGTTCAATTTAGGACACTCCCTACAATCCCAACCATGCACTGGACCGTCACCCTCTCCCTTATCACCTCCCTCAACCCGGTCTCATACGAGCAGATAGATCCTTCCATCGGCATCACTACCGAGCTCGGCTTGATCGCCCCCATCGTCGAGGCGGTAACCCGCTGTTTCGGTTCTATCTGCAATTCATGCCGCAGCAACCACTGCAAAACATATTGCCACATCTTCGTTTATCGATTTCGTACGTTCTGTCGGGCAGAGTATCTTCGCTGGCATTTCCGCCATTTTCCATTTCTTTATGGTCCTATTGAACGTGCATCTCTCATAGAGTATTCAAAGAGGATTTTGACCGACTCCGAAAACAGTTCACGCACTTTTTCTAATACTCCCGGCCATTCTGAGCCCTCGAACTTTACAAGCAGGTTGATAGGGGGCCCAATGTAGGTGGCCGCAATCAATGGTTCTTGACCGAGATAATTGGCTTTCCCGGTGCGTCTCGCCAAGTCTGCCTGTGCCGCCTTGCTCTTGAGGAAGCCCCCAAGCGACCATCTCGTGTAATCTGGTTCGATTAATTCAACAATATATGGAACCACTGCGAGACGAGGATCGCTCGGATTGTTCGGCCGTACCGTATTACCCATTTGAATAACCATTCTTGACGCTGCACATACAAAAATCTTGAGAACAAACTTAGGCTTAAACGTAGCGGTGGTATTGACTAACGCGAGCTGAATACCATCTACTCCAACATAGTGTTCACCTCGCCCGCTGTCGAACCCAAAGTACCTGTTTTGATCCCATCCAGCTATTTCTATCTCGGTCCTATGGGTACCTCCTTGTTCAAGCATGGACGCCGTCTTTTCCATTTCACCCCTGATCCATGCCAAAACTTCGCCAGAAACCGTTTTAATGAGGATTTGCTTACTCTTTGCAATTATCTCGTTTTCAGCCCGTATACGCGCTTGAGTAATTGCCCCTTGTTGCATTGCATCGATACTTGCCAAGGCTTCTGCTGAGAGAGCAAAATTTCTAGCGTACTCCTCCCACTGCTCTATTCTTTGCAATTCATCGCGGACTTCAGCGGCGGTTTTGATTCGGCGATCGAGTGGTGCGATCATGCGTGACAGAAGGTTGCGGAGTAAGCCATACCGTTGGCTCTTTTCAAATACAGCAAGGTATTCTGGAGTCTCTAAATTCTCACGCGCGATGATGCGGCCGCCGCTGAGCTTGTAGTAGATGACTTTACCAAGTGAATAGTGGGTATTCTGGCCCAACGTGACCGGTCATTCTGGCAGATCGTGACCGATGAT
>VFSW01009247.1_pt1 | contig 14083 bp, 12 predicted proteins | sample 5358111 | NCBI WGS metagenome assembly VFSW01 (sample SAMN11554181, study PRJNA540505) | mine drainage metagenome | isolation source: sediment from site ElyBrook_90M | place: USA: Ely Copper Mine, Vershire, VT | collected 2017
GCCGCAAAACTATGAGATTCAATACAACAGTGCGGAGCCGAACTTGGCATCCGAACTCCTCGGCTTCTTGCCGTTCGGATTCTCATCGCCACTACACGAATCGCAGGCGCAATTCTCGAATAATTACGACGTATCGTACGAGCATCAATTCGCCGGCAGCGACGTTGCAGTGAAGCTTTCGCCCTACTATCGCTGGGCGACCAACCAACTCTACGAGACGGTCAATCTTCCGAGCCTCGGCGTATCGCCTTCGTTTAACGCCGGAACCGAGCGCGTCGACGGAATCGAGTTCGAACTGACCAAAGGCGATTTCAACAAATCCGGTCTAGCCGCAATCTTCTCGTATACCTACACGAATGCCGCCGAAAAATGGGGCAACTATCCCAATAGCACCGTCGGACCCGTCGATCAGTACAATCAGGACATTCAGGAATACAACGCTCTAACCAAGGCGGGCGGTGGAGCGCCCTGCTACACGAACGCGGCGAACGGAACGCCCGATCCGGCATGCGGCGCGACGTCGATCCGCAATCCCTACTATACGTCGGCGGCACAACCGTTGCTCGATAAGAGCGCCTGGTATCAGCCCGGCTTGGATTTCCCATATATCTCGCCCAACACGTTTTCGCTCATTCTCAACTATCGTCATAAGCGCTTCGCGATCGCGCCGGCGATGACGCTGGCGCAAGGAACGACCTACGGAACGCCGGCCGACGTATTGGGGCTCGACCCGCGCAGTTGCGCCGCCAATCAAGGCAGCGTGAACGTCACAACGGGGAATCCGCTCAACGCCGACTATACCTCGTGCGGATCGGCGCTCACGTCCGACGGAAGCGTCCCGGGAAATCTCTATATCCCAAATCCACAGACGGGGACCTTCGATAGCTTCGGCCAGTTTCGCCAGCCATGGCAGTTCAATGCGGGAATGCAGCTTTCGTACGACGTCTCGCCGCGCGTCACGGCCACGGTCGTGATGACCAACCTGATCAACCGCTGCTTCGGCGGATCGAGCGAACCATGGACGAAGGCCTATCCGCCCAGCGGAACCTTCTGCGGATATACGTCGAACGCGTTCTACAATGGCGGCAACTTCTACAACGGAGCCAGCCCGAGCGACACTGCCGCCAACGGCGTGGCGGAGAATCCGTACTTCGCTCAATCGTTCGTGCCGTCGTACGGCGATCCAAACTCTGGCAACTACCCGATGCCGATCAACGTATACATCTCGTTGCGGCTGAAAATATGAAGCTCGCGTTGCCCGCCTGCCTAACGATCGTGGCGATTGCGTGCGCGTGGTCGCTCGCGCCCCGAGCCTCTGCGAGCGCCGATTGCGTTCCGAAGGTTTATCCCATCGCCGGACGCTACCGGACGACGGCGCATCCGCTCGGCGGCCCGGGACTTCTTTTGGACGGCGGAGGTACCGACGTCGATGCCGCTTGGCGCTGGATGCACGATCGCCTCATGGGCGGCAGTGCGCGCATCGGTGGAAACGTTATCGTCCTGACGGCCGATCGCGATAACGCTTACGATTCCTGGATCGTGCAGGTCGCACGTTTCGCGTCGGCACGTACGCTTTCAATTCCACCCTGCGCTTCGCCGAAGGCCATCGACTCGCTCGTGCGTTACGTCGATGGAGCGGACGCCGTCTTCTTCGCCGGTGGCGATCAGGCGAACTATGCCATATGGAAAGGGAACGCACTGATTGCCGCCGTGCGCCACGTCTATGCGCGCGGGGGTATCGTGGGCGGCACCAGTGCGGGACTGGCGATCCAGGGCGAGTTTGCCTTTGACTATCTCGCCGCCGACCGGCTCCTTCCCGCGAGCGGAGGGGTGCGGACGCCCGACGCCACGCACGACCCGTTCGAACCGGAATTGAGCTTTACACACAACCTCTTCCAATGGCCGATGCTTCGAAACACGATTACCGATACACACTTCGCGCGACGCAATCGTTTCGGGCGGCTGGCCGCATTCATGGCCCGGCTGCTCCACGATCGCGGCGATCGAAACGCGACGATTCGCGGCTTGGGCATCGACGAACGCAGCGCGCTGGTGGTTGGCGCACACGGCATCGCGACGCTGCTAATGCAGCCCGCCAAGGGCGGCTACGTGACGCGTGGCGCCTACCTGTTGACCGGCGCGTTTCCTCACGACATGTCGCGCGGAAAGCCGCTCGACTACACGGTGCAGGTCACGCACCTGCGCACCAACGGCGAGCGTTTCGATCTCGCCCGCGCAGCGGGGCCTTCCGAGCATTATTCGGTCACGGTCGATGGCACCCACGCTCCATATTACAATCGCGATCCATATGCAAGGTGAGCCGATCGTTCGCGTGCGACGCGGGCCGATCGTCGAATCGCTGCACAGCGTTGCCGCCTGCGCGATCGGACCCGACGGCCAAACGTTACTTTCGATCGGGGATACGGAGTCGAACGTCTACCTGCGTTCCGCAGCCAAACCGTTTATTGCGGCCGTAGCCGTGCAGGCAGGGGTGGTGGAACGCTTCGGTCTCGACCGACGCGAGATCGCTATCATGGCAGCATCGCACAACGGGGAGCCGTTTCACATCGCTGCCGTAGGATCGATTCTGCGAAAGATCGGGCTAGGGGAACGGGCCTTGCAGTGCGGCGCGCACCCGCCATACGACGACGCCTCGGCGGCCACTCTTTCGCACGCGGGCCTTCCTTCGCGACCGATTCATAATAACTGCTCGGGAAAGCACGTGGGCATTTTAGCCCTCTGCAAAGCGATCGGCGCCGACCCGAGCACGTACATGGAACGATCGAACGCGGCGCAAGATCGTATCCTCGCGACGTGCGCGCAGCTCTCGGGCGAGCGAGTGAACGACCTCGTAACGGCCGTCGATGGCTGCGGCATTCCCGTCTATGCGACCTCGCTACGTAATGCAGCGCTCTCCTATATGCGCCTGGCGACGCTGTCGGTCTCCGAGCCTTCGTTGGCGAGCGCGCTGAAGACGGTGCGCGAAGCGATGATGGAATATCCCGAGTACATGTCGGGTACGGGCGAATTCGACGCCGCACTCATGCGCGTGGCGGCGGGGGCGATCGTCTGCAAAGGCGGAGCCGAAGGGATTCATGGGAGCGCCCTGTTGAGGAGCGGAACGGGATTGGTACTCAAGGTGCTCGATGGCAGCGAGCGCGCTCGCCCTCCGGCTGCGGTTATGTTGCTCGAACGCCTGGGCGCGCTATCGAGCGAGCAACTTGCGGGGCTTGCCCCTTTTTCCCATCCGAGCCTTCGCAATCGCGCCGGCCGCGTGGTCGGCGACATTTCTGCGAGCGCGGCATCGTGATGGGTCGGCGCCTGCTCGCGGCGGTGGCTACGTGTGCGTTCGTCCTGGCCGGGTGCTCGCAGGCCGGTCGGCAGGCTCACGTGTCGACCGATTCGCTCACCATCGCCCAGCAGTGGGAGCCTCGCTCGCTCAATCCCGCCATCGAGAACGGAGACTCGTCGCAGGAATGGGGCTTGCTACTGTTTTCGTATCTCCTCCGTTACGGCCAAAACGGTACGCTGACGCCCGACGTAGCTACGGCCGTTCCGACCTTAGCGAACGGCGGCATTTCCAAGGACGGCTTAACGATCGTTTATCACCTGCGAAGCGGCGTGCGCTTTTCGGATGGAATGCCGCTCACGGCGGCGGATGCGGCATGGAGCATCGATGCCATCAACAACCCGAACAATAACGTGCAAAGCCGCTTCGGATACGACGACGTAGCGAGCGCGGACGCGACGACTCCAACCACGCTCGTGCTGCACCTCAAGCACCCGTTCGCACCACTGGTCGCGGTCGTGCTGGCCCCACAGGGTTTTCCGATTTTTCCGAAGCATCTGCTGGCGCGCTATCCCAACTTCAATGCTGTCGATTTCAATCGCGCGCCGATCGGCTCGGGACCATACATGCTGAAGGGCTGGACGCACGGCGAGCGCGTCGTGCTCGTGCGCAACCCTTATTATTGGAAGGGGCCGCCGCCGGTCGCGCGCTTGAACGTCGTCTTCGTAGGCGATACACAGACCGCGACGAACATGCTCGTAACTCGCGAAGCCCAGGCGTACTATGACGATATGGACGAACGTCAGTATCCGATTCTGGCTGCGCTTACGGGCTATCGAACGGTTAAGACGACGCCTCCGGATAACGGTGTGGGCGCCATCATCTTCAATACGCAGGACCCGGTCGTCGGCGATCCGAGGGTGCGTCGCGCCCTCGTGGAGGCCATCGACATCAGGACGATGATCGCCAAAACCTATCGGGGCGGCGAAGAGAGCGCACAGGCCGGGCGCGGACTCCTTATCTGGGCCTACGATGCTGCGGCCTATCCAGATATTCCTTACGACCCGTCGCACGCGAACGCGCTGCTGAACGCCGCGGGATGGGGTTTACATGCCGACGGCTATCGCTACAAGAACGGGCGCAGGCTCGACTTGCTATTCATTATACAAGCCGGAACGCCGGGCGATGCGATCGTCGGCGCGCAAGTGACCCAGTACGAACGCTCCGTCGGAGCCAAAGTCACACTCAAGGCCTTTAACGTTACCCAGTTCGTCGCGCCGCCGGATCAAGGCGGGCCGGTGTATGGCGGGCATTTTCAAATGGCGCTCTATCCATTTGAAAATGGCGACGATCCCGATACCACCGACCAATTCGCCTGTGCGAACGTGCCTCCCAACGGCTTCAACAAATCGCGATTCTGCAATGCTCGAGTCGACGCATTGCTGCGCGCCGGGCGCACGACGTACGACGCGACGCAACGCAAGGCGATTTACCGCAAGCTGCAGAGCATACTCTACGAGCAAATGCCCATCGCGCTCTTGTATCGGACGCAGCAGATCGACACCTGGACGACGCGCCTCCACGCCAAAAACGGCCAAGCACCAGGTCCCTGGAACGCCGGCACCTGGACGCTCGCACGCTAACCGGCATGTTGGAATCGTGACCGGTTTCGACCTCTCCATTTCGACGCTTTCGCTACCGTTGGTTCATCCGTTTAGAATCGCCTCCGGCGAGGAAAGCATAGCAACCACGGCGCTGCTACGGCTACGATGGAACGGCATCGAGGGCGTCGGCGAGGCGACGCCGGTAGATCGGTACGGCGAATCGGTCGAAAGCGTTGCAGCGTACTTCGCCGCCAACCCTCCCGCCGGCGACGATCCGTCGCGCCTCGAAGCGCTCCTCCATCCCGCGATCCCGGCGTCGGCGCGCGCGGGACTCGATCTTGCGTTGCACGATCTCATCGGCAAAGTCCTCGACAAACCGCTGTATGCGCTGCTCGGGCTCGATCCCGCGCGCACGCCGATCACGTCGTTCACCATCGGCATCGCCGATCCCGACGAAACGCTGCGCAAGGTCGACGAAGTCGCTTCCCATCCGATTCTCAAGATCAAACTTGGCAGCGGGAGCGATGCCGAGCAGGTCGAAACGATCGCCGCGATCCGCGCCCGCTACGGCGGTGCGATACGCATCGACGCAAACGAAGGATGGGACGTGGAACGGGCCGCCCGCATCTTGCGCGAACTGGAGCGTTACGATATCGAATTCTGCGAGCAGCCGATTCCCGCCGGTTCGCCCGACGGTTTGCGGGCCGTGCGCGAGCGCACGTCGATTCCAATCGTGACCGACGAGGATTCGCTGGTCGCGGAAGACCTGCCGCGGCTTTACGGCTGCGTCGACGGCGTGAACGTCAAGCTTGCAAAGTGCGGCGGTATTCGCGGAGCGCTCGCCATGATCCACACCGCCCGGGCGATGGGCTTGAAAGTGATGCTCGGCTGCATGGTCGAGAGCGCGATCGCCGCGACTGCGGCGGCGCACCTTTCGCCGCTGGTCGATTGGGCCGACATCGACGGGCCGTTTCTGACCGCGAGCGATCCGTTCGAAGGCGTCGCCTACGATCGCGGCAAGTTGCTCTTGCCGAGTGCGCCCGGCCTGGGCGTGCGCGAGCGCCGCCTGACGATTTGAGCTCTCGGCTTGTTGGGTATACACCGCGATATGAAGACTCCCGTATCGGCCGGTTTCGCGCTCGCGATCGCCCTCTCGGCGTGTTCGTCCAGTCAGCAACACCAGGCCGCAACCAGCGCCAAGCAGGTGTATGGATCGGCCCCGGCCGTCGCAAAGGACACGTATTTGAGTGCCGCAGTCGCCACGAAACTTGCCACCGTGGACGTGAACTCGGCGACCACCGTCCACGCTTCGGCGAAGAACGGCGTGGTGACCCTCACCGGGCAAGCACGTACCGCGAAGGAGCGCGCCGATTACGAGCGCACCGCAAGCTCGGTCGCGGGCGTCGTTTCGGTTCGAGATCGGTTGACCGTCAATCCGCATCTGCGGGGCCTGCGTCAGCAGACATCGGATGCGACGCTCGGCATTCGCGTCGCGGCGGCGATTGCGGCGCAAGCCGGAATGAACGTCTTCCACGTAACGTCGTCATCCCACGCGGGGACCGTAACGCTGCAAGGCGCCGTGCCGAGCCGATCGATCGAACGAACGATCGTCGACGCAGTCCGGAAGGTTTCAGGAGTACGAGCGGTCGTCGACCATCTCACGATTCACAGCTAAGGTGTAGCTAGCGTTGGATGGTGCCGGTCTGCACGACTTCGAAGGCCGAGCCCGGTACGGTTTTGAGTTGGTTGAGTTGGGTGTCGTTCCAACAACTCGTCGGATTGTTGCCGGTGCCCTCGCCTTGAAAGTACCAATCGGAGCCGTTGTCGGCAACGAACATGCCGTATTGCTTCATGGCGGTGAGAATGATCTTGGCCACCGGATTGAAGTGCGAGATATCGTACGAGGCCTTGAGTCGCAAGCGCAAGCCCATCGGCGGATAGTTGGCGTTCGTATAACTGCTGGCGAAGTGCGTCGCCGGGTGAATGTAACCGTCTTGCGTCTTGCTGAACGTGACGCGCAGCGCGTGGTCGATGGCACCGGCCGCGACTTCATCGCATTTTACCAGCGCGGGTAAGATCGGCAGGCCGGCGGCGTCGGCCGAGGTCCAGCCGTCGGGGCGCAGCGCGTCGGAGTTGAGGTTGAAGAGGGCTCCCGATCCGGCCTTCCAACTCGCGCCGCCGTTCTGCGGATAGGAATGCCAGGTTTCGTAGAGTTGGCAAACGCCTTGCTGCAACACGAGCACGTGGCGATCGCCGCCGGACGTGCTGCCGCCTTCGATCGGCGCGTTCGACGGGTAAGGATAGGGACCCGGATTGCTCTGCGAGGCGTATTGAAACGTCATCGGGACGAGCGCCTGCGTCTGCGGCACGACGACGAACGGAATACCGTACGTCTTGTTCTGTCCGAAGTCGGGATGAAGCGTCGTGTTGCCGCTCCCATCGTGCAAGATCGCCTTGATGTAGTTGCTGGAATTCGGGTCGAGCGGATACGCCGAGATGTTCGCGTTCCACGGGTTATCCGCCGGAAATATCTGACACCCGCCGATAACCGGCACGCTCGCCGCATTCGCCCCAGCCGGGGTCATCGCCGAAGATTGCGGCAGCAAGGCGACGGTACTCGCGGGCATCGACGGGGTGTTACCGGAGCCTCCGCCGCACCCGGTCAACAGCGCGATCGTGAGGATCGAGGAAAGGCGACGCATATGAGGGTCCCCCTGTATGCGCCGCCTTTTTGCTGTCCGAGCAAGGGCTCATTCAAGCCATGCCCTTGCCTGCTTTGAGCGGCCGCGATCTTAGCGCGCCAGCATGACGCGGTTGGCGACGAAGTTTCCGCCGTTCCAATAGCCGGCCACGTTCACGTACATTCCGCGTTCGAGGGTCAGACCGAGCGGCGCGATCACGGTGCCGCGATGCAGGTCGACTGGAATCCAGCGCCCGTTCGCGCGCACCGAAATGAAATACGGCCGCGAAGAAGCGATCCAACCGCGCAGGCCGTGCGCGCCGACGTAGGCGGCGGGCGCGTACGCCGAAGCGGGCGCGGGGGCGAAGGTAACGGTCGCCGGAACGGCGAGGATGAGGGCCAGAAGCAGGTTGCGCATTGCGATCGTGTCTCCTTTTTGCTTTACGAGCGTTCCTTTTCGAACAACTCACAAGCGAAGTCAAACCTCTCGCGCCTCATCGTTTTCTAAACACTCCGCCACCGCGGCCGCGTCGGCGAGAGGCGTTCCTAGTGAACGGCCTCTCGCACCACGTGCGAGTCCATCGTTCCCAATATCTCGCGCACGATTTCGATTTGGCCGGAGCGCGGTGAGACGCCGACCACGATGCCGCCTTTACCAACGGCGTTTTCGAATTCGGTCGCCCGCGCGTCGCCTACGCCCGCGCCGATCAAGCCGCCAAGGAGTCCACCGGCAGCTCCGCCCGCGCCGAGCCCTGCAAGCGCTGCGGCCAACGGTCCGATGACCAGCGGAGTCGCCAATCCGCCAGTCGCGCCGATCGTAATTACCGCGCCGGTTGCCGTCGCCGCGGCCAGAACCGCGCCCAAGGTTCCGCCGAGCACCGCGCCCGTTGCGACGCCCTCGGCGGCGCCCGAATCCGTACTGGCTTCGACCGGTTTCTTTAGGGTGCCGTCCGGAAAGATCACGCTGATCTGGTCGCGCTCGTAGCCGATCTCGCGCAAGCGTTGCACGGCATTCTCAGCTTGAGCGCTGGTTTTAAAAATGCCCGTCTCGAAATCTCGATTGATAGATATCATCTGCACGTCTCCCTTTCGTACAGACTGTCGTACCCGTATTTTCCGAGAACGCACCGAGCGAGCGACTGCCGCCGGTGCGGGCAGCTATCCGACCAGCGAGATCCGAGGTGCGGTTTCGGCCCACTGCTCGAGGTCGATCGCGGTCATCGGCTGTGCGAACGCGAAGCCTTGCATGTATTGAATGCCGGCATTGCGGATCGCGCGGCGATCGGTGGCCGACGCGACGCGCGTAGCGATGACGTCCCATTCCAGTACGCTGGCCAACGCCGTAACGGCGGCCATGCCCTTGCCGTTGACGCTGCCCGCCCGCAGCAAATTCTAGGACAGTTTCACCAACCGCAGCTTCAGCGACTATAGGAACGAAAGATTGAGATTCTCTCCACCGCAGCCGTCGATCCCGACGGAGATCCCCACGCGAGACAGCGCCTCGACGAAACGCGTGTACTCTTCGACCGCTTCGGGCGCGGGATAGTCCAACTCGACCGCCAGCATCGCCGGATCGGCGCCGCTTTCGGTTACCGCTTGAATCAACCCCAAGTAGGTCGATTCGCTGGTGGTCGCGATGTTGACGTGCACGCGTTCGATGCCGAATTTCCGCCAGCGCTTGATGTAAGCCAGCGCGCGCCGCGTTACCCACAGGTCCAAGTCCTTGGTCGCGTGCCAGCGCAGGGCGGCCTTCATCGTATTCGACGCGGAAAGGATGCCGTCTTGAGGATGCAGCCAGCGTACCAGCGCCTCCACCGCCCGAACCTCGCCCGATTGCACGTCGAAGATCGGTTGGAAGCAGAGGAGGAACTGCTGCTCGTAGGCCTGGTCGCTCTCCGACATCGCCGCGACGCTGCCGGTCTCGCCGTACCACGCAGCGTCGTAGGTGCAGAACGGCTGCTTCAGACGCTTGGCGCGATACATCGCGATATCGGCGTGGTGTAACCACTCTTCTTGATTGGTCGCGTGATCGGGGTAGATCGCGATCCCGATGCCGAGCGAGACGACGCCCGTTTCGTGGGTGACCTGCAATCCTTCGACGCCCTCATAGAGGCGCATCGCGACGCGTTCGGCGTCGTCGAGCGCCTTGATCGAGGGCAGCACCACGGCGAATTCATCGCCGCCGATACGCCCCACGAATTCGTTCGAACGCAGCGCGTCGCGCATCGTCACCGCGACCGACTTCAAAACACCGTCGCCATGCTGGTGACCGTACGAATCGTTCACTTGTTTGAAGCCGTTGAGATCGACGAACAGCACCGCCGCGCGTTCGCCGTTACGCTTGGCGGCCATGATCGTCTCGCCGATGCGCCCCATCGTCGCCCAGCGATCCGCCAAACCGGTCACGTGATCCACGTACGTGCGGGCGTTGCTCCCGGTACTCCGCTCTAGGAGCGACTCAAAAAGTCCGACGATGGTCTCTTCGCAAGCCAGGAACGATTCGCGATTGATCTTGCCGGTACGCTCGCCCAGCACCAAAATCCAGTCCCGGTCGCCGCAACGGAATTTGCGCGCAAAGGCTTCGCTGAGCGCCAGCGCCTCGAGCACCGCGGGCGGCAGGCGACGCGTCGCCTGGGGGCCTTCGACGCCCCACGCTATCCGTTTATCCAACAACGACGGGTCGGTCGAGTAAGCGACCGATACGTCCTTGTCGTCCACCCGCAACAACACCCCCACGTCGCTGGTCACCGCGCTCATCGATTCAAACAGCGCTTCGACGATGAGCTGCGGCAGTTCTTGATCGAGGTGATCCAACAAAGCCCGCAGCGAAATCATCCGCTCGATCGGCTTACCCCCGACCAAATACGGCACCGGAGGATCCGACCCGCCACGCTCGATCGCCGATTGCGCTATCCCGAGAATATCGTCAAACACGTTGGACCTCGGAGAGGCGTCGAGGGTCCTCGCCGTGTGCCGCGATAAATTCGTCGAGAGCGAGCGGATATCCGAAATGATAACCCTGCAATTCCTGGCAACCGATGCCACGCAAGAAATCGGCTTGGCCCGACGTTTCGACGCCTTCGCCGATCACGTTCATCTTGAGCGATTCCGCCAGCGCCTGCACCGATAGGCAGATCGCTCGGCTGTAATCGTCTTCCTCGGCGTCCTTGACGAAGGCGCGATCGATCTTAATACAGCTCACCGGATAGGATTTCAAGTAACTGAGCGTATTGTACCCAGTGCCGAAGTCGTCAATCGCGATCGAAACGCCGGTATCTCGCACCCGCTCGAGCGTCGATACGGCGCTGGGGATGTCTTCGATCAAAACCTGCTCGGTAACCTCGAGCTGCAAGTGAGCGGCGTGCCAACTCGAGAGATCGAGCGCCGAGGCAACGTCGGCGATCAACGCACTCGATTGCACGTGGCGCGGCGAGACGTTGACGTTGAGTCGCAGGTTGCGACCGACCGCCGAACTGAGGATCTTCGCGTCGCGGCAGGCTTGCTCGAGCACCCAACGCCCGATCGATACGACGACGTCGCTCTCTTCGGCGACGTTGAGGAACACGTCGGGGCCGAGCAACCCCAAATCGGGATGCTGCCAACGCAGCAGCGCCTCTACCGCCGTGACCGTTCCGGTAGCGGCGTCGATCAGCGGCTGGTAATGCATCGCGAACTCGGAACGTTCGACCGCGTTGGCCAGGTCGCGTTCGATCCGGCTGCGGGCGCTTAAATTGCGCTCCAGCATCGGACTGTAACGCGCGATCGCGCCTTTGCGACCGGCTTTCGCGCTGAGCATGGCGATGCCGGCGTTCTGTAACAGTTGCGCTCCGGTGCCGTCGTGCGGATGCGAGGCGATGCCGATCGTGGTCCGCATGAGGTACTCATTTTGCTCGATCACGTAGGGCACCGCCAAACGCTGGCGCACGCTCTCGATCGTACGATCGGCCTCGGTCGCGTCGGTGAGATTCACGAGCAGACACGCGAACTCGTCGGCACCGAGACGCGCCACGAAGTGACCGTGTCGTTCCACGAAACGCAAGCGTTCTGCCACGGTACGCAGCAGTTCGTCGACGACGGCCTGGCCGGCGATCTCGTTGATCTGCGAGAAGCGATCGAGGTCGAGCACCAGCAGCGTGGCCGGCGAAGAGTCCTCGGAGGCGTACCGATCGAGCAGTTCGATCAATACGTGCCGGTTCAGCAACTGCGTCAGCGTGTCGTGCGTGGAGAGGAATTGCCGAAGTTCGAAAAGTTCGGTCTGCGCTCCGGCCAGTTCGGCGGCATCCACGCCCACCACGATCGTGCCGGTGATTTCGCCGGCGTCGTCGCACAGCGGCATCACGTTGCCATCGAACTGCGTTTCGCCCAAACGCCACGAAAAACGCCGGTTGTTCCCGCGCAACGCACCGCGCAGCGTGTCGGCGACGCGCCGACGATCCGCCCACGGAAGCAAATCTGCAGTATCGCCTCTCGACTGAGCGTCAGAGAGGCGTTTCGAAAATCCAGGCGGCCCCATCACCGTTGTGAGCCGCAAGTTCCGATCGGTCACTAGCAAGATGGTCGGTAGGCGCGAGACGCTGCGGGTCCGATCGTCCGCAGTCAGCACCGCTCGTTTATACCGCGAGGCCATGAGGGTCTCCCGGGCACAGCACAAGGACTTCAACGCCGATCTTCGTCCGGCGCGGAAGTCATTGTTTAGTAATCGCGGTCACCCGCGAAGAGGTGCGGCCCTTTTCACGACCCCATCGAGGGCCGACCTCCATTGGCTATGTGCTTTTGGCACCTACCAAACCCTCACCTGCACCGGTGCTTCTAAGGGCGGCGGCCGGCCGGGCCGAGGGCCGACGGCTTCTCACCAGGAGCGCCCGGATATATGACAGAATCAGTCATATATGCGATCCGACCGGCTGGTCTCGCTCCTGCTCCTGCTGCAGTCGCGGAACCCGCAGTGCGCTCGCGAACTCGCGCGATCGCTCGAAGTATCGAGCCGCACGATCTATCGCGACGTCGACGCCCTTTCGGCCGCCGGCGTGCCCATCTATGCCGAGCGATGCAGCAACGGCGGCATCGCCCTGGCCGACGGGTACCGCCGCACCTTGGCGCAGTTTAGCACCGAAGAATTGCAGGCGCTCTTCGTATCGGCGGCCGACCCGCTGGCGGATCTGGGCGTGACCGGTCACCATCTGGCGCTGAGCAAACTCGCCGGCGGCCTCTCCGACGCGCAGCAACGCACCGCCCAGGAAGCCGGTTCTCGCGTGCTGATCGACCATCGGCGCTGGTACCGCGCCGAGCAACCCACGCCGCTGCTGGCCGTCTTGCGCCGCGCCGTGTGGAGCGACCGGCGCCTGGAACTCGACTATCGCGACCGCTCCGGAAAGAGCACGCAACGCACGATCGACCCCTTCGCGCTGGTTTCGAAGGCCGGCGTTTGGTATCTGATTGCGCGCAAGAGCGATGGTGAGATGCGAACGTTTCGCGCCGAACGCATCGCCGGCGCTCGCGAAATCGACGAACGTTTCGAACGGCCGGCCGACTTCGATCTCGACGCGTACTGGCGTTCTTCGATGGAGGCGGTCGTTCGCCCGGTCGAACGCTGCGAAGTGTTGATGCGCGTGCGCACCGACGTCGCCGCCGCGATCGCCTCGTGGTGGGATTCCGACATGGTCCGCGAAGAGCCTGAAGGAACGCTTCTGCGCGTGCGTTTTCCCGGGAAGGATGCGGCGCTCTTCCAAGCGATGGCATGGGGCGATCGCGTCGACGTAATCGAACCGGCCGAGTTGCGAGACCGCATCGTGGAGCGCGCGCGAGCGATCCTCGCCGCGTACGCCGCATCGTGACGCACGCAGCGTTGCTCGCGGCCTTGCTGGCCGTGCTCACGCCACCGGTGCGCGGCGGGCAACCGGTCGCATCGAGTGACGGACGCATACCGGGCTGCGCCCTCTCGGCGCAGACGTACGTTCGCGCAAACTACTACGCCGAACAACTCGATGGCGGCCTACGCGCCAACGATCGCGACACCGCCAGGTTGGAAGACGCGCTCGCGCGTTTCGGCCGGCGCGCGCTCGAACCCGGAGCCTATCACATCGACGTTCGCGTGGTCGCAGTTCGCGACAACCAGAAGGTATGTACGTCGCAGTCCTACGTCGTTGCGTTGCCCGGCCACCCGCCGACGGCGGTCGCGCAGTTGCCGTCGGGCGTAGGCGACGCGCTCACGCCCATGTTGATTGCCGGGTTGGTACCCGAAGGCATCGGGGTGGCGCTGTATCGCCTCACCGGCGCTCCCGCCTGCGGTTCGACGGTAGGCGGCGCAGACTTGGAAGACGCACGCAGCGGCGCGCGAGTCGAAGGCGGTGCCTATTACGGGCGCAGCAACTACGCCGGCGGCAGCGGGCAAGAAGCTCCACACGTACTGATGGTGACGCTCGCCGACGGCAGCACGCGTTACCTGCGCGTCGCGCTGCAAAAACCGCAGAGCGCTATTTCCGGCGACCCTTCGTTCCTACGCTTCGATAT
>VFSW01009248.1_pt1 | contig 14082 bp, 12 predicted proteins | sample 5358111 | NCBI WGS metagenome assembly VFSW01 (sample SAMN11554181, study PRJNA540505) | mine drainage metagenome | isolation source: sediment from site ElyBrook_90M | place: USA: Ely Copper Mine, Vershire, VT | collected 2017
CGGGGACATTTCTACTGTGGACAAACCGGGGACATTTCTATTGTGGTATGACACGAACGATTCCCACAATTGACCCGCCTCGGAGCGGGTTGTAACGTTAAAGGTTCGTGTTTGCAAATCCGTTGATCCTGAGGGCCTGTGTCCGCCACTGCCGGATTACGCAAAACTCCGCTGAATGGTTTGCATCGCCACCTGGGTGCGAAAATGGTCGATTTTGGCGGGTGGGATATGCCCGTCGAGTATTCGGGGCTGATTGCCGAACATTTGGCGGTCAGGACCGGCGTCGGCGTTTTTGACGTGAGCCACATGGGCGATATCCAGTTTCGGGGACCCGGGTCGCTCGCCGCCGTGCAGCACATCTCGATGAACGACGCGTCGCGGCTGCAGGTAGGACAGGCGCAGTATTCGGCGATGCTCTATCCGGAGGGGACGTTTGTGGACGATGTCATCGTCCACAAATTCAGCGACAACGATTATCTGTTCGTGATCAACGCGGGGACGCGGGAGAAAGACTACGCGTGGGTGCGGGCGCAGGCGCGCGCCTTTGACTGCCACGTAAGCGACTACAGCGACTACTACACCCAACTGGCGATTCAGGGACCGAAGGCGCAGGAGACGCTGCAGAAGCTGACGAATGCCGACCTGAGCCAGGTGAAGTTCTACTGGTTCACGTGGGGCACGGTGTGCGGGCTGCCGAACACACTGATCGCGCGGACCGGATATACGGGCGAGGATGGGTTTGAGATTTACGTGCCCTCGGACGTTGCCACAAGCGAGCGCGTTTGGAATGAAGTGATCGAAGCGGGTAAGGAGTTCGGAATCGTGCCTTGCGGGCTGGGAGCACGCAACACGCTGCGACTGGAGGCGGCTCTGTCGCTGTACGGGCACGAGATCTCAGAAAAGATCAATGTGTGGGAGGCGGGGCTGGACCGATTTTGCAAGCTGGAGAAGGGGCCGTTTGTGGGGTCTTCAGCACTGCAGGCCGTGCAGAGTCGCGGCGGTCCGGAGAAAAGGCTGGTCGGGCTTGAAGTGGTGGAGCGCGGGATTGCGCGCGATGGGTATCGTGTGATGGATCTGTCCGGCAAGGAGATTGGGTACGTGACGAGCGGTTCGCCGGCGCCTTTTCTGAAGAAGAATATTGCGTTGGCTTATGTGCCGCGGGGGTCGGCGGAGGTGGGCACGGAGGTTGCAGTGGAGATTCGCAACAACCCGGTGAAAGCGAAGGTGGTGCCGATTCCGTTTTACAGGAAGCCGAAGAAGGCCTGAGCACCTCCCCACACGGAGAGCACAGAGTGCACAGAGTTCGTTGTGGGTTTGGCTGCAGAAGGCAGCCCTTACAATAGGAGAGAGTTCAACGACATGGCATATCCCACGAATTATCGATACACGCGCGAACACGAGTGGATAGACGTCAGCGGCACAACCGGCACCATCGGGATTACCGATCATGCACAGGATTCGCTCGGTGACATTGTTTTTGTCGAATTGCCGAAGGTCGGTGACAAGGTTGAGAAGGGAAAAGTCTTCGGCAGCGTCGAGAGTGTGAAGGCAGTGTCGGATCTGTATTCGCCGGCGACCGGAACGGTATCGGCGATCAACGAGGAACTGACGACGGCTCCAGAGAAGATCAACGCGGATGCGCACGCAGCGTGGATTATGAAGATCGAGCTGAGCAACCCCGGCGAACTGGACTCGCTGCTGACGGCGGCGGATTACGAGACGTACGCGAAAGAAGAGACGGGACACTAGTGACAACGTTCAGTTGTCAGCGTTCATAAAACATTCCGCGATTGGCCTGAGGCTCCTCTGATTTCCATGCGATACCTACCTAAGTCGGATGCCGAGCGCGCAGCGATGCTGCGCGACATCGGTGCGTCGTCGATCGACGATTTGTTTGCCATTATTCCCGAGGAGTACCGGCTGCGGCGGGACCTGGAAATTCCGCGGCAAATGGGCGAATCAGAAATCGTCGATCATTTCAAGGCGGCGGCGACCAGGAACGCCAACGGCTACGCGAGCTTTCTGGGCGCAGGCGTGTACCGGCACTATCGGCCGGTGATCATCGACACGATCGTACAGCGCGGGGAGTTTCTGACTTCATACACGCCCTATCAGGCGGAGATCACGCAGGGAACGTTGCAGGCGATCTTCGAGTTCCAGACGATGATCTGCGAGCTGACGGGGATGGATATCGCGAATGCGTCGATGTACGACGGCTCGACGGCGTGCCCCGAGGCCGTGATGATGGCCATGCGTGTAACCGGGCGCGATGGCGTGGTAGTGGCGCGAACCGTACACCCCGAGTATCGCGAAGTCATGCACACATACGCGCAGCATCGCGAGGTGAGTTCGGGCGTGGCTGCAGTTGAGGTGGGATACAGCGCCGAGGGTACTAAGGATGCCGGGCGCGTCGACCTGGCGGCGCTGGAAACAGCGGTGACCGACGAGACCGCGTGCGTGCTGGTGCAGTCGCCGAATTTCTTTGGTGTGATTGAAGACATTCCGGCGATCGCTGAGATCGCGCACAAAAAGGGCGCACTGCTGGTAGTGGCGGTTTCCGAGGCGGTTTCGCTGGGCATCGTGAAGCCTCCGGTCGAGGCGGACATCGTGATCATGGAGGCGCAGTCATTTGGCGTGGCACCAAGTTTCGGTGGGCCTTTCTGTGGCGTGATTGCGGCGAAGGAAAAGTATGTTCGGCAGATGCCGGGGCGCCTAGTGGGCCAGACGACCGACAAGCAGGGAAGACGCGGGTTTGTTCTGACGCTGTCCACGCGCGAGCAGCACATCCGGCGCGAGAAGGCGACGTCGAACATCTGCACCAACCAGGCATTGGTCGCGCTGATGACGACGGTGTTCATGACGGTGTACGGGAAAGAGGGAATCAAGGATCTGGCGCTGCAGAATCTGGCCAAAGCGGATTATGCCGCGAAGATGCTGGGAGCGCATGGGACTCTGCTGTTTGGGCGGTCACCCCGGTTCAACGAATTTGTACTGCAGACGGATGAGGCCGCTGAGGCTCTCAACGCGCGCTTGCTGGAGCAGAAGATCATTGGGGGCGTGGCGCTGAAGAAGTGGTATCCGGAACTTGGGAACGCGACGCTGTGGTGTGCGACAGAGCTGACGGCGAGGGAGCAGATCGATCGGGCGGCGAGTGTAGTGGCAGCCACGACGGCAGCGGCGGGAGTGCGATAGATGACAACGCAACCGGAAGAGAAATTCGTAGGGACGACGCGCAAGGTCACCTCGCACCTGACGCAGAATGAAGGACTGAGCTTCGAGAAGTCGGCGCCGGGGAAAAAGGCGTATCGGCTGGCGGAGTTGGATGTGCCGGCGGTCGATGCGAAGGCGCTGCTGGGGGATCTGGCGCGAGAGAGTGCGGGCGCGCTGCCGGAATTGAGCGAGATCGAGATCATTCGGCACTTCACACGGCTCTCGACATGGAACTACGCGATCGATCTGGGGATGTATCCGCTGGGCAGTTGCACGATGAAGTACAACCCACGCGTGAACGAATTCGTATCACGGCTGGAGGGGATTGCCGAGGCGCATCCGTATCAGCCGGAGGAGTTGTCGCAGGGATCGCTGGGGATTCTCCGACTGCTGCAGAAATGCCTGATCGAGATCACGGGGATGGAGGCAATCACGCTGCAGCCGGCGGCGGGCGCACATGGCGAGTTCACGGGGATTCTGCTGGCCCGTGCGTATCACCAGGCGAAAGGGAACCCGCGAAAGAACGTGATCATTCCTGACTCTGCGCACGGGACGAATCCTGCGACGGCGGCAATTTGCGGATACGACGTGATTAACTTCAAGTCGAACGCGCGAGGCGGGATCGACGTGGAAGCGCTCGCGGCAGCGGTGAATGAGGATACTGCGGCGCTGATGCTGACGAATCCTTCGACTATTGGGGTGTTCGAGAACGAGATCCATAAGATCGCGGAAATCCTGCATGCCAAGGGCGCGCTGTTGTACATGGACGGCGCGAATATGAACGCGCTGTGCGGCAAGACGCGGCCCGGGGATTTCGGCGTGGACGTGATGCATCTGAACCTGCACAAAACTTTCTCGACGCCGCATGGCGGCGGTGGGCCGGGGTCGGGTCCGGTGGCCTGCAAGAAGCATCTTGAGCCCTTCCTGCCCGTGCCGGTGGTGGAAGAAGGCAAGGATGGGCAGTTGCGGTTGAATTATGACCGGCCACAGAGCGTGGGTCGCGTGCGCGCGTTCTACGGAAACTTCGGCATGTTCGTGCGTGCGCTCGCGTACATTCTGGCGAATGGGCCGGATGGGCTGCGGCAGACGACCGAAGATGCTGTACTGAATGCGAATTACATCCGGAAGAAGCTTGAGGATCTGTATGAGCTGCCGTACACGACTCCTTCGATGCACGAGGTGGTGTTCAGCGACCGACGCCAGCTGAAGAATGGCGTTCGGACGGGCGACATTGCGAAGCGGCTGATCGATTACGGCTTCCATCCGTATACCGTGTCGTTCCCGCTGATCGTGCCGGGCGCACTGATGATCGAGCCGACGGAGAGCGAATCGCGCGAGGAACTGGATTTGTTTGTCGATGCGATGCGGCAGATCGCTCGCGAGGTCGAAGAGAATCCACAGGTGGTGCTGGATGCCCCGCACTCGACGCGGGTGTCGCGGCTCGACGAGACGACGGCCGCGCGGAAGCCGGTGCTGCGGTGGAAGAGCAGCCAGTAGCCAACAGGGATTAGCCAACGGCGTGCAGACAGACGCGCCGAAACACGAGCGCTCATGCGCGTTCGGCTAAGATCGAATCAGATATGCAAGCGACACGTACGTTTCCTCATGCCATGTTGCGGGAGATTCATGAGCAGCCGGAGGCGCTGGCTGCGACGATGGCGCGCTACGCTCCGGGTGGAATCCTGGACACGAACATCTTTGCCGCGGTGGCTGAGGCGCTGCGCGGGCGGCAGCGCGTGGTGATTGCGGCCAGCGGATCGAGCCGGCACGCGGGGCTGGCGGGCGAAATCATGCTGGAGGATTACGCCGGGCTGGCGGTGGATGTGGAGTACTCGAGCGAGTACATGTATCGCTCAACCCATACGCTGCACGATCCGGGGGTGGTGGTGATTTCGCAGTCGGGGGAGACGGCGGACACGCTGGCGTCCCTGCGCGAGGCGAAGGCGCGCGGCCTGCGGACGGTGGCGATCGTGAACGACCCGGACTCGACGATGGCGCGCGAGGCGGATGCGTCACTGCCGACCATGGCGGGACGCGAGGTTGCGGTTCCGGCGACGAAAAGCTTTACGACGCAGCTGACGGTGCTGTATCTGTTGTCGTTGTTTCTGGCGCGCATTGGCGGGCGGATCACCGGACAGACGGTGAGTGCGCACTGCGAACAGCTGGAGCGATTGCCGCATCTTCTTGAAGAAAAACTTGAAGCATGGGAGAAGCAGGTTGCGAGCATCGCGGAAGGCCTGCGTGAGGCGCGGACATTCCTGTACCTCGGGCGTGCGATCCACTACGCGATTGCGCGTGAGGGGGCGCTGAAGTTGAAGGAGTCCGCGTACGTGCAGGCGGAGGGGATGCCGGCAGGGGAACTGAAGCATGGACCAAATGCGCTGGTGAGTCCGGAGGCTCCGCTGGTGATGCTGGCAACCCGGGACCGAAACGATCCCGACTCGACGCTGCGCTATGAGAGGACGCTGCATCTGATGCGCGACATGCATGCACAAGGGGCGGAGATCCTTGCGGTGCATGTGGAGGGCGACGAGGAGGCAGCGCGCCTGGCAAATTATGCTGTGGCGGTTCCGGCGGTCGATGAATTCCTTCTGCCCATGCTGGAAGTAGTTCCGTTGCAGATGCTCGCGTATTTCATCGCGGTGCAAAAGGGCGTAAACGTGGATGCGCCGCGGAACCTGGTGAAGGCCGTCGTAAGGGAATAGCGACTGCCGTCAAGTCGCCCCGCCATCCACGCTTCGTTAGGGTGTCGACCAGCCGACGTTGCGCCAACCAAACCAGGACAGGGTCAGCATCATCAGCAGGATGAGTTCGACGAGCACAACGCAGGCGGGCCATCCGCCGCGGTTCCAGACGTAACTCGGCACAACGCCGGCCAGGGTCCCGCCGACGTAATAGCAGAAGAGGTAGAGACCGGCTGCAGAGACGCGGCCTCCGGCGGGTGCGGCCATGCGCAGGAAGCTGGTAGCGGTGGATTGGGCAATGAAGACGCCGGTGCAAAGCAGGCCAAGTCCAGGAACGATCACGATCCACAAGGTGTGGCTGAGTGTGGCGGCTTCGCCGATGGCACAGATGGCGATGGAGAGGGCCATGCCGCGGCGCATGCCGATGTGAGTGACGAGATATCCGCCGAAGGGCGTGACGACAAGGCCGATGAGGTAGATGGCGAAAAGGTAGCTGAGGGCAAGGGTGGAGAGGCGGAAGGGCGGATCGGCAAGGTAGAAGGTGCTGTAGGTGAAGGTGGCGACGAGGGTGAAGAGGACACCGAATCCAACGCCGAAGGTCGCGAGGAGGTTCGGGTTGCGGAGGTGGCGGAGAGCGATCCAGAAACCGGACGTGGCTGCTGCATGAGGCGTGGCGGGACGAGGGGAGCCGGGGGGCAGCCAGCGCGCGATGAGGAAGGCACCGAGCAGAGAGAGAACGCCGAGCAGGAGGAAGCTCCAGCGCCAGCCTATGGTGTCGGCGATAAGGCCGGTGAGGAAGCGGCCGAGGAAGCCTCCAAGAGCGGTGGCGCTGACGTAGAGGCTCATGACGAGGGCGATTGATTCGCGGCGCCACTCTTCGCCGATGTAGGTGATGACGGTGGCGAAGATACCGGGGAGTGCCAGGCCCTGGAGGAATCGCCAGCAGATGAGGGCGTGGAGGCCAGAAGAAGTAGCGGCGAGAGCGGTGGGCAGGGCGAGGAGCAGGATGGAGCCGACGATGACGCGCTTGCGGCTGAGGCGCTCGGTGAGCGCTCCGAAGAAAGGAGCGGCGAGAGCCACGCCGAGGGTGGAGGCGCTGACGGTGAGGCCGACGGCGGCCTTGGAGGCGTGGAAGATCGCGGCGAGCATGGGGAGAAGGGGCTGCGTGTTGTAGAGGTTCAGGAAAGCAAACACTCCACAAAGGCAGATCGCGGCGACCGGTCGAATCGGGCGAAGGCCCATGTGGCGTTCAGGCAATGGCTCGACGGGGGAGATAGCCGGATTAGCGGCAGCGAAGCTGGATGTGGGCAGCGTTGGATCCACCTGACAGGGTAACTGCTGGGGAAGGCGACTCGAACAGGAAAGCGACGGGGGAGGGAAGAAGCAGCAGCCCCGCTGTGGCGTCATGGGCGAGGGGCCGGTATAAAAGGATCACGCATGGCCCAACCCGCAGCCGCATTTTTGTCCCGCGACTTTCTCCGTTATCAGATGGCGCGCGTCGTGGTGATTATCGGCGCGGAGTCACAGGCGCTGGCGGTTGCGTGGCAGGTTTACCAGATCACTCACCGGGCGCTCGATCTGGGGTACACCGGGCTGATTCTGTTTTTGCCGGGACTGTTGTTCATGCTGCCGGCCGGTCACGTGGCCGACCGTTTCGACCGGAGGCAGGTGATCCTGGTTTGCTATGGCTTGCAGACCCTGGCTAGCTTGCTGCTCTTCTGGCTGGCGTGGACGCATGTGAGCCACGTGTCGCCCATTTTTTCTTTGCTTTTCCTCATTGGAACCGGGCGCGCGTTCAGCGGGCCGGCCAGTTCGGCGCTGGTGCCGCATCTGGTGCCGCGGGAGCACTTTGTGAACGCGATCACGTGGGGCTCGGCGATTTTTCAGTTCGCGAACATTCTGGGCCCGGCGCTGGGTGGTGTGCTTTTCACGCTGCCGCTGCACGGGCGCCTGCATGGCGCCGCGCTTGTGTATCTATTCACACTGTCGGCGATTGTGTGGTTTCTGGTGCTGGTGGGCTCGCTGCACGTGCGGCCCGGAAGGATGGAGCATCGGGCAATTTCGAAGGAAGTGATCCTGGCTGGATTTCATTATGTGGCGCGGACGCAGGTGCTGCTGGGGTCGATATCGCTGGATCTGTTCGCCGTTCTGCTGGGCGGAGCGGTGGCGCTGATGCCGATCTTCGCGCAGGATATCCTGCATGCCGGACCGCGCGGCCTCGGAATGTTGCGTGCGGCGCCGGCGCTGGGTGCGCTGACGGTTTCATGGTGGCTGATGCTGCATCCGATCCGAAGGCGTGCGGGCAAGAGGATGCTGGTGTGTGTCGCAATCTTCGGAGCGGCGACGGTAGTGTTTGGCGTGTCGAAGAGTCTGCCGCTGTCGCTGGCGGCGCTGTTCATCATCGGCGCGTCGGACATGGTGAGTGTGGTGATTCGCTCCTCGGTGCTGCAACTGGCGACACCACCGGAGATGCGCGGCCGAGTGAGCGCGGTGAATTCGCTGTTCGTAGGCGCGTCGAATGAACTCGGCGAGTTCGAGAGCGGACTGACGGCGCAGTGGTGGGGTGCGGTGAGGGCGGTGGTGATTGGCGGCGTCGGGTCGATGATTGTTACGGGGCTCTGGGCAGTATTTTTTCCGAGCCTGCGTCGCGCGGACGCACTCACGCCGGAGGCGCTGGTGGCGGCGGAGCAGGAACAAGCGGGACAGGAAGTCCGGCAGCTATAATTTGCATCATATTCACGGTGTTTCGGCTGCAATGCATTCACATCTGAAAGCCCCGCACCGGGGCGCACTGTCGCTGATTTCGATCTATGGGTGAAGTTCTTGTCACCGGGGGATCCGGTTTTTTCGGGGGTATTCTCAAGCGAGAGCTGCTGGCGCGCGGCTTCGCTGTGACCAATCTCGACATTGTTCCGGACAGCGAGCGCCATGCGGCGCTGACGAGCGTACAGGGCGACATCCGCGATGGGGCTGCGCTCGACGCGCTGTTTGCCAACAAGCGATTTGAGACGATTTTTCATTGCGCGGCGATGCTGGCGCATGGCTCCATGGACGAAAAGCTGTTGTGGAGCTCGAACGTCGATGGAACGCGGAACCTCGCAGACGCCAGCCGGAAACATGGCGTCAGGAAAGTAGTCTTCACCTCATCGAATTGTCTTTGGGGACGGAATCTTGGACATCCGGTTCGTGAGGACGAATCGCCCGCACCGGTGGAGATCTATGGCCGCTCGAAACTGGAAGGCGAGCGGGTATTGAGCGAATACACGAAGGACCTCGATGTTGTGATCCTTCGTTGTCCAACGGTGATCGGCGGAGGCCGTCTTGGCTTGTTGGCAATTCTGTTCGAGTTCATCCAGGAGGGAAAGACCGTCTGGGTGGTTGGATCGGGGGCGAATCGCTACCAGTTCATCTACGCGAAGGACCTCGCGCAAGCGTGCATCATGGCGGCAGAGTCGTCCGGTTCGGATACGTTTCATGTTGGGTCGGATGATGTGCAGTCTCTGCGCACGATCTACGACGCGGTGATCCGCCACGCGGGGAGCGGGTCGCGCGTTCGGTCGCTGCCCAAAGGGCCGACGCTGGCCGCCATGCAACTGGCGCACCTGCTGAAGGTTTCCCCCCTGGGGCCCTATCACTACAAGATGATCGCGGAGGATTTTCTGTTCGACACGAGCCACATCCGCGAGCGGTTGGGCTGGCGGCCGACGCTGACCAATGCGGAAATGCTGATCGAAGCGTATGACTACTACGCACAGCGGCGGGCGGAAATCGAAAGCCGCCAGGATGTGTCGGCGCACCGGCGAGCGTCTCCGATGGGCGTCATCCGGCTGGTAAAGTGGCTGTCGTGAGCGCTGGCCGAAAGCTGGAGATGGCGCCTGAGTCGTACGCCTCGAGCGCGCGGTTTCCCTGGGCGATCTTCTGGATCGCGCTCGTGGTGCGCCTGGCGGCTCTGACGTTCGGGCACTTCTACCGGATCGCGCCCTACGAGGATCACTTTAAGTTCGGGTGGGAGATGGGGCGGATCGCGCGCTCGCTCGCGACCGGCCAGGGGTACGCGAATCCCTTCGATCATTTCAGCGGACCCACCGCGTGGGTAACGCCGCTGTACCCACTGATTCTGGCCGGAGTATTCAAGCTGTTTGGCGTATACACCGCGCTGTCGGCGTGGGTGATTCTGGCTTTCGATTCGCTGTTGAACGCACTGATGGTGCAGACGACCTGGGAGATCGCCGCGCGGTGCTTCAACCGCAAGGTGGCGGTGTGGTCGGCGTGGATCTGGGCGCTGTATCCGGCGGCGATGCAGTTCGCCGTGAAGTGGGTATGGGAGATCACGCTCACGACGTTTTTATTTTCCTGGATTCTGGTGCTGGCGCTGCGGATGCGGAATGTTGGGGGCGCGCCGGACGAGGAGGAGAACGCGGCCAGCACGGGACGCTGGGCGTGGTTCGGTTTGCTGTGGGGACTGATCACTCTGAGCAGCGCGTCGATCGCGATTTTTCTGCCGTTCTGCGCGTTCTGGATCCTTGCAGGGACCGCGGCAGGAACGGCGCACCTGCGGCGACAGATTCCGCGGGTTGCGGTCGCATCGGTGGTGTGCCTCGCGTGCATTGTGCCGTGGCTGGTGCGCGATGCGCTGGTGTTCCATCGATTCATTCCGATGCGGACGAATTTTGGCGCCGAGTTCTCGATGGGAAACAATCCTTCGCTCGAAGGAACTGTGATTGGCTCGCCGGTGGCGCTGGCGTACGAAGAGGCGCAGCTGGACAGAATGGGTGAGGTTCAATATTCGAAGATGCGGGGACGGAAGGCGATGGAATGGATTCGTCGCAATCCGGGAGGATTTCTTGCATTGTCGGTCCGGCGCTTCTACTACTTCTGGGCGGATGTGCCGCACGCGGTGGACCGAGGCAAGGCCTGGACTGAGTATCTGCGCGGGCTGAATTTTCAGTTTGCGAGCATCGTGGGAGTGCTGGGCTTGATCCTGGCGCTGCGAAGGCGGGTGCCAGGCGCGGTGTTGTTTGCGATGGCGTTCGCGGTGATTCCATTTGTCTATTACTTCGTGTTCGTTCAGGCGCGGTTCCGGCATCCGCTGGAGCCTTTGATCGTGATTCTGGGTGTGTACCTTTTTCAGTCGGCGGAGAAGAGCTGGCGGGTGAGGGGATTTGGGCAAAGCCGGAAGCCCCTGGGGTAGTCCCCCCCCAGGGTACGTTTTGTAAGTGACTCAATTGAAGAGTCTTGTCTGGTACTGTATCGGACGCATTACCTTCCAGCGCATAGGAAGTACTGTATCGGACGCATTACCTTCCGGAATCCGATACGAGACGGAACGCAGCGATGCTGCGCGGGCGGGATCGGGAGTCGATTGTCAAAAGAGCAACGTGCGGAGCACAATGCGGAGCGGAATGCAGCCGCAAAAGCCAATGGGGATTTTCCGCTTGGGCGGAGAATCCCCACTTTGACGAGTGTCCAGCCTGGGGAAAACCGAAGCAATGGAAATCGGCAGTGCCGACGGTACGCAGGTAACCGGGCGGGTTGCCGTATTCCTGATCAGACTTCGATGGTTCCCGAGAGATAGAGGCGGGCTTCGCCGGAGATTTTGACGCGGTCGTCACCGAAGAGGGCTGCTCGCATGCGGGCACCACGGGGACTGAGCTGGCGCGCCTCAAAGGCCTGCTTGCCGAGGCGTTCCGCCCAGTACGGAGCCAGGGTGCATTGGATCGAGCCGGTGGCAGGATCCTCGGGGATGCCGACGGAAGGGACAAAGTATCGGCAAACGTAGTCGACGGGCGCGGAGCCTTTCGCGGTAACAATGGTCCCACCCCCGGAGCCCATGGGAATCTTTGATAGTGCGCCAATATCGGGTTTGAGGTTGCGGACGATCGCAGCATCTTCGACGGAAACGAGGTAATCGCGCGAGGAGCGCATCACGCGAGCCTCTGTGAGCCCGAGAGCGGGGAGCAGTTCCGGCGGAGGGTCGCAAGGCATCGGCCGGCGGGCAGGGAAGTCCATCTCGAAACCCGCGTTGAGGCGAGATACGGTTAAGAGGCCACTGATCGTATGAAAGCGGAGGGGCCATTGCGTGTGCCCGCGTAAGGCGAGCACGAAGGCGGCGGCCAGGGTCGCGTGTCCACACAAGTCCTCTTCGACTTCCGGCGTGAACCAGCGCAGGTCGAAATCGCCGTCGGGACGTGCGACGACGAAAGAGGTCTCGCTGTGACGGTTCTCGGCGGCGATCTTCTGCATCACGGCGTCGGACGGGAAATCGGGAAGGATGCAGACTCCGGCGGGATTACCCGCGAAGAGTTCGCTGGTGAAGGAGTCGACGTGATAGTAGGGGATGGTCATTGCTCGCCTCGGGGAAGCCCCACCCACTCGATCGCAGCGTTGCGGTCAGCGAAGGCGCGCATGGCGACGGGAGCGCCATTGTGGAAGGTGTAGACGTCGGCAAGGTTCACCTCGGTCCAGACGGTGCTGTCGCGGAGGCGGAAACGGGCATGGACATAGACGACGATGCGGTCGCCGCGAACGATGAACTGCACCGGTTCGCTGGCGCCTTCGGCCCATGGGGCACGTGAATTGGTCAGGTAGCGGGCTACCTCGGCGCGGCCGTGATACAGACCACCGCCGGGAAATTCCGCGGGCTCCTGCCATTGAATATTGGGAGCGAGAGACTGCACGGCCGCGGGGATGTCGTCACGGTTGAACGCTGCGTAGGCGTCACGCAACAGAGAGATGGCCTGTTGTTGTTCCTGGGGAGACATAGAAATCTCAAGTGGTCTGGGAAGGCAGCCGCAGACGGCGACGGCAGCGAGCAAAGTGACGATCGAACTCATGGGATTGTTCGATGAAGCAGACGAACGATCGGCGGCAAAAAGTGACCGTCAGCCCAGCGGCAAAAAATACTGCGTACCATGGACGGGTTCGGAGAGGCGTTTCAGGAGCAACTGGAGGTCGCGGTTGTTGTTCACGAAGTCGATGTCGCTGGTGTTGACGACGAGGAGATCGCTCGCGGAGTAGTGGAAGAAGAAATGCTCATAGGCGGCGGCCACCTGCTCGATGTATTTCTCGCTGATGGCGCGCTCGCCGGGTACGCCTTTGCGGCGGATGCGCTGCTTGAGTGCTTCGGGTGATGCCTGGAGATAGATGACCAGTTCAGGGGTGGGGATTTCGGCGCGGAACATCTGATAGTAGCGGTTGTAGAGATCGAGTTCGGCGTCGGAGAGGTTGATGTAGGCGAAGATCTTATCTTTTTCGAACAGGTAGTCGGCGACGATGGGCGTGGTGAAGTCCTCGAGGTCGCGCTGCTGCTCGTAGCGCTGCATCAGGAACCACATCTGGGTGGGGAAGGCGAGGCCGGGGTCGCCGCGGTAGAACCGGTCGAGAAACGGGTTGTCCTCGGGCTCAACGAGGCGGCGGGCGTGGAGGGTGTCCGCCAGGATCTGGGCCAGCGAGGACTTGCCCGCGCGAATAGGGCCTTCGACGGCGATAAAACGCGGCTGTTCGAAAAGGTTGGCCACGGGTCAGAAGCGTGCAGCGAAGGAAATACGAAGATACCACGGGTGGGGCTGGATGCAAACCCAGCGAGTGTTCAGTTGTCAGCGTTCAGGAAAACTCACAAACCCGCATAGACTGAATCCGGATGCTGGGAATGATTGCCAGTGGAGTCGGGTTGGCCGCAGCAGGCGCGGCGGCGTGGACCTACGGGTCGCTCGCGCCGGAATCGCAGATGTTCGGGCGGACGATTGTGGCGGGGGACGATGCATCTGAGTTTGCGCTGACGTTCGATGACGGTCCGAATGATCCGTGGACGGGGCAGCTGCTGGATGTGCTGGCGCGGTACCAGGTGCGGGCGACGTTTTTCCTGATCGGAAAATATGTGCGGCAGCGGCCGGGACTGGTGAGAGAGATTCGCGAGGCGGGGCACCTGATCGGCAACCACACGGTGACGCATCCGTGGCTCGCGGTGCAAAGCGCGGCGCGGATTCGCGAAGAGTTGGCCGGCTGCAATGCGGCACTGGAAGACGTAGTGGGAGAGAAGGTGCAGTTCTTCCGGCCGCCGCATGGATCGCGGCGACCGGCGGTGCTGCGAGCGGCGCGGGAACTGGGATTGACGGCAGTGATGTGGAATGCGATGGGGTATGACTGGCGCGAAAATACGACGGCGGAGAGGATCGCGGCGCATCTGGAA
>VFSW01009249.1_pt1 | contig 14081 bp, 10 predicted proteins | sample 5358111 | NCBI WGS metagenome assembly VFSW01 (sample SAMN11554181, study PRJNA540505) | mine drainage metagenome | isolation source: sediment from site ElyBrook_90M | place: USA: Ely Copper Mine, Vershire, VT | collected 2017
TCGGACAGCGTCAGCGGCGCGGCACGCTTGTCGGGCATGACGCGAAAGCCGCTCTCCAGATCGATCACGCCCTTGAACTCGGCAAGCCGCAGCTGATCGCGCAGGAACGGCCACGCCGTCGCGGCGGGAAAACCCTTGATCGCCAGTTGGCCGCTCGCCGTGAACGGCCGCAGCGCGAGCTCGCCATGCCCCTCCAGCTTGCCGCCGCCCGCCAGCGTCGCGTTGAGCGTGATCGCACCGCGCCGCTCCGGCAGTGTCGAAAGATCTTTGAGTTCGAGATTTATCGGCGTGAGCGTGACGCTGGCGGGTTGCTTGCCGGCGCGATCCAGGTAGGACACGTGGCCATCAACGAGCGCGACGTGCCACAACAGCAGGCGCGCGGGCGCCGGGTTTTCTTTCGGCGCGGGTTTAGGGTCTTTGGGCAGGCTGTCGATCAGTGCGGCGAGATTGAGTTCGCCTTGCGGCGCGCGCTCGACGTGCAGATCCAGTCCCTCGACACGGACATCCCTGAAGGTCCACGCCCAATGGAACAGGCTGCTGGTCTCGAAGTCGACGAACAGCCGCCGGAGTGCGGCGATCGGCTTGCCGTCCGCCTGGTTCAGCTTGACGTTCTCGACCGTGAGCGTCAGCAGAAACGGGTTGACGCGCACCGCGCCAATGCTCGCCTGACGATGCAGCGTGTCGCGCGCGTAATTCGGCACCGCGCGCTCGATCAGGAACGGCAGCAGCAGAAAGCCCAGCAGTGCGTACAGCACCAGCACACCGACACCGACCTGGAACGGCCTGCGGACCACGACTCGTTTGATCAGCGGATGCATCGATATTCCAAAGAGAATCTGCAACAGCGGCTACGGACAACGACCTAAACGTGGCTGCTCTTTCAGCCTAGCAATTCCGCGCAAGAACACAAGCCGCAACCGTCAATAATTGTTCACGGCAACCGCTCCGACAGCGGCCTGGCGCTCATCCCTGAGCGCGCGGGTTCCGTTGGTGCCGAGGTGCGCTTTCGCGCACCCCAAGCTATATCAGGCTTTGGCCTTGGCGCTGCGGCGCAAGCGCGACAGCAGGCGCCGCGCGAGATCGCCGAACATTTCGGTCTGGGTGGGATGGGGGTGGATGGCGTGCGCGACCTGCTCCAGCGTGAGACCGGCGCCGACCATCAGCGCGGCTTCGCCGATCAGGGTGTCGGCGTGATCGGCGAGGAAATGCACGCCGATGATCTTCTGCGTGGCCTTGTTGGCGACGATCTTGATCATGCCCTGTGTCTCGCCGGTGATCATCGCCTTGGCATCGATGCTCATCAAGGTTTTCACTTCGACGGCGTCGATGTTCTTGGCTTTGGCCTGCTCGACCGACAGACCGACGAACGCGGCCTGCGGACGCGTGAAGATCACGCCGGAATCGATGTCCTGATTATAGCGGTAGTCTTCGCCGAGAATCGTCGCGGCGGCGACGCGGCCTTGCGTGCCGGCGGTGTGCGCGAGCATGTAACCGCCGATGACATCACCCACGGCGAAGATGTGATCGACATTGGTGCGGCAACGATTGTCGGCCTTGATGACGGGGCCGTCGAGAACGATGCCGGCGGCGTCGAGTTTCATCGGCGCGAGTACCGGACGCTTGCCGGTGGCCATCAGCACGTAGTTGCAGGCGATGGTCTGCTTCACGCCGTTGACATCGGCGTAGCTGAGCTTCATCGCGCCGGGCTTGCCGCTGATCTTATCGACCTTGGCGGAGGTCTCGACGCTGAGGTTCGGTTCGGCCGCGAGGATATCGGTGAGTGCCCTGGCGATTTCCGGCTCGACCTCGGCGAGGATGCGCGGCTGCGCTTCCAGCAGCGTCACCTGCGTGCCGAAATCCTGGAAGATCTGCGCCATCTCGACGCCGATGGCACCGGCGCCGACGATGACCAGCTTCTTCGGCGGAGCGGTGAGCGTCCACACGGTATCCGACGTCAGCACGCCGCCTTTCTCCAGGCCTTCACGCGCGCCGGGGATGGGCGGCACAAACGGCGGCGCGCCGGCGGCGATCACGGCACAGCCGAAGGTGATGTGTTCACCTTGCGAACCATCGCCCAAGGCGGTGCGAGCGTGCGGGTCGGCGCTGTTGCCGCTGGTGTCGACGAACAGACGATGATCCGTTTCAAACCAGGCGTAACCCTGGATGACTTTGACCTTCACGCCCTTGTCGGTCTTCAGCGCCATGTCGCCGCGCGTTTCCAGCACCTCGCGGCGCGTGGCTTCGAGCAATTCCCAATTGAGTTTCGCGCGCGTCGTGCCTTCGACGCCGAGATGCACGTCATGGGCGCGATCGCGGATGCGATCCGCCGCCGCACGCCATGCCTTGGAGGGAATGCAGCCGCGCCACAGGCATTCGCCGCCGGGGAACGGCGCGTCGTTAATCATCGCGACCTTGATGCCGTGTTCGGCGAGATCGCGCGCGCAGTCTTCGCCGCCGGGTCCGCCGCCGATGACGATGACGTCGTAATCCCAGTTGCCGGACGGAATCGCCGGACCGACCACGCCCATCCACTCTTCCGGATGTTCGAGGTGCTGTTTGAGTGTACCGAGATACAAGGCTACTTCGGCGCCGTTCACCACGCGATGATCGGCGGTGATGGTCAGCGGCATGCCTTGTTCATTGGCGGTGGCGATGGCCAGGATCGCGGCCGTGCCCGGTGTCGGGATGGCATCGAAATAGGTTACGCCGAGCATGCCCATGTTCGAGACCACGAAGGTCGGGTTGGCGTATTCCTCGGGTTTCAGGCGGCGGTTGCGGCCGCGCGCCACCAGGTCTTTCCAGTCCTTGTCGAGTTCGGCGAGTTCGCGCGACTCGCAATGGCGCAGCACCGGCACCACGAGACCGCCACCATCGGCGGACACGGCCATGCCGATGTCGACATTGTCGCGCTCCACCAGTTTATCGACTGGCTGATAGCACCAATTCATGGTCGGATGATTTTTTATCGCCAGCGCGCAGGCCTTGGCGATCGCGACCGTCACGGACACGCCGCGTTTCTTGGCAGCCTTGATGATGGCGTCGGGACGCGCGTTGAGGGTGACGCGGAAGGTCGGTAGTGTGAGCGCGGCCGTCATCGAATGACTGACGGCGCGTTCCATCGCCGTCATGGCGCGGCCGTGGCCGGGCACCTGCACTTCCGGCAGGATATGCGCGGGCATGGGCTGCGCGACTTCGCTGGGACGCGCCAGCGGCTGCGCGAGACGCACATCGTCGGCGGTGATCGCGCCGCCCGGACCGGTGCCGCGCAAGGTATTCAGATTGACATGCAATTCCGCAGCGAGCTTGCGCGCCTGCGGCGTGGCGGACTTGTTGTCGGGACGATCCAGCGGCGGCGCGCCGACATCGGCATGCACTGGCGGCGCCTTGTGACCGGCGGCGGGATGTGTTGCGGGGTGGCGAGTGGTGTCGACCGGCGGCGCATGCGGAGTGGCTGCCTCTTTTCCGGGCGCGGCGGCAACCGCCTCGCCTTGCTGCACTTCAGCTTCCGACGCGACCAGATAGCCGATGGCACCGCCGACCGGGACAACCGCATCGATGGGCGAGAGCGGACCGGACAGGAACCCGTCGCGGAACACCTCGACGTCCATGATGGCCTTGTCGGTCTCGACCGTGGCAACGATATCGCCGCGTGAAACCTTGTCGCCGAGATTTTTCTCCCAACTGACGATAACGCCCTCCGTCATGGTGTCGGAGAGCTGGGGCATTTTAATTGCGTAGGGTTCAGCCATTGGAATCCTTGACTAGCTATTTACTGATTTGAACCGCCAAGGACGCCAAGGACGTCAAGGTGGTTAAATAAAACCATTAGCACGAAACATCTGCACTGGATACTTCCCCACCTGACACCGCGTTCACCAATTTATAATTTTCTTGGCGTCCTTGGCGTCCTTGGCGGTTCAAGATTTAAGCTTCCCGAACATCTTCAATACCGCCGCCACCACGTCCTTGGCATTCGGCACGGCCGCCTTTTCCAATGTGTGGTTGTACGGGATCGGGATGTTGTGCGCGGACACGCGCACCGGCGCGGCGTCGAGTTCGAAGAAGCATTCTTCGTTGATGATGGCCATCACTTCGGAACCGACGCCGACCGGCGCTTCGGCCTCTTCCACAATCACGGCTCGATGCGTATGCGACACCGAGGCGCTGATGCCGGCGCGGTCGAGCGGACTGAGCGCGTACAGGTCGATGACCTCGGCCTCGATGCCGTGCTGCTGCGCGAGAATCTCGGCGGCGGCCAGACACCAGTGCACCGAGATGTTGTAGCCGAACAGCGTCACGTCACGACCGGCGCGCGCCACTTCGGAACCTTCCAGCGGCAGGAAGTATTCCTTGTCGGGCACGTCGCCCTTCATGTTGTACATGAGCTCGTGTTCGTTGATGAACACCGGATCATTGCAGCGCACGGCGGACTTCAACAGGCCATAGGCTTGCCGGGCATTGGACGGCGTGACCACACGCAGACCGGCGATGCCCATGAAGACCTTTTCCATGCGACCCGAGTGCTGCGCGCCCAGCATGTGCGCACTGCCGCCGGGGGAGCGAATCACCACCGGCGCGGTGAGCTGACCGCCGGACATGTAACGCACCTTGGCGGCGCTGTTGGCGATCTGATCGAGCGCCAGCCAGGCGAAGTTCACCGACATGATTTCGATGATCGGCCGCACGCCGACGAACGACGCGCCGATGCCCAGACCGGTGAAACCGTTCTCGGAGATCGGCGTGTCCATGACGCGTTCCGGACCGTACTTGTCGTACAGACCCTGCGTCGCTTTATAGGTACCGCCGGCGACGCCGATATCCTCGCCCATCACGATCACCATCGGATCGTGCGCCAGTTCTTCATCGGTGGCGCGACGGATCGCCTGCCAGAACATCATTTCGGCCATCAGTGCGCGCTCCCGTGGACGTAGGGATCATTCTCGGCGAACAGGTATTTCTCCAGCTCGTCGAGCTTGGGTTCGGGCGATTCTTCGGAATACTTGATGATGTCGTTCTCGATCTGGTCGAGGATTTCCTCATCCAGCGTCTTGTAGCTTTCCATCGTCATCTCGCCGGCCTCGATGAGGCGGTCGCGCAGGATGATGATCGGATCGCGCGTGCCCCACATGCGCTCCTCGTCCTTGGCGCGGTAGGCGTTGGAGTCGGACATGGAATGGCCGCGATAACGGTAGGTCATCAGTTCGAGGAAATACGGACCTTTGCCGGAACGCACATGGTCGACGGCTGTCTTGGCCGCGACGTAGACAATTTCAATGTCCTGACCATCGACCTGTGCGGCAGGAATGTCATAGCCGGAGACGCGCTTGTACTGATCGATTACCGCCGTGGAGCGGTCGATGCGCGTGCCGATGCCGTAGAGATTGTTCTCACAGACGTACAGCACCGGCAGATTCCACAATTTCGCCATGTTCAGCGATTCGTGGAAAGTGCCCTGGTTGTTGGCGGCATCGCCGAGGAAGCAGATGGAGATCTCGTCGCCGCCCTTCATCTTGATGCCCTTGGCGATGCCCGCGGCCAGCGGGAACGGTCCGCCCACCAGCGCATAACCGCCCATGAAATGGTGCGCGACATCGAAGATGTGCATGGAGCCGCCGCGGCCCTTGCTGCATCCGGTCTCCTTGGCATACAGTTCGGCCATGACCGCTTTCGGGTCGGCGCCGCACTTGATGGCGTGGATGTGGTCGCGGTAGCCCGTGATCACATAGTCGTGACCGGGACGCGCCGCTTCCAGTACGCCGTGCGCGCAGGCTTCCTGGCCGGGGTAGAGGTGGAGGAAGCCACCGATCTTGCGTTCCACATAGGCTTCGTAACAACGCTCTTCAAAGCGCCGCGCGAACAGCATCTCGCGCAGCAACCGTTTTTTATCAGCGACCTTCATAGGTCTCCTTAACAAGGCAATAAGGGGGCGTGAGGACGGGCTGATACCCGAAAAATCGCAAGCGCGATATGATCAATGTTTTAGCTCACAAGGTCAAGGCAAAACCATGCGTAATAGCGACGTACCGAGCATTAAAATCAAAATAAATCAACATCCCGACCTGCCGGATGCGCGGCGCGTGGATGGCGTCGAAGCACTGATACTGCTGCTGCCTGATGGTGCATTGCGCAAGCCCTGGCCGGAAATCCCTTATGGCGATGTCCTGCGCCAGCGCGTTGCGCGACTGCCCGCCAAGACCTGCAATTCTATTTTATTGGCCACCGATCTGCCTAACCGCGGCAGCACGCATGTCGCCGTGGCCTGCATCAAGTCCGGCAGCAGCGCCTTCGAACTGCTCAGCCTGGCACGCGAACTGGCCGCCGCCGCGCTCAAACACAAACCCAAGCAAGTGATGGTGTGTCTCGCGGGCCTTGATGGTGCACTTGCCGAACGCGTCGCCGAGGCGCAGGTCGCCGCCCTGCTCGCCGCGTCCGTCGAGATGCCCAGCTACAAGAGCAAGCCGGAACGCCATCATGTTTTGCAGGCCATCGCGGTGCACGGCGTCGATCGTCAGGATTATGCACAGACACTCGCCGAAGCACGCGGCAATGCCCTGGCGCGCTTTCTGACACAACTGCCGCCCAATGAACTGACGCCAAAACATTACCGTCAACGCGTCGCCAAACTGGCCAAGCAACAGCAATGGCGCCTGCGCTTTCTCGATCAGGGCGCTCTGAAACGTCTCAATGCCGGCGCCTTCCTGGCCGTGGCACAGGGCAGTCCCGAGGCCGACGCCGGCATCCTGCACCTGCGTTACACGCCCAAGCAGCGCACCCGCAAACCGGCGCTGGCACTGGTCGGCAAGGGCATCTGCTTCGACACCGGCGGCACCAATCTGAAACCGTCCAAGCACATGCTGGGTATGCACGAGGACATGGAAGGCAGCGCCGTGGCGCTGGGCACCTTGCTGGCGCTCACGGAACTGAAAGTGGATTTCCCGGTGGACTGCTGGCTGGCATTGGCGCAAAACCACATCGGCCCCAAAGCCTACAAACAGAACGACGTGGTCACGGCCTGCAACGGCACCAGCATCGAAGTGATACACACCGATGCCGAAGGCCGCATGGTGCTGGCCGATACCTTGGCGCTGGCCAGCAAGGGCAAACCCGGACTGATGATCGATTACGCGACCCTGACCGGCAGTTGCGTGGCGGCGCTCGGCACACTCTACAGCGGGGCCTTCAGCAACCGCAGCGATTTCACGGCAACTATAATCGAAGCCGGCCGCGCCAGCGGTGAACGCGTCTGGCCCTTCCCCGTCGACACCGATTACGAGAAAGCATTAGAAAGCGACATCGCCGATATCAAGCAATGCACCATCGACAGCGGCCCCGATCACATCCTCGCGACGCGCTTTCTGAATCGCTTCGTGCCGGAAACGATTCCGTGGATACACGTCGACCTGTCCGCCGGCAACAACAAAGGCGGACTGGCGCACATACCGACGGATGTGACGGGGTTTGGCGTGCGGTTCACGCTGAATCTGGTATTGGAACAACACAAAATGTAGGGTGCGTATCACGCGCCAATCTGCCGGCTTATGTTTATGAATCGCAAGGCGCGTGATACGCGCCCTACATGCATTACACTACGTCATGGAACACACACCACCCTACCAGGGCCTCGACCCCGACTGCATTCTCAACGCCATCGACAGCGCCGGTTACGCCAGCAACGGCTCGCTGCTCGGCCTGAACAGTTACGAGAACCGCGTCTATCAGATCGGCATCGAGGATGCGCCGCCGCTGGTGGCGAAGTTCTACCGGCCGGAACGCTGGTCCAACGAGGCGATACTCGAAGAGCACGCCTTCACACTGGAATTGGCGGAACGCGAGATCCCGGTGATCGCGCCACTGCGTGATGCCAACGGCAATACGCTCCATGAATACGCCGGCTTCCGCTTCGCGCTGTTCCCGCGCCGCGGCGGACGCGCGCCGGAACTCGACAACCCCGACAACCTGCTGTGGCTGGGACGCTTCATGGGTCGCCTGCATGCAGTCGGCGCCATTCAGCCGTTTCAGCACCGGCCAACGCTCAGCGTCGAACTGTTCGGTGACGCGTCTTATCAATACATCCTCGAACAGGGCATCCTGCCGCGCGAGCTTGAAGTGCCCTATCGCAGCCTGGTCGAAGACGTGCTCAAACAAGTGCGCAACTGTTACGTCCGCGCCGGCGACGTGCAACACATCCGCCTGCACGGCGATTGTCATCCCGGCAATATTCTCTGGACCGATGCCGGCCCGCATTTCGTCGACCTGGACGATTGCCAAATGGGCCCGGCGGTGCAGGACCTGTGGATGCTGCTGTCCGGCGAGCGCCGCGAGCAAACACTACAGCTCGGCGATATCCTCGAAGGCTATACCGAGTTCCACGACTTCAATCCGCGCGAATTGAATCTGATCGAAGCGCTGCGCACCCTGCGCATGATTCACCACAGCGCCTGGCTGGCGCGGCGCTGGAGCGACCCGGCCTTTCCGCCCAATTTTCCCTGGTTCGGCGGCCCGCGTTATTGGGAAGAACAGATCCTGGCATTGCGCGAACAGGCGGCGCTGCTCGATGAACCGCCGCTGACGTGGTACGGATAAGATTGATGGCGTTGTGGCATAATCGCGCCATCGATGGACACTCTTACCCTCACCCGCCCCGACGACTGGCACCTGCATGTGCGCGACGGCGCCGCACTGGCGGCAGTGCTTCCGCATACCGCACGGCATTTCGCCCGCGCCATCATCATGCCCAATCTGAAACCGCCGGTGACCACCACGGCGCTGGCGCTCGCTTACCGCGAACGTATTCTTGTCGCGCTGCCGGCAGGACTGCCTTTCGAACCGCTGATGACTTTATACCTGACCGACAACACGCCCGCCGCGGAGATCGCGCAGGCCAAGGCCAGCGGCAGGATACACGCGGTGAAATACTACCCCGCCGGCGCCACCACCAATTCCGACTCCGGCGTCACCGATATCAAGAAGACCTACGCCACGCTGGAAGCCATGCAGGAACACGGCCTGCCGTTGCTGGTGCATGGCGAAGTGACCGACGGCAACGTCGATGTGTTCGATCGCGAGCAGGTCTTCATCGATACCGTGCTCGCACCGCTGGTGGAACGCTTCAGCAAGTTGAAGATCGTCTTCGAACACATCACCACGCGCGAGGCCGTGGACTTTGTGCTCAGCGCTCCGGCGCGCATCGGCGCCACGCTCACCGCGCATCATCTGCTCTACAATCGCAACGCCATGTTCGCCGGCGGCATGCAACCGCATTACTACTGCCTGCCGGTACTGAAACGCGAAACCCACCGCGCGGCGCTGCTCGACGCCGCCGTCAGCGGCAACCCGAAATTCTTTCTCGGCACCGACAGCGCGCCGCATTCGCAGACCAGCAAGGAATCGGCCTGCGGCTGCGCCGGCATCTACACCGCGCATGCCGCGCTGGAGCTGTACGCCGAGGCCTTCGAACAGGCCGGCGCGCTTGATCGCCTGGAGGCCTTCGCCGGCTTTCACGGTCCCGACTTCTATGGCCTGCCGCGCAACCGTGCCACAGTGACGCTCAGCAAAGAGAACTGGCGGATTCCCGACGCCTATCCCCTGGGCGAGGAACGCCTGATCCCGTTGCGGGCCGGCACCATTGTGTCCTGGCGGATGCTGCGATAGCCTGAAACGGTCCCATAAAAGCATTACCCTGGCCCTCTCCCTCGGGAGAGGGGACTTTCTGTTCGAGTTCGCAGAGTGCATTTCAGAATTATTCTGGATTGGAGGTACGCTTTGCCATTCACCCCGACAGTCATTACACTCTCCCAATGAACCCGATACCGGAAAAGGCTGAACAGATCCGTCAGATGCACGCGGGCTTGATCCATCGCGTGGTCATTGCCTGCCAGAACCGGCAACTGGTTCCCGATCTCGATGCCCTGCTGAAAACGTCCGAGGATAACGGCTGGCTGCAACTGGTGGGCGCAATCCGCCGTATCCTGGGCGGCGTACGCGACATGAAAATTCTCACCGGTCTCGACGAAGAAGACAGCATCATCATCGAATCGATTCTGCTGGGTCTGCAAAATCCACAAACGCTGCCGGCATTGGACGCAGGCCCCGATGCCGCCGCCGCCGCGCCGGGTCTGGCCGCCATGATTCACAGCGCGCGCCGCGGCGATGCGCAAACCCTGCACACCCTTGCCGACATGGCCACCACCATGATGGCCGGCGGCGGCGACATGGCGCACTTGGCCGCCATCATGCGGCCACTGATCGAAGGCGAACGCGCACCTGAGAAACTCTGCAAAGGCATGACCGCGCAAGGCGAGAGTCTGGTGCTGGCGATTCTGACGGAACTCGGCAAGCTCGAAGTGCATTGATTTGACACCAAGACAGGTATCGTATGGGCAAACGTTTTCTCGTTTGTCCTGCATCGATCTGATTTCGTATTTTCATCTGGAACCGTTACTTTCTCCTTATGTCCGAACCCATAGCCAAATCCCTCATGGCCCAGCGTTTCCGTGGTTATCTGCCGGTGGTCATCGACGTGGAGACCGCCGGCTTCAACTGCAAGACCGACGCGTTACTGGAAATCGCCGCCGTGACACTGCGTCTGGACGAGGCCGGTCGACTCCACCAGCATGAGAGTTACGCCTATCACGTGGAACCCTTCCCCGGCGCCAAGCTCAACCCGGAGGCCTTGGCCTTCAACGGCATCGACCCCTATCACCCCTTCCGCCTGGCACGGCCCGAAGCCGATGTCCTGGGCCTGGTTTTTCAGGCAATCCGCCACGCCGTCAAGGAGCAGGGCTGCACTCGCGCCATCCTGGTCGGACACAATCCCACCTTCGATCTTAGCTTCGTCAACGCCGCTGCGGAGCGCTGCGGAATCAAACGCAATCCCTTCCATCCCTTCAGCAGTTTCGACACGGCGACCCTGGGTGCGCTGGCCTATGGTCAGACTGTGCTGGCGCGCGCCGTCCAGGCCGCCGGCCTGGAGTGGGACAGTGCCCAGGCGCACTCCGCCCGCTACGATGCCGAGCGCACCGCCGCGCTGTTCTGTACCATCTTCAACCGCTGGGAAGACCAGCAAGCGACGCGCTTCACGCCCTACGTACCGGCGGTCGTCGCGGACGCCTGAACGGCCGCGCACTGAAATTGCTGGCGGCGCGGCGGCGGATGACTATAATCGCCCGGCGTATAACAATGATCATTTCAATAAAGGGATGACTCAACTCATGTACAGCCCAAACCTAGCTATCATAGTTGTGGATGATCAGGAATCCGGCCGCAACTTCGCACGCGCCGCATTGAGCCGCGAAGGCTACGAGGATATCCGTCTGTTCGCCGCCGCCGCCGCGGCATTGCAGTCCATTGAACAGCGTGGCGCCGATGTCATTGTCTCGGACTGGGTCATGCCCGGCATGGATGGCGTGGCGTTGACGCACCGCATCCGCCAGCGCGACGAAATCACCAACCACTACACCGCCATCATCCTCTGCACCGCCCAGGAAGGCATCGAACACCTGGTCGAAGCCTTTGAACAGGGCGTGGACGATTACCTCAACAAACCGTACCAGGAACGCGAACTGACTGCGCGCGTCTACGCCGCCGGCCGCACTGTCAGTCTGCACAACGCCTTGCTGGAAACCATCGAGACACTGGCCAAATCCAACAAGCAACTCGAAGCGCTATCGACCACCGACCCGCTCACCGGACTCGGCAACCGCCGACATCTGCATACGCAACTCGACGCCATGCTCGCGGAGACCGTATCGCGCGGCCATCCCACCTGCTGTGCGATCATCGACCTGGATCACTTCAAGGACATCAACGACCGTTACGGTCACGATATCGGCGATGAAGTGTTGGCTGGATTCGCCACACGCATCCAGCGCACGGTCCGTCCCACGGATGTGGTGACGCGCATCGGCGGCGAAGAGTTCGCGGTGATCATGCACTACATAAACGACACCCAGTACCGACCTGAAATCTTCCAGCGCATCCAGCGCAGCCTGTCGCAGCGGCCGATCCAGACCTCCGCCGGCGAGATCGCCATCACCGCCTCGATGGGCGTCTGCTGCGTAACCGGCGACGACACCGATATCAGCCGCGAAACCCTGCTGAAGGCGGCTGACGACAAGCTCTATCAGGCCAAGGCCGGGGGGCGTAACAAGGTGGTGTGTTAGGGAACACCGTCGGGCGGGTTTCAAATCCGCCCCTGCAACCGACGGTTAATCACACCACCGCCTCAACACTGAATCCCCCCAGCGCTTCCGACTGGCCAAAACTCAACCGCCCGCCGTACTGCTCGACAATTTCCTGCACAATCGACAGACCCAACCCATGACCGGCTGTGCGCTCATCGTTGCGCACGCCGCGCTGCACCAAATGATCGAGCGCCTGGGGGGCGCAGCCGGGACCGTCGTCCTCGATGCGCAGCAGCAATTCACCGCCGGATTCGGCAGTGACCCGCACTTGATGACGCGCCCACTTGCAGGCGTTGTCGAGTAGATTACCGAGCAGTTCCAGCAAATCTTCGCGATCGCCGGGGAAATGCGCGCCCGCGGCGACGCGTACATCGAACACCAGCTCCTTGTCGCGGTAAATGCGCCGCAGCGTATCGGTCAGCGCATCCAGTTCCGCGGCGAGTTCGACGCGCTCACCACTGCGCCCGGCACCGGCGAGGCGCGCGCGTTTCAGTTCGCGTTCGGTGATGCGCCGCAGGGCATCGAGTTGCGTCTGCACCGCTTGACGCAACTCCGGATGTGCGCGCAGCCGTGTATCGTCGGTCAGCTGATTGAGTAGGGTCAGCGGCGTCTTCAACGCGTGGGCCAGATTGCCGAGGGCATGACGTGATCGGGTCAATCGGTGGCTGAGCGTGTCCAGCAGTTGATTGATCTGCATGACCAGCGGCCACAACTCCTCGGGGACGTCGGCATCGAGCAGCGACAATTCGCCGCGCTCCAGGAACTGCAATTCGCGTCGCGCGCGCTCCAGAGGTTGCAAGCCGATGCGCACCACGCGCTGCTGCACGAATAGCAGCACCAGCAGCACAGCCAGCGAGATGCCGGCATAACGCCACTGAAAGTGGCGCAGGTTGGTGTCGATGGGCGTCATGTCTTCAGCCACGCACAATGTCAGCGCATGCTGCAGCTTGCGGTAACCCGCGCAGCGGATCAGCAGGTGCTGATGCCGCGGGCCATCGCCGCGCGTTACCGCGTGCGCGCCGGGTGCGAGCGCTGACGGTGGCATCTCCTGATCCCAGAGCGAGCGCGACAGTAATGTCTGCGCACCGGATGCGATGCGATAATAGTGGCCGGAGAACGGCCGCTGATAAATCTGATCGATGCGCGTAACGTCGAGTTGCACGGTGCCGACGGCATCAAAGTTCAGCAGCGCCAACAGACTCTCGGTATCGTGCTCCAGCCGCGAGGCCACATACTGCTCGGCCAGATAGCGGATCGACACGCTCACCAGCAGCCATTGCAGCAGGAACATCACCACCAGACTCAGCACCAGCCCGACGCTGAGCTGCGTCCTGATGGCACGCATCAGCGCGCCGTCCCGAACACATAACCCTGACCGCGGCGGGTCTGGATGAGGTCGCGGCCGAGCTTCTGGCGCAGCCGGTTGATGTAGACCTCGATCAGGTTGCTGTCTTTGTCGGAGTCATAGTCGTAGACATGTTCGGTGAGACGCGACTTGGAGATCACCTCGCCGGGATGCAGCATGAAATAACGCAGCAGCCGGAATTCGGTGCCGGTGAGTTCGATGGCGACCGCCTCGCCGGTGCGTACGGTCTGATGGTCTTCATCGAGCGTCAGCCCCGCCACGCACAATGCACCGCCCCTCACGCCACTGCCGCGCCGGATCAGCGCACTGAGCCGCGCGGTCAGTTCCTCGATATGAAACGGCTTGCCGAGATAGTCGTCGGCGCCAGCCTTGAAACCATCGACTTTCTCGTGCCAAGCGTCGCGCGCCGTGAGGATCAGCACCGGTACGCGATTATCGCGCGCGCGCCAGTTGCGCAGGACATCGAGCCCGGTACGGCCGGGCAGCCCCAGATCCAGCACCACGGCATCGTAGGGCTCCTGATCGCCCATGAA
>VFSW01009250.1_pt1 | contig 14081 bp, 12 predicted proteins | sample 5358111 | NCBI WGS metagenome assembly VFSW01 (sample SAMN11554181, study PRJNA540505) | mine drainage metagenome | isolation source: sediment from site ElyBrook_90M | place: USA: Ely Copper Mine, Vershire, VT | collected 2017
AGGCCCGCGGCTCCCTGTACCGCCGCAACCATGGCATCGAAGCCGATCGCCGAGTTTAACAGCATGTGGTAAAGCCCGCGCGCACACCACTCCTGCTGATAAAACTGGCGAATGACCGCCGCGCGGCGCCGGTCTGCTGCCGCCAGTTGCTGATCCGCCTGGTTCGCCTTCTCCGGAAACGTCCTCATGAACCACTCGCGCTTCGATGCCACCGTGGCGTAAACGAAAATGTGAAAACATTCCGGCTGGCCGGCCAGCGCGCATGCCGCGCCACGCCCAACCATGACGCAGTCACCCTGCTTCGCCGCATCCAGAATCTCCTCCCGGATCAGCGTATACATCCGTTGGCAATCGAAGATCTGGTCGTCGCATGGTCCGGTCGATGAATACAGCGAGTCCTGCCAGAACACCTTTCCATAGCGGTAATACCAGGGATCGAGCCGGTCATCGAACTTTGCCGCCATTGCCTCAGGAACTCCCGCCGCACGCGCCGCGCCGCTCAGCAGTTCCGAGTCGAGGAGCCGCCAGCCCAACCGGGCCGCCAGTTCATGGGCGAACTCACCGCCGCGCGTGCCATACTCGCGTTCCACGGTAATCACACGGATAGGCTTCTGCATCATCGTGAATTCACACTCCTCGCGACTGGAGCATACAACGAAACCCGGCACGACGCGCAAGATGGCTTGAATATTTCTCGATCGCGACCCTTCCCGCCTAGAAAGCCCCCGCCATCTGCTTCCGCCTCAAAATGCGCAATCGCACTCCATGCACAAAGGATCGGCGCGGAGGACACGCCTCACGCGCCGATCGGTGATAATTCACGGGTTGGTTTAGGACCTTTCTCCGCTTACTGCGTTACTGGTTCTGCCGGCGCTGACTTCGGTGCCTTCAGGTGCGGCGCGTTGGGTGCCATGGGAGGCTTCGGCACAGTTGCCGTGGAGGGCGGTGGCGGCGGAACGTCCGTCCCCCGCTTGATGCGCAGATCGCCTACATCGGTGCTCAGGCTGATCTTGGCTCCCCCCGCCCCAATGCGTCCAGTTACCGTCTTGCTCTCTTCTCCGTCGATCGCCAGCGAAAAGTCCGACAGAATGTCCCCGTTGTGCGTCTTGCCATCTACTGTCGCCGACGCGTTCGGCGGCAAGGTCACTTCCAGATCTCCCTTGCCGCTGTTGTTCTTGGCCTCCACGCTGTAAACGCCCGCTGGAGAAATCGAGATGTTGCCGTCACGATCTTCCACAAACGTGTCGCCGTAAATCTGCGTCAGGTCCACGTTCTTCGAGCGCGTTGTTACACGGACTGCCCCCTTGGCCTGGGTCACGCGAAGGTCATCGTCATTGAGAGTCATGTCGCCCGGCAACTCTCCCAGTTGCAGGTCGGTGACCGACGTGTGCAGATGCACCGGACCGGTCAGGTTTTCCATGTGTGCCTCTCCGAAGATGTCCCCGTTTACCGTGATCTTGCCCTTGATCTCGGAAAGGGTAAGGTCGTTGCAGCGGCCGTCGGCCGTGATGTCGCCGGTCACCTGGTGCGCGGAAAAGTCTCCCTTGTCCGTCGAAAAGTGTACCTGCACGGAACCCTCGATCGTGCTCAGGTGAATGTCGCCATGCGCCGCCGTAATGCTGGCGCCGTTGCCCAGGCCCGCCGCGGTCACATCGCCGCGTCCCGCATCCACCGTCACCCGCGCCGATTTGGGCACCACGACCGTCATGTTCAACCGCCCGCCGCTGTTGCCCTCCGATTTCACCAGCACGGCACTGCCGGTCACCGTCACATGTGCCGCCTCCGAAGCGAAGATCTTGTTCGCTTCCATGTCGCTGTTGGCATACGCTACTGCGTGTGCCTCCACCCGCATCGTTGAGTCATCGCCCGCTGTCACGCTCACGTCCCCGCGAGGATTCTGAATCTCGATTGCCGCATTGGCCGGAATCTGAGAGGTCATCGCCTGCTGGTCCATGTCGTGTTGGGGCTTCCCAAACATGTTGAAAAAGTCGTTGTGATCGCCCCACTGAGCGCGCATCGGGTCCCAGAAGTTATTCCCCCACGCCGCCATCATGCCGATGATGGCCAGCAGGATCAGGATCCCGACAAAACTGCCTCCGCGGCGTACCGGAGTCTTGCGCCGCATATCCAGTGCCCATTCGCCCAGGAGCGCCAGCCCGGCGCCGATCAGCAACAAGGGCCACCAATGGCCATACCAGGTCCAGAACTGCCCAGCCGAGAGACGGTCGGTATAGACCAGCAGGCCCACAATGCCCGCCGCCACCAGAATGATGGGTCCCACCACCGAAGGAACACGCGGCGCATACGAGCCGATCATTCCGGCCTTCCATGCGTGCTGCTGCGCTTTCCACGCATCGCGCTGCGCTCGCCAGGCAGCCCTTTGCTGCTCCCGGTAAACGCGCCATTGCGTCTGCGGATCATAAGGGGGCGGCATGCCGCCCCCAGGAGGTGTGGAAGGAGGTATGCTGCTCATCCCTGGCCTCCGTTCTGATTGCGCTCAAAGTCCTCATCGTGCGCCGGAACAATCGAAGTACCGGACTGCCCCGCAATTGGCCCCGTGGCGACATTGCCCGCCCCGGGATACGGTGCTCCCGGATAAGGCGTCGGCGGATAATCCGTCTCCGTGGCCAGAGACATCCGTTCGGCAAGCTGCAATACACCCAGCAGAATCAGCAGCAGCGGGACAAACAGCTTCCAGCTCACCAGGTCTGCCTGGTGCAACAGCGCAATGATGCCCAGGAGCAGCAGAACGGCAGGGCCCTTCAAACGGCGGATCAGAATATAGCGGTTCATCGGGAACCTCCTTGCGTTTCACCCAAGCGACGGATGACCAGCCACACACCCACTCCAATCAGAAGCAGCGGCCAGGAAAACTGAAAGAGGCGGCCGTTGAAGATGTCCAACTGCCCGAGCAGAAACAGGAGCCCAAGGCCAATCAGAACAATCGCGCCGATCGGCTCCTTCCGCCGCCAATAGGCCGGCGGCACGGGAGGAACCGGCGGTACACCAGGATCCACAAACCCCGCCGCCGGCGTATAGGGCGCCTGGTACGGTGCGGAAGGATCCTGATATGGAGCCTGGTATTGACCCGTATAGGGAGGCTGGTACGCCCCGCCCATCGGACTTGGGTTGACCGGCCCGGTCGCGCCCGGATTTGCGGCGCCTGGAGGATACGGGCCCTGGTTGAAAGGTGCCGCTCCCGGCTGTCCCGGATGTCGATTGCCCAGGTTCAGCCAGCTGCCCACTTCATTCAGGCCCAGCGGATCGGGTATCGGCAGCCCGTCGCGTCGCGCCTTGGCCGTATGGAAAGCCTCAAACGACTGGTACAGAACCCACGCGCCGATAAAGATTCCAAAGATCCCGTAGTGCTCCGAAATGTTGATCAGCACGGCGAAGATCACCACGTGAATCAGGCCCTTGAAAAACTGGCCGTTGTACATCGCGCCCACGCCGGGAATCAGTCCCAGCACTGCGGCTGCCGCCGGATTGGGCGCGCTTACCGGGGGCGCCGCAAATGGATTGGGAAGGTTCTGCCATGCAACCCAGCACGGCTCGCAGAGAATCTGTCCTCCCGCACCGGTGCGCACGCAGTTCGGGCAAAGCGCCTTGCCGCAGTTCTGGCAAAAGGCTGTAGCGGTCACACCGCTGTGATTTACGCAGTCCATACTGTGCTCCTTTCCCGTCTTGCCTTCGCGGAGCCGCCGGAATGCGCGGACCGGTCGATAGCGAATCCAGAATTGTTGTCCGCTAAGTCGATGCGATCGAGCTGCTTTTCGTTAAAGGAAAAGCCGCCTTCCACACCCTTATCGAACTTACGAAGTCTCTGGATTTGCCCTTGTGAAAGCGATGTCTCCAGGTAATCAAATGAGTCATTCAGGGCCGGAGATCCCGACTGCTGAGGACGATCTACGCGGGATCCTCCATCTTTATGGCTTGGATTCTGCTTCGACTCGCCGGGGCCCGAGGATTGTTTCCGCTTCGGCTCGTCGTTTTCACTCTCCCCTTCACCCTGGGTCGTGCGGCGCAGCTCCCGCATGCGGGACTGGACCTCATACACGAAACGAAGGTGGTCATAATAGCGAATGATCGGTGTCGAAGCCATCGTCAGCCGCCGTTCCATGAAGGAACGCACCGCTGTGGGTCGCAGGTCGGAGAGACGGAGGCTGGTGATTTTTACTCCCGTCAGGTTGAGCGTCAGCGCAATCGAAAAGAACGCCATGGCCGCGGTCATCATCAGCCGCGGCTCGGCAAAGCGGCGCACATAGCCCATGAACCCTGGGCGCTGCCACGCCGGAATTCCCGACACGCGGCCTTTGCGCGTGGACAAGGAGCCTGTGGCGATCGGCAACCCATGGATGCCCGACGAGGCCAGGCCATAACCCGCCACCTGTCCTGGGCCGGTCTGGGCAAGAATCTTGTCTAGAAGTCCGGCGGGAACTTCCGGCTCAGCCGAAAGAAACTCCAGCCACTCGCGCCCGCGCCGCGCCTCATCAAAGAGCGCCGTACAGGACGGGCACCCCGCCATATGAGCGTTAAAGGTCACTTCATCCTCAGGCCGCAAAAGACCATCAAGAGCGTCCGTCAAAAGCGTTTCCCACTGGCCGCATGCGGGAGAGTTCGGAATGTGGGTGCGGTCGAGCATTTACATCACCTCCCGTTTATTACGTTCCAGCAGCCTTGCTAGTTCCGCTCGGCCCCTGCTGATGCGGGACTTTACTGTCCCTTCGGGAATTCCCAGCACCTGGGCAATCTCCTTGTAATCTAAATCCTGCAAATCACGCAGGATCACGGCCTCGCGCAGCTCGATCGAGACGTGCGACAAGGCGTCCTGAACCATCTTTTCCAGTTCTTTGCGGGCAGCCACCTCATGGGGTGAGGGATCCTTGGCTACCAGCCGGTCCATCGGCTTCAACTCCTCGGCTGACTCCCACCCGTCATCCAGCGAGCCCGTGGCCCGCAGATTCTTGGTGCGGCGGAAGTTATCCACCAGCAGATTGCGGGTCATGGTCGTGATCCATACCTGCAGGCTGCCCCGGCCAATGTCAAAACTGGCCAGGTTCGAGTAGATCTTCAAAAACACATCCTGTGTGAGGTCTTCCGCGTCCGTCGGGCTGCCCGTAAACCGGTAGCAGAGACCGTAGACACGCCGATGGTGCTCACGGACAAGCTGCGCCCATGCACCGGAATCACCGTCCATGCAGCGGCGGACGGTTTGGCACCAGTCGATCTCCAGCGGTCTCACCTCCCCGCGAATAGGGCGGGCGTCTGAGCTGATTCGCTCTCCGGCATGGATGGATGCTGTGGCGGGATGAATGTCACCCGACTTCCGGGGCTCTATGCACCGCTGCGCCGGCTTTGGTAGCGATGCCAGCCCCACCACGCTCCAGCTTAATGTACCAACGCACTGCATGGGGGGCTATACGCAAGATTTCGAAGGATGGTTCCCTCAGTCGTATACTGGCTTCGATTCCAGAACGCTGCCGCAGGTACCCGCCCTCGCCGGCACACTTCCGATTACGTACGTCCGCGGCGCGCCCTGGTCAGGCCCGTCATCCAGCCGGATAGCGTCAGTTCCGTTTCCGGTCTTTGCGACCGGCGGACGCCCGCCCGGCATGGATTACGCGGCCCGGATGCGCATCGCAAGGCCGGTATCTCCCGTCCTCCAACCAACACAAAAGCGGCCTCTTTCCCATCGAAAGAAGCCGCTATGAAACGTCCCACCATGGCGCTAATACCGCTGCAAAAACTCCGGATCCACGGGGTTCTCAAACAGCGAAGCGTCGCGGGTCACAATCGTAAGCCCCGATGGCGTGACGAAATAACGCCGCTTGTCCTCCACCTGGTCATATCCGATCACGGTGCCCTCGGGAATATGCACGTCACGGTCAATGATCGCCCGGCGAATGCGGCAGTGCCGGCCGATATTTACATGCGAAAAGATGATGCTTGCGTCCACGTCCGAATACGAGTTCACGCGTACATCCTGCGACACCACCGAGTTGTTCACCGAAGCACCCGAAATAATCACGCCCGCGGTGATGACCGAGTTGGTCGCCGATCCCGTTCGCCCCGGCTCCCCAAACACGAACTTTGCCGGGGGATACTGCCGCACCCGCGTCCGGATCGGCCAGTTCTTGTCGTACAAGTTGAAGGTAGGCGATACCGAACAAAGGTCCATATTGGCGTCGTAATAGGCGTACAGCGTGCCTACATCGCGCCAGTAAAGCGCCTGCTGTTTGTTCTCGTCCACAAAGCTGTAGGCCATCATCTTCTTCTTGCCCAGAAGATCGGGCAAAATGTTATGCCCGAAATCGTGCTTCGAATCGGGATTCTCGGCGTCCGCAATCAGCGCCTTCAACAAAACTTCGGTGTTGAAGATGTAGATGCCCATCGAGGCATCTACCGAGTTGGGGTTAAATGGCGAACGAAACGACGTCGAAGCGGGCTTTTCCTGGAAGCCTAGAACCTCTCCCGTCGATCCGACCTCCACCACGCCAAACCGCGAAACCTCGTCCGGTGGAATGGGCAGCGTCGCCAGCGTCACCTCGGCGTCGGTCTCTTTGTGATACTCCAGCATCCGGCTGTAGTTCATCTTGTAGATGTGGTCACCGGAAAGGATAATCATGTGCTTGGGCTGCTCGCTGCCGATCGAATAGATGTTCTGATACACAGCGTCCGCCGTACCCATATACCAGTTGGCGCCCGTTCTCTGCATGGGCGGCAAAAGCTCGAAGAACTCCCCCAGTTCCTGCGCCACGATTCCAGTCCATCCTTCGCGAATGTGCCGGTTCAGGGAGAGCGCCTTGTACTGGGTAAGAATGAAGACCTTGCGCAGGCCCGAGTTAATGCAGTTGGAGAGGGTGATGTCGATGATCCGGTAGTGTCCGCCAAAGGGAACTGCCGGTTTGGCGCGATCGCGGGTGAGCGGAAAGAGCCGTTCACCGGCTCCCCCCGCAAGCAATACTCCAAGGGTATCTCTCATGTCCGTTTTGACCTGCCTTCAATCCTGTCTGATGGTTGAAACGGCTCATACTAGCGGCCCTGTGCCGCCATCCGGTACGTCTCGTCTTCGAAACCGCTCGTTTTCGGGCGGCGCCGAACGGCGAAGAATACCACACACTCATGAAGCTGGAAGTCTACTCATTGGCCACCCGTCCTGTCATCCGGTTTTGATGCGACGGCGAAATTCCTGCTTCGCAGCTTACACGCTCCCCGGTAAATCTCACGCCAAAAAATAATGCCGAGGACCGAAGTCCTCAGCATGGTGGTTTCGAAAAGGGAAGCCAGCTCTCGTCCGGCATGCGACTGCAGGACTATCGCTTCTTCTTGAATTTGTATTCCACGCCCACTGAGATGCCGAAGTTGATATCGATCTGATTCGTCTTCGGACCGTAGTTGATCCCATACCGCGTCAGAATCGCATCGGGAGTGATGCGAAAGACCCATCGCGGCGAGCGATTCAGGTCAATGTGGCCGCCCATGATCATCGCCGGAGCCACCTGGTCGTTATAGAAGCCCACGACCGCTGGAGAATTTCCTCTGAGGTTCCGTTCGAAATTGCCGTAGGCACCCCCCGCCAGCACGTGCGCAATCAACGCGCCGTGCTTGTTGTGCGGTCCTAGCCACTCGGGGCCGGCCGCAAACAAATACTGTGCGACAAACGGTCCATTGATGCTCGCGGCGTTGGGCCCCGCTCCGCTGGTGCCAACGTAGCCGCGGACCGAACCCTCCGCCGCCCACCGCTTTCCCAGCCAGTATGAAGCTGTCAGATCCAATCCGCCCAGGTTCGCACCCTGCAGCAGGTTCGGCCCGGCTTTGATATGTGCGTATGCCATCCCTACCGAAACGTCGTAGCGATTGTCATAGCGAACATTGGCCAGCGGATCGATGGCGATGTACGTGCCATTACGTTCCGTCTGCGCAGGCGGAGCCTGCACCGACGAGGACGATTCAGACGCGGGCTGGTTTTGCGGCGGCGCCTGGGCCCGGATCCCGGCACAGAGAACGATGGCTGCAATTGCAGCGAGAGAAGCGGAAAGACTTACTGGAAAACGCATCACTTCAAGCTTACAGGACCGCGCCAAGGCTGGACAATGCGACCCATCCCGATTCAGTCTCCCTCTGCAGAGGTTTCTCTTTCGTTAGGGCACGCAGCGATCCGCCCATCGGGCATAAAGAAGATAGCGAACCGTCTTCAATATCTCCAGAGCTTCCGCGCCGTGCGTGAAAATGCTCGATTCAGGCTCCAGCGGGGGAGCCGCATGGGTGCGCCACTGGAGCGGAAGGCGGCTGAAGATCAGCCCTGCACGCGGCAAATGAAGTGCGCCCCCCACCACCTCCGCGGAACTCCAGCCATGCTCCTTTGCGATGCGCGCCGCGTAACAAGCATTCTCAATCGTGTCCGTCGCTCGCGGTTCCTCCACCAGGGCGGACCGCGGAACCCCCTGCGCCTCCGCCACGCGGGCCATCACCTTCGCTTCCACATACTGGTTCCGTACCGGGCCCCCGGTAAGGATCAGCCGCGACGCCACGCCACGTTCATACTCGCGCACGCCCTCCGTCACCCGGGCCAGTTGTTCCGGTTTTGGATTGCCTTCGCTGTCCGCCGGGCTGCCCAGCACGATGATCGCGTCAAAGCGGTTCAGCGTCGTGTTCCCCGAGGGCGCCACGGCACGCGCAATCACGGCCCAGAACACCACCGCGATCACGGCTGCCGCGCCCGCCAAAACCAGTTGGGTTCGTAGGCTCAGGCGCCTGCGTTTTACAACACGACGTCGATGCCGTGACCGGCGGATAGGCTTCTGGCTGCGCAATTGTCGAGGTGCGGTTTGCAAAGAATGGACTCTCCAGACTCCACTCTATCGTGTATCTCGCCCCGCGCTTCCAACCTCAAGGACGGCGTTCGCCAGCCGCCCGTTCTACTGGGGTAACTTTGCCGGAACTTGCCCGCCAACTACTCTGCGGGCCGGTCGACGCGGCTGAGCTTGCCCTCTCTGACCACGAAGCTCTCCCCGCGCCACACGATGATGTTTCCCGCGAAACCCGCGACCCACAGTCCCATCGCGATCACATCCCGCAGCGGAATCAGCCACAGGTTCGGCAGCACCTGGTGGTCGCCCAGCACCGAAGCCCCCACCGTCATGGCCAGCGAAAGGCGCAGAAAGAAACTCAACGCCAGCAGCCAAAGACTCACCGGGCTCAGGCCGCTGGCTACCACGTTGAGCAGTGCCCAGCCAAGACCGTAAGTAAAGACCAGGCCCACGTACCCCCCGGGGCGCGCATCGCGAACCGTCCTGTACCAGCGCAGTTGGTGATCGAAAAAACCACCCCAACCGTAGGCGGGAACACCCGTCTCAACCACCTCGCTGCTCAATGCCACTTCATAGCCCGCCTTGAAGACCCGGGCGCCAAGCTCGTAATCATCGGCCAGGTAATCCACCAGTTGAGCCAGGCCTCCAATCTTGTCCAGAGCCTCGCGGCTCACCGCCAGAGTGGAACCCAGGCCGTAGCGCAGCCCGCCCTCCAACCACCGCGCCAGCAGCACGCTCGGTTGAAAGTCGGTGGCGATGCCCAGAGCCTCCAGCCGCGAAGGCAGCGTGCCGTGGGCACGCCCGCGATAAAGTGCTGTCACTAGCCCCACGGGCGCTTTGCCGGCGCCCTGCGGCCCACGGGAAAAACACGCCATCACCCGCTCCAGATAACGCGGAGACACCGTGATGTCTGAATCGTTGATCAGCAAAAATTCGCCGCGCGCATGGGGCGCGAGCTGGGCCAGCGTGCTCACCTTCCCATTCGTCCCCAGGCGGGCCGGGCATTCGATCACATGGATCGTGCGCTCAGGGAATTCTCCCTGAAGCTGCTCCACCGCCGCCGACGCTGGATCTGCCAGCGAAGACACTCCGAACAGCAATTCGTAGTCACCGGCATAGTTCTGGCGGCAGTGACTCCGAAACGCTTCCATCATCTCCGGGTCGAGACCCTTGAGCGATTTGAGAATGCTGACGCTGGGAGCAAAGGGAGTGAGCCGGCCGCGCCGCTTCCGCAGAAAGACCTGCGCCGCGAGCAGGCTGGCCAGGAAATATCCCATCCCCCCCACGGTCAGCACCGTGGTCACCAACTCCACGGCCTGTGCAAAAGCGTGCGGCATACCGATTGTTAGTGTATCTGACGAAAGATCGGGAACCGCACCGTGGACTCGAAGGCCAACGTCCCCCGTCCTCCCCGCTCCCCTTGCCTCTCCCCTCTAGATATGGCAGCTCGCCTGCCCCCGCTTCTCCAGATAGCGCTGGTGGTACTCCTCTGCACGCCAGAAGGTCTGCGCCGATTCCACCACGGTCACAATGCGCTTCGGTTTATAGCGTCCCTCGGCCGTCAGTTGCTCGATCTTGGCCTTGGCCTGTGCCTCCTGCTCCGGGGAGTGAGAGAAGATGGCCGAGCGGTATTGCGTGCCCCAGTCCGGCCCCTGCCGATTCAGCGTAGTCGGATCGTGCAACGAGAAAAACGCATCCAAAAGCTGCTCAAAGCTCACCTTGGCGGGGTCGAAATCAACCTCCACCACCTCGGCATGCCCCGTTTGGTCAGTGCACACATCCTTGTACGTCGGCCGTTCCAGGGCCCCGCCCTCGTAGCCCACCGCCGTCGCCGTTACACCCGGGATAGCCGCAAACGCCGCCTCGACACCCCAGAAACATCCTGCTCCAAAAGTCGCTTTTTCCATGCTCATGCCAGAATAAGATGCTGCAGCGGGCATTTCGTAACACCTTTCGTTCCTACTCGTCCGCGACTTCATAGGGAATGGCGAATCGGCCGATCTGAATCATCGCCTTGTCGCCTGGCGGCCAGATATGCAGACTCTCCACCCGCGTCACCCCGGCCAGGCGGTGCGCCTCCGTAGTGCCCACCAGGACCCCTGTCGACGCCACGTGGAAGTGGAACTTCAGCCCGTCGCCGTCGCGCACCCAGCCGAACACGTATTCCCCGGGCTTCAGCGAGATGCCGCCGATCTTCACCGGGGCCTGCACCACAAGGTAATGCGAATACTTGCCGTCAGCCGAGTAGCCCGCCGTAATCAGCACTACTCCCGCAATGAAATGACCATGCCCGTTCACAATGCCCGATGCCGTGCGCATCTCCGTTTCAATGTGTTCTTTCTCCACCGGTGCGCGCGCCGGCAAAAGCGACGCCAGTTCCGCATCCGTGGCCTGCCGCCATGGTGTCTTCTGCGCCTGCAGAGCGGCCGAAGCAATCAAAAGAAAAAATGCAATGAGAAGGGTCCGTTTCATCGGTTGGGTCCTGTCTTTCTTCATGGCTTCGGCTTTCTGAGCGATTCGAGCGTCACCAGGCCTCGCTGGATGGCGGCCGTAGCGGCCTGCGTACGGTCAGTTACGCCAAGCTTGCCCAGCAGGCTGTTGATGTGTGTCTTCACCGTGGCCTCTGAAATATCTAACTCCGTCGCAATCTCCTTGTTGCTCTTGCCGTGCACAATCTGCTCCAGCACGTCGAACTCGCGTGGGGTCAGCTCCTCCGTTCCCATGCGCTCCGCAAGCCTCTGTGCAATCGCCGGAGGAATATGCGACTTGCCCGCATGAACCGTGCGAATCGTCGCAATGAGTTCATCGGTCGTCATTCCCTTCAGCAGGTAAGCCCGCGCGCCGGCCTGCAGGGCCCGGTAAATGTCCTCGTCCCCGTCATAAGTCGTGAGCACGATAAAGCGGGCATTCGGCGTCTCCATCCGGATGCGCTGAATCACCTCCACCCCCGACAACCGCGGCAGCCGCAGATCGATCAGCGTTATGGCCGGCTGGTGTTTGCGAAACTGGGCGATGGCTTCCACGCCGTCGGCGGCCTCACCCACCACCTCGAGGCCCTCCACCACGTTCAACAACGCCACCAGTCCCTGGCGTACAACGTGGTGGTCCTCCACAACCAGAACCCGAATTGATTCCTGTGTCACGCTTGCTCCTTTACACCCTTGGGCGTGTGCGCCCGCAGCCGTACTGTTGTCCCTGTTCCCGGCTCGCTCGTGACCTCGAGTGTTCCGCCGATTGCCGCGGCGCGCTCCCGCATGCCGGTCAGCCCATAGTGTCCCGGCGGTGAGTCCGGCGCTGAGCCTTTGCCTCCCCCAGAAACAAAACCGCGCCCATCGTCCCGTATCTCCAGGGCAATCTCGGCCGGTCCGTACTCCAGTTGAACGGTCAGGTTTTGCGCGCCTGCGTGCTTCTTTACATTATGGATGGCTTCCTGCGCCACGCGCTCGATTTCGCGCTCCGTGCCCGGCGGCAACGGACGATAAGCTCCATAAATGCTGAAGCGAGCCTCCAATCCATGGGCGCCGGCATGCTCCACCATGCGCCTCATGCGCACCGGCAGCGTCGTCTCCGCGGAATCCTGCGAGCGAAGCGCCCAGATCGACTGGCGCGCGTCGGCCAGCCCTTCGCGAACGTAACCGCGCGTGGAATCCAGATGCTTCGCCGCCGCTTCTACTTTTTGGTGCCGCAGCAACTCGCTCAGCACCTCCAACTGTACTGAAACTCCCACGTAGCCCTGCGCCAGGGTGTCGTGAATCTCGCGCGCAATCCGGCTGCGTTCGCCCAGCACGGCTCGAAACTCGCGCTCGGCGCGCAGCAGCCGCAGCCGCAGTAGAAGTACGACCAGCCCTACTGCCGCCAGCACCAGCAGAAGGTAGAACCACACCGTCTGGTAGAAGTGCGGCAGAAGCTGGAAAGCCATTGCCGCGCCTTGCGTGTTCCACATCCCGTCATTGTTGGCGGCCTGCACCCGGAAGGCATAGCGCCCCGGAGGAATGTTCGTGTAGTATGCCGTGCGGCGGCTGCCCGCCTCGGTCCACGCGTGATCGAACCCCTCCAGCATGTAGCGGTAGCGCACCTTCTGCGGCGCGGTAAAGCTCAAACCCGCGTAGTCAAATTGGAGGTGGTTGTGTCCCGCCGGAATCCGCATCGAGTCGCCTTGGGCAAGCAGCGGCTGGTCGATGTCGTCCACCGCGAAGCGCTCCACGGCTACCGGCGGGGGAACCAGATTCACCGGGAAGTGCGCCGGGTCCACCTCCACCAGTCCCTTGGGAGTGGCAAACCAGAGGTGCCCGTCCCGCGATCGCCAGGCCGAAGGATGGCTGTTGGTCGCGGTCTCACGGCTGCGCAACCCGTCCGCGGTGCCAAACTCGATCCAGTTCCGGCACTCCGCGCTCTGCATTTTGCTGCCCATCGCTTCGCTGCAATCGCAGCGCGCCAGCCCGTTGGCCGTGGCAAACCAGAGATGGTGTCCGCCATCGTCAAGAATGGCGTGGATGCTCGTTGTGTCCAGACCGTCACGCTTCAGGGAAGAGAATCGCTGCCCGTTCCACAGGTTCCATCCATGGTCTTGCGTGCCAATGATCAGGGCCCCGTGGTCGCGGGCCAGCAATGCCGTCACCACGTTGCTTGAGAGGCCGTCCGCCGTCGTGTAGTTGGTAATCTTTCCGCCGTGCAGCCGGGAAAGTCCGGCCAGGGTCGCCACCCAAAGATCTCCATTCGTGTCCCGCGCCATGGCCCCCACCAGGTCGCTGCCCAACCCGTCCGCGCGTGTGTAAGTCTCCATGGGCGAGATGGACCCCGGATGGGCTCTTCCGTTCATCCAGTGCGTCAGTCCGCGCCGCGTGCCAATCCACAAGGATCCATCCGCGTCTTCCAGAAGCGAGCGGATGAAATCGTCCGGCAGCCCGTCCGCCGAAGTGAACGATTCGATCGCGCCATCGCGAATCCGGCTCAGCCCGTCTGGAGTGCCGACCCACAAGTCGCCATCCGGCGCTGCCGCGAGCGATAAAATCACGTCGCTCAGCAATCCCTCCCGAACCGAAAACGTCCGTACCGCATCCTTCCCTGTCGCACCGGGCCGCATCTCGTTCAAACCGTCGTCGCTGGTTCCGACCCAAAGATTTCCTGCGCTATCCTCCACCACTGCACTCGTCGAGTCGGACGACAGCCCCTCCCGCGCCCCTAAAACGCGAAACCTCTGGTCCCGCAGGATGTGCAATCCTCCCGCTTCCGTCCACGCCCAAACGTTGCCCTCCCGGTCCTCCATGAGCG
>VFSW01009251.1_pt1 | contig 14079 bp, 9 predicted proteins | sample 5358111 | NCBI WGS metagenome assembly VFSW01 (sample SAMN11554181, study PRJNA540505) | mine drainage metagenome | isolation source: sediment from site ElyBrook_90M | place: USA: Ely Copper Mine, Vershire, VT | collected 2017
CCCCTCCCCCCCCGCGCGGGGCTCCCCCCCCCCCAAATCTCCCGCCGGGCGCTGCGCCGCGAGCCCGCCCAGCGGTATGCGACGGCGGCCGAATTGGCTGCCGACCTGCGCCGGTTTCTCGGCAATTTCCCGGTGGAGGCGCGCCCCCAGACGCGCGCTTATGCGGCGCGCAAATTTGCGCAACGTCACTGGGGAGGGCTCCTGAGCACCGTGCTCGTGCTGGCGGTACTCCTCGGCTCGAGCATCATCACCGCATTCAATTGGCGGGAGGCTCGGCGACAGCGCGATTTCGCGCGCACGCAACTCGCGCGGACCGAGGCGCTCAACGACCTCAACCAATACGTGCTGAGCGATGCGGCCCCGTCCGGAAGACCCTTCACGGTCAATGAGCTGCTCGGGCGCGCGGCACATTTGCTGGAGCGCCAGCCGACCACCGACGCCAACCGCGTGGCGCTGTTGACCTCGATCGGGCACCAATATCAACTACAGGACGAGGAGGAAACCGCGCGCAAGCTGCTGGGTGAAGCGTATGCCCTCTCGCAGGGCATCGACGACCCATCGGTCCGCGCCCGGGCCGCGTGCAGCTTCGGCGGCGCTCTTTCGACGCAGCGAAATTCGCCGCAGCCGGAGGAGCTGGTCGCGGCGGGCCTGCGTGAACTGTCCGAGGACGACGAGTTTGCGCTCGACCGGTCGTTCTGCCTGGAACGCGCCGCCGCCGTCGCCTCGAATTTTGGCGATGCGCAACTCGCGATCCGGCGTGACGAGGCCGCGATCAAGGCGCTGACGCATGTGCCCTTCGAGCATACGATGGCCGAGCTGCATGCCTACGCGGGTCTCGCCGAGGCTTACCGGCAGGCTGGGCGATTTCACGCGGCGAGCGCGGCGTTCGCGCAAGTATGGCAGCGGCTCGTCGCTTTGGGGCGCGACGACACGATCACGGCCGTGGCCTGGTTGAATAACTGGGGAATTACGCTCGGTCAGATCGGCAGACCGCTCGAGGCCGAGAGAATGCTGCGGCGGTCGATTGATATACATCGCGTGGATGCGTCCACGCAGGCGGTCTCGCCGATGGTTCTGACCAACTATGCGCAACAGGCATTCGATCTCGCGCGGTACGATGAGGCGCTCTCCTATGCTAAGCAGGCGTACCAGGGCGGCCTGAAGGCCGGCGATCAGGCCGTGGTCAACATGACGCTGTTGCGCCTTGCGCGGATCTATCGATGCCTGCACGACCTGGCGCGAGCGAGCGAGATGCTCCAAGAAGTCGAGCCCCGATTGCGCGAAGCCCTGCCGCCAGGGCACTTCGCATTCGCCTCGCTCGCCTCGGAGCGCTCGCTCATTGCGCAGCAGCGGGGCGACTTTGGCGAGGCGCAGCGACTCGCCGACGCGGCGATCGCGTTGGTCGAACAGGGGGCGCAGCGAGGCAAGGCGGGCGCCGAGTTTCTGCCGAACCTCCTCACGCGGCGTTCGTCGATCGAGGAAGGCGCGCGGCGATTCGCGCACGCCGAGAGCGATGCGAGACGCGCGCTCGCACTGCAGCTGGCGCAGGAGCAGCCCGGCGACTACTCGAGCTACACGGGCGCGGCGTATCTCGCGCTCGCGCGTGCGTTGCGCGGCGAAGGGAAGGCCGACGACGCGCGTGCGGCGGCGCGGATCGCCGCGGACCAATTGCGCAAGGCCGTCGGCGCCGACCATCCGGACACGCGTGCGGCCGAGGCGCTGGCCGGGTCCCTTGGCCTCGCGCAGGCGCCGAGCGTGCCGCGTTACTTCGCTCGAACGCCGCCTTGATCGCGGGAACTCTCCGGGCTCGAGCGGATTGACCGAGGTGCCAAGCGGCAAGCCGACGGGCCAGATTGGCGGATACGGCCTTCGTGCTCCCGTGTACACCAGGGGGACGGATCAATGGCCAAATGGAGTCGTGCTCAATGGAGCGCGGAATCCACGAATTCTGCGATGGAAGGCCAGCCGACTGGCGGCTTGAAGGCCAACGCCGCGGCCATTTCCCAAGGGCGTGCTGACCAGCGCCAACCGTTGGTCATCACGAAGAACGGTGGCGCCGGCGCGGCGACGTGAATCCTCCGGGCGCCTTACCGAGCAGATTGCGCGGCAGGTGGCGCAGGACGCAGACCCGGCGGACCCTCGCAGCTTGCGCCGTGGGCGAGTGCGGCCGGGTGTCAGGGCCTGCGCTACAGGCCGGCCGGCAGCTTCGAGGCCATCGCGGTGCGGCGGTCCAGCCTGCGCCCATCGACGACGAACGTGCCGTCGCCGACCGCGTGGACCGTGCGCCGCTCCCGGCGGCGCGGATTCACGTGAGCGGCGAGTCCTTCCAGCACGACGATCTGGTGCTTGCGGATGACATCGACGACCTTGCACTCGATGTTGGCGAGACACTCCCCGACCAACGGCGCCGCGACGTGCTTGGCGGGCTTCGCCGTGAGATTGAATCGCGCGAACTTGTCGGTGTCGCGTCCGGAACACGTGCCGATGCCGATGACCCGATCCAGCAGATCGACCCCGGGAATTGCCACCACGCACTCCCGCGTCCTTCGCAGCGCGGCGTACGAATAGTTCCAGTCACCGGTCGTGATCGCCAGTTTCGGCGTGAAGTCGACCACCATGGTCCAGGAGATGGTCATGACGTTGTACTTCGTCCCATCGTACGTCGTGACGAGAACCACGGGCCCGGGCTCGATCCAGGTGAACGCCCGGCTGAGTTTCAATGGCCGCATTCCCATGCCTCCCGGATGCTCTTGACCTGACCGACCATCCGGACCGGCCTCACCTGGCCCGGCGCCGCGGCAGCGGCTTGCCTGCTTCAGCGCGGCCCGCCTCTTATCATCGGTCCACGTAACCCGGCCGGCTATTTGGCGTCACTGGCCCGCCAACCTGCCCCTATCACGGCGCCTGAATGACCCTCGACGCCCGCAACGTTGACCGCCGTGGTCTCCGGCTCCTCTACCTGCGGATCGAGCCCCCGATCCGCGCGCGCCACCTGGCACAACTCGTCATCCAGGTCGAGTGAGCGGCACGCGACAATGTAGATCAACGCCGACACAGGCAGTCCGATCACGATGGCGATGTCCGCGCCCCCCAGTGCTCGGGCCGCCGGGCCGCGATACCACCCAGTGCTGAAGAACGGAACCATTGCGGCAAAGCCACCAAAATAGGCGAGCAGGCCGCGCCAGCTCCAGCGCCCGTACAGACCATGCGGGTTGAAGATCTCGCGCACCGAGTAATGGCCGCGGCGGATGAAGTAGAAGTCGACCAGATTGATCGCGGTCCAGGGCGTGAACAGATAGAGGAGAATCGCCAGGAACTCGCCGAACTGCGCCGCGAAATGCGGCGAGGCCAGCAGTGCGATGGCGCTCGAGACGCACAGGAGGAGAATGAGCGAGACGAGTCGTTGGTTCACCGACGGGCGCAGCGGCCGGATCGAGTCCATCACACTCAGCAGCGTGAGCGATGAGCTGTAGAACATGATCGTCGTGATGGTCACCAGACCGACGAGCAACAGGATCAGGAACGCCCCCCCCGAATGAGGCCAGAGCATGTCCGCCGTGGCACGCAGGGCCCCGGAGAGTTCCTGCTTCGGGAACTGCGCGGCGGCGAACACCCCGATCAACATGGGCCAGACGGCGCCCGCAAAGGCGCCCACGTACGTCCACCAGAAGGACGCGGCGACGCCCACGTCACGAGGCAGATACCGCGAGTAATCGGACACGTTGACCGACCAGGACACCTGGTAGGCCGCGGCCGCCAGCAGCTGGGTGAGAAACGGGATCATCACGAAATGGTGCAAATCGAGCGCGCCGGGTGGCACGGGCGCCCGAGCAATCCGGATCGTCATGATCGCGAAGGTCGCCAGGAGCAGGTAGGCGACGATGCGTTGGGCCCTATGGATGAGGTCGTAGCCCACGATCGCCAGCGCAATCGCCAGCCCGCCGAAGATCAGCATGGTCAGCTGGCGGTGCGCGTGCCCAAGGGTCATCAGCGTGTCCGCGGCGAGCACCTGATTGAAGGCGCAGTAGCCGACGAGGGTGATCAGGGCGACGCACCAGACCAGCAGCGCACCCAGGTACCCGAACTGCGGCCGCGACTGGATCATCTGCGGCAGCCCGAGCTGCGGACCCTGGGTAGAATGAAACGCCATGAAGAAGGTGCCAAAGGCGCAACCCAGCACGACGGCGGTGGCCATCCAGGCGAGTTGACCGCCGAGGGATACGCCGACGAACCCGGTCGCGACGGTGGCCAGATGCGCCCCGCCGGCAAACCACACCGGCCACAGATGCCACAGCTTGCCATGGCGCTCGCGCAGCGGGACGTAGTCGATCGAGCGCCGCTCGATCAACTCCGCCCGTGGCGCAACCGGCTCGGGCGCGCTCATAGCCGGACGCGGACCCACTGATGGAAGGCGTGGACCATGTACTCTTCGGGCATGACCACACCGGCACGGTGAGGCAGGGCTCGCAAGCCGCGTTGGTTGATCTCGCAGGCGTACGCGTCTTCGCCCATCACCCGATCGGCAAATTCGACCACCTTGCGCAAGCTGAAGCCCGGAGCCGCCAGCGCCTCCGGCGAGAAGAGATATTCCACCCGCAGCTCCATCCGCTCCGGGCCCAGAGGCCACAGGCGAACCGCACGGACGTAGTCCACGTGCGCCGCGATGAAGACGCTCGGCAGGCTCGTGAGGTACACCTGTCCCAGCTTGCGATCCTCCGCGGAGAGATCCGGAAAGATCGGCGCGCTCACCGTGCCATCGACGGACCAGGACTGCGCACCGGGCCGCAAGCCGCCACGGTATAACGGATTCGGATCATCCGCGTGCGCCTGCCAGTTGGGGTCGTCCCGCTCGCGGATGTAGCCGCGCCCGAACAAGGGCACCAGCTGACACAGCGAGGGGTGAATGCCGGGGCAATGCAGGCATTCGCTGAAGTTCTCCCAGAACACCTTCCAGTTGCACTCGATGGTCTTGGTGTCCACGTGCGCGACCACCAGGTCCTCCAACGGCCAGCGCTCCAGGCGGCCCATCTTGAAGTCGAGCGCCTCCTCGAGCGTGGGAGGCTGATCGGCGAACGAGACGAAGATGAACCCGCGCCATTCCCGGACCTTGACCGGGTACAGCGGATAGTCGGCCTTCGAAAAGCCTCCCGGAAGGCTCTTCGACGAGGTCCGCAGCAACTCGCCCTGGAGGCTGTAGGCCCATGCGTGATAGGGACAAAGCAGCGCCGGGGACTTCAGCACGCCGCGCGGCTCCAGACACAGCGCGGCCCCCCGGTGCCGGCAGGTGTTGTGAAACCCGCGCAGCGCTCCTTCGTCATCACGGACGAGCAGGACCTGCTGGCCGCCCAGGCTGAAGGTCAGGTACGAACGGCGCTCGCGAACTTCGCTCGAGCGGGCCACGTAGATCCACGTCTGCCGCCAGATGCGCGCAAGCTCGAGTTCGTATTGGCCGGGATCGAAGTACCAGGCCGCCGGGAGCCCCTCCTTCAACTCTTCCAGGCCGTTGTACATCACAGAAATGGATTCGGAGGTCAGTGGCGCCGACATGATGCTCCCCACGCGCAGCCTTGAAACTCGGGACCGGTGCGACGGCGCGCGAACCGTACGCACGGACGCGGACCGGCAGTTTGCCGGTGGTGAGGCGGTGTGATCACCCGAACCGCCTTGGCCAGAACCTGTCCGGGATTGCGGCAGCGGTGCCGTTCCGAGCTCTTGAAGAACCAGCTGCCTCCCTCATCCAACAGAGGATACCCGCCGTTCACCCACAACTCCATGCTGCCGCGGATCACCACCTCGGCCTCCGCTCCCTCATCGGCATACAATGAACTATTGCATGCGGCTATTTGACCACTACCTGCGACGCGCGCTCCCGCTGAACGACGAGAAGGGTCAGGCCATATGCCTTAACTCGGGCCGAAGCGTCACCAAGCTCAGAATTGCTCCCATCCGTGTCTTGCGATCCCAAGCAACTATGTCCGGTTCAAATGGGGGCTGCTCCAGAGGTATCGAGATGATCTTTAGGCATACCCTGCATGCGATTGCTTTTCTCGCGGCTACGCTGCCGTTGTGCCTGCATGCCGCGCCGCCCGTGAGTTCGGCAGCTGCTGAAGATTCGAAGCGCATGGACGCCATACGATCTCTCGGGCTGGACTCCATTCCCGGGGCGATGCCAACGTTTTACAGCCCACACGCAGAGGCGCGCGCGAAGTATCTGCAGGGCCTGCTCGGCGGCGAAATAGGGTTCTATACCAGCCAGTTCCACGTTCGCTTTCGCCCTGTCACTATGGCAGTCCTCAATGCCGAGCAATGGCCGAAGGTGGCCGGTGACGAACCATACGGAATGCCCTCTATCGGCGGAACCGAGCCATCAGTGTTTGTCATGCCGGCGAGCTGGGATGGGGTGACATGGATGGTTGTGCCACGACGCGAGCAAGTCCCGCCGGCTGTGCTTCGTGATGCGCTTGCGAATGGCAAACAATGGGATCAGGTCAAGTATGAAGGTTGCGACGGCATCGGTACGCACGAGATCGGTCACGCAATCATCACGCAACTCAAGATCGGTCCCCAAACGCACTGGTTCAGCGAATTTCTTGCGAGCTATGTGGGGTATGCGTACCTGAAGGCGACAGATCCGAGGCAGGCGCTCTCGAACGAGATTTTTTGGACCGTCGGACTCTCAAACGCTCCGCATCGGTTCACCAAGCTCGATGACTTCGACGACAAATATGATGAGCTGCAGGAAAGGTATCCAGGCAACTATGGGTGGTATCAGCTGGCCCTCGATCAGCGCGTGATTGAGATTTATCGGCAACGCGGTCTCAGATTCCTCCGACAGGTCCAGGCGCGGTTTCCCATAGGTGGCCCGGCGCTGAACAGCGCGCAGGTCTTGGACAAGCTTGAAGCGATAAGCCCCGGTTGGAAGGCATGGTCGGAGCGGCTGGAGGCCGGCAACATAACTGCGGTGGGAGCAACTGAGGCGGTGCACAGACCGTAGCCTCGCCGTCAGCAGTCATCGAAAGCGCCATGATGTGGGTCAAACCCGGGCACAGATTACCTAGCGTTTGGCCGCGACTGGTCGCTTTGATTCGAACTTCGGACCTCCGAGATCTGTAACCTCTTGATTTGGCGCGCCCGGAGAGATTGCTTCGGGGCCTGCGGCCCCTCGTCCCTGCGGGACCGCCGCCGCTCACGCGACGGCGTCCCACGTCGCCTGCGGCGACGTGGTCGAACTCGGCTTGTTTATCTGTCGGGAGTTCGAATTCCCGGTGACCGACGGCTCGTGCCGATCGGTGGTCCTCGAATTGCTAAGCAATGGCGCGCCCGGAGAGATTCGAACTCCCGACCTTCTGGTTCGTAGCCAGACGCTCTATCCAACTGAGCTACGGGCGCATCCTTTAGAGAACCGTCGCGCGAAACGGCGAGGCGTGGCGGAGAGGGAGGGATTCGAACCCTCGAAGGGCTTTTGACCCTTACACCCTTAGCAGGGGTGCGCCTTCGACCACTCGGCCACCTCTCCGAAGGGGCTCGCGGCCCCGTTTCGCGGAGCGCGGCATGATACCTGTCTGGGGAAGGTAAGGCAAAACGATTAGGCGGCGCGCAATCTCGAGGCCGCCCCGGCCGCCAATCGCTTGCAAGATCGGGCCCTCGGGCTTTAGACCTCGTCCGTGACCTTGACGGTCTGGGGAGCCGGCGGCGATTCCTGGTCTCCCTCGCGCTTGATGCGCTCGAAGATCTCCTCGCGATGCACGGCCACGTCCTTCGGCGCGTTCACGCCGATGCGCACCTGGTTGCCCTTCACGCCCAACACGGTCACCGTGATGTCATCGCCGATCATGACGGTTTCGCCGACTCGTCTGGTCAATATCAACATAATATTGGACTCCTGGCTTCCTTGTGGCTCACGCGGCGCAGCGATCGAGCGGTCCTAGTGAGCCCTGCCGCCGTGGGCGTTCATCAATCTACCGGTTGATATCGAACGCCAGCCTAAATGGCTTTAATGAATTTCGCGTAAGGATACAAGACAACGCGGACGAAATCTTGTTCCCGATCGCCGAAAGATTCGCAAGGCTCAGCCCGCGAGCCGAGCGCTCACCAGCGATTCGACGGCCGCGAGAGCCGTCCCGAGGTTTTCCGGCTGCGTGCCGCCCGCCTGCGCAAAGTCGGCCCGGCCGCCGCCGCGGCCACCGACTTTCTCGGCGATGGCCCCGACGATGTCGCCCGCCCTCACCTTCTCGATCAGGTCCTTCGACACGCCGGACACCAGCACCACTTTGCCGTCCTGGACGGTGCCGAGCACCACCACGGACGATCCGAGCTTCGATTTGAGCTGATCTACTGCATCGCGCAACGCCTTGGCGTCCGCACCGTCGATCTGCGCGGCCAGAACCTTGATCCCGCCCACGGACTTCGCCTGAGCGGCCAGGTCGCCGCCCTGCCCGCTCGCGAGCCGGGCTTTGAGCTGCAGCACCTCCCGTTCCAGCCGGCGCGAACGCTCGACCAGCTCGCGCACCTTGCCGTCCACGTCGTCCCGGCTGCCGCGCAGCAGACCCGCGATGTCGCGCAGCAGGTCGTCCGTATGCACCACCCATTCATAGGCGGCGAGTCCCGTGACCGCTTCGATGCGCCGCACCCCGGCGGCCACGCCGGATTCGCTCACGATCTTGAACAAGCCGATGTCGCCCGCTCGCTCGACGTGCGTGCCGCCGCAGAGCTCCAGGGAAAAGTCGCCGATCGACAGCACGCGCACGTCGCTGTCGTACTTCTCGCCGAACAGGGACATGGCGCCCGCCGCCACCGCCGCGTCGAGCGCCATGACGCGGGTCTCGGCTGCCGCATTGCGGCGAATCTCGCTGTTGACCAGCGCCTCGATGCGGTGCAGCTCGGCCGGCGTGACCGCCTGGGTGTGCGAAAAATCGAAGCGCAGCCGGTCGGGGGCGACCAGCGAGCCTTTTTGCTGCACGTGCTTCCCCAGGACCTGCCGCAATGCGGCGTGCAGCAGATGCGTCGCCGAGTGGTTGAGCGCCACCGCCTTGCGGCGTTGCGCATCCACGCGCGCCTCGACGCGGTCGCCGACCTGCAAGGTGCCCGACTCGAGCACGCCCGAATGCGCGAACGACGCGCCGATCTTCTGGGTATCGCGCACCAGGAAGCGCGCCCCGGCGGCCTCGAGCACGCCGGTGTCGCCCACCTGACCGCCGCTCTCCGCGTAGAAAGGCGTGTGATCGAGCACCACCTGGCCTTGCTCGCCGGCGCGCAGCGCATCGACCACGGCTCCGCCCTGCAGCAGGGCGGTGATGCGCCCTTCGTCGCTCAGGCGCTGGTAGCCCGCGAATTCGGTCTTGCCCGCGAGCTTCACCGAGTCGCGCAAATCCACCGAGAACTTGCTGGACGCGCGCGCCCGATGGCGCTGCGCCTGCATCGCCGCGTCGAAGGCCGCCTGATCGATGGACAGGCCCCGTTCGCGCGCCACGTCGGCGGTCAAGTCGAGCGGAAATCCGTAGGTGTCGTACAGCCGGAACACCACCTCGCCGGGAATCACCGTCGAGGTCAGCTTGGCCGTCTCGGCATCGAGCAGCGCCATGCCGGTGGTCAGGGTCTCCGCGAAGCGCGCCTCCTCCTGCGCGAGCACCTGCGCCGCGCGCGCCTCGCCGTCCACCAGCTCCCGGTAGTAGGAACCCATCTCGCGCACCAGCGCCGGCACCATCTTGTGGAAGAAGGGCTGAGTCTGCCCGAGCTTGTAGCCGTGGCGGATGGCGCGGCGGATGATCCGCCGCAGGACGTAGCCGCGGCCTTCGTTCGAGGGCACGACGCCGTCGATGATCAGGAAGGTGCAGGCGCGAATGTGGTCCGCGATGACGCGCAGGCTCGAGGACTCCAGATCCCGCGCGCCGGTGACCTGCGCGGCGGCGGCGATCAGCGCCTTGAACAGGTCGATGTCATAGTTGCTGTGCACGCCCTGCATCACCGCGGCGATGCGTTCGAGCCCCATGCCCGTGTCCACCGAGGGCTTGGGCAGCGGGGCGAGCACGCCGCCGGCCGACCGCTCGTACTGCATGAACACGAGATTCCAGATCTCCACGAAGCGATCGCCGTCCTCGTCCGGCGAGCCCGGCGGGCCGCCCGGTATCTCGGGGCCATGATCGTAGAAGATCTCCGTGCACGGACCGCACGGGCCGGTCTCCCCCATGGCCCAGAAATTCGACTTCTCGCCCATGCGCGTGCAGCGCGTCGGATCGATGCCGATCTCCTCGGTCCAGATGCGCTCCGCCTCGTCGTCCTCCTCGAACACCGTGACCCACAGGCGGTCCTTCGCAATGCCGAGGGTGCCGGTGACGAAATTCCACGCGAAATGGATGGCTTCGCGCTTGAAGTAATCGCCGAAGCTGAAATTGCCCAGCATCTCGAAGAAGGTGTGATGCCGCGCCGTGTAGCCGACGTTCTCGAGGTCGTTGTGCTTGCCGCCGGCGCGCACGCAGCGCTGCGAGCTCGCCGCGCGCGAATACTCGCGCACCTCCTTGCCGAGGAACACGTCCTTGAACTGCACCATGCCGGCGTTGGTGAACAGCAGCGTCGGATCGTTGCCGGGCACGAGCGAGCTCGACGGCACCACCGCATGGCCGTTCTTGCGGAAGAACTCCAGAAAGCTCGCACGGATCTCCGTGCTCGTCATGGTGCGCAGGCGCCCGTCGCGTTTGCTGGTCATTTGCCTCATAACTCGATGTCAAGGTCCGTATCCAAGCCTAATCCGGTTCTGATCTGGGCGCCCGTGAAACCGCGGTAACTCAGGAAGCGGGCCTGACGCCGGCGCTCCTCGAAGCCCTCGGGCGGCGCATCCCCGAATTTCTTGCGCCGTGCCTCGCGCAATCGGGCGAGCCAATCAGGGTACGCCTCGAGGCCCTCCTCCACCAGCGGGCCCTCGAGCCCCGCTGCGCGCAGATCCGCACGCACCCGCACGGGCCCGTGGCCGCGCTGCGCGTGGTAGGCGATGAAGTTCTCGGCGAAGCGCCGGTCGTCGAGCAGGCCCTCGGCGAGCAGTTCCCCGATCAGCCGCTCGATCAGCGCCGGCTCGTAGCCCTTCTGGATCAGCTTGCGGCGCAGCTCGCCGCAGGCGTGGTCGCGGCGCGCGAGCGCGTTCAGCGCCGCGGCCCGCGCGCCCCGGGCATCCCGCGGCTCCAGACCCCGGCGGTTCAGCGCCGCAGGCCTCTTTGACGTCGCCGCCGCGGTTCATGGTCGCCTTCTCCGGAATCAGCTTGGCGCGCAGCTGCGCCTCGATGTCCTGCGACACCTCGGGATGCTGCTGCAGGAAGACCCGGGCGTTCTCCTTGCCCTGACCGATCCGTTCACCCTTGTAGCTGTACCAGGACCCGGATTTCTCGACCAGGTTGTGCAGCACGCCGAGCTCGATGAGCTCGCCTTCCTTCGAGATGCCCGTGCCGTACATGATCTCGAACTCGGTCTCGCGGAACGGCGGCGCCACCTTGTTCTTCACCACCTTCACGCGCGTCATCGAGCCGACCACTTCCTCGCCGTTCTTGATGGCGCCGATGCGGCGGATGTCCATGCGCACCGAGGAGTAGAACTTGAGCGCATTGCCGCCCGTCGTGGTCTCCGGGTTGCCGAACATGACGCCGATCTTCATGCGGATCTGGTTGATGAAGATCACGATGGTGTTCGAGCGCTTGATGTTGCCGGTGAGCTTGCGCAGCGCCTGCGACATGAGCCGCGCCTGCAGCCCCATGTGCTGGTCGCCCATCTCGCCCTCGATCTCCGCCTTCGGCGTGAGCGCGGCGACCGAGTCCACCACCACCACGTCGACCGCGCCCGAGCGCACCAGCATGTCGGTGATCTCGAGCGCCTGCTCGCCGGTGTCCGGCTGCGACACCAGCAGGTCGTTGACCTTCACGCCGAGCTTCTCGGCATACACCGGATCGAGCGCGTGCTCCGCATCGACGAAGGCCGCCGTGCCGCCGTGGCGCTGCGCGGAGGCGATGATGGCGAGCGTGAGCGTGGTCTTGCCCGAGGACTCCGGCCCGAAGATCTCGATGACGCGGCCGCGCGGCACGCCGCCGACGCCGAGCGCGATATCGAGGCCGAGCGAGCCGGTGGGGATCGCATCCACCTCGTAGGTCGCGCCGGCATCGCCCAGGCGCATCACCGAGCCCTTGCCGAACTGCTTCTCGATCTGGCTCAGCGCGGCGGCCAAAGCCTTCTTGCGATTATCTTCCATTGGGGAGTCCTTCAACTCGACGAAGTGGCCGTATTATTTCACATCCCACGCCGCGCGCTCAGCCCCGTGCGCGCTTAATTCACGCAATATGCGCGGAAATCACTCTTCATCCAGTAGTGGCCAGGTGTCGAGTACTGTATAGATCGGCTCCGTACCGGCGGTATCCGAGCGCATCAGGCTGAACGAGTCGGCGCGCCAGCCAAGCGCGGCCATCGCCGGCAGCCTCGGCTCCTCGGCCACCTTGCGCGCGAGCGTCACGTGCGGACGCAAACGCTTCGGATCGAGCGCGAGGCCGAGTGCCGCGAGATCCCCGTGCAGCGCCCGCCACAGCCCCTCGAGCGGCGTCGGAATCTCCCGCGCGGCCGCCACGACCACCTCCGGCTTCGGCCAGTACTCGTAGGCCGCCAGCGCAAGGTCGAAGCGTCTCGCCCGCTGGCGCGCGCCCACGCACTGCACTGCGGACCATTGCGCCGCATCGACCTGGCCCGCGAACGCCACCGTGAGGTGATAGCGCTCCGGCGCCACCCGCCGCGCCGCCGCGCCGAGCGACAACGCATCCGCCGCGCAGGCGATCCGCGCGCGCACCTCCGCCGGCGGAGTGAGCGCAAAGAACAACCGCCGGGTGGACTCAGGCTGGGAATTCACGCGTCCGCCCGAAGGGCGAGCAGCCCGCGCAGCGCCGCACGCACCGTCCGGCGCCGCACCGCCGCGCGATCGCCGCGAAAATGCCGGCGTGCGACCGCCGCCCGGATCCGCCGGCCCTCGCGCCAGGCCCAGCACAGCCACACCGTCCCCGTGGGCTTGCCCGGCACCGCGCCGCCCGGGCCCGCGATGCCGGTGACCGCCACCGCGAGGTCCGCGCCGCTGCGCACGAGCGCGCCCCGCGCCATGGCGCGCGCCACCGGCTCGCTCACCGCGCCGGCCCGATCCAACACGGAGCGCGGCACGCCGAGCGCGCGCTGCTTCGCCTGGTTGCTATAAGTGATGAATCCTTCGCCATACCACGCCGAGCTGCCGGCGACGTCGGTCACGGCCTTGGCGATCCAGCCGCCGGTGCAGGATTCGGCCGTGCTCAGCGTGAGGCCGTGGCGAGCCAGATGCGCCCCCAGTCGGGCCGCGAGCCGGCGCAGTTCATCGTCGGGTTCTTTCATCCGTTGGGCCATGATACCGTTGCCGTAGGCGGCGGGGTTGCTTCGGGCACCGCATTGTGCGCGCCGGCGAAAATATAGAGAGCATCGGGTGACACCATGAATCGTGCAGCGACACTCCTGACGTTGGTTGCCATCCTCGCGCTGTCCGGCACGCGCCTCGGCGCGAGCCAGGCACGCGCCGGCGCCGGCGAGGCCCCCGCGGGCACCGAACCCGGCGTCTGGCAGACCCACGAGGTCAATTTCCAGTTCATGGGCTTCACCGCAACCTACTCCTGCGACGGCCTGGCGGACAACCTGCAGCTCATCCTGGACACCATCGGGGTGCAGCCGGGCTCGAAGGTCTCGCCGCTGTGCGTCCGGCCGTTCGGCACTCCCGACCGGCTGGCCTCGGCCAAGCTCAAGTTCTCGAGTCTGCAGCCCGTCAAGGCCGGCGCCGCGGGTGCCGGCCAGGCCGATGCGCACGTGCCCGGCATCTGGCGGCACATTCACCTGGCGATCCGCAAGCCCTACGGGCTCTCGAGCGGCGATTGCGAGCTCATCGAGCAGTTCGCGGACAAGGTCCTGCCGCTGTTCGCCACCCGCAACGTCGACCGGCGCATCACCTGCGTGCCCTACCAGCAATCCGGCTCGAACTTCGATCTGAGCTTCGACGCCTTCGTCCCGGCGCCGGTCCCGGCCGCGGGGGCGCCCGCGGCCCCCCCC
>VFSW01009252.1_pt1 | contig 14079 bp, 11 predicted proteins | sample 5358111 | NCBI WGS metagenome assembly VFSW01 (sample SAMN11554181, study PRJNA540505) | mine drainage metagenome | isolation source: sediment from site ElyBrook_90M | place: USA: Ely Copper Mine, Vershire, VT | collected 2017
AAGCGCGACAAAGGGGACGAAGGCGGCGGACAAAACAAGACGGCAGAGAGGGCGCAGAAAAGGACACATTCTGCCGTTGAGTCTACTAGAGACGGCCCATGTTGCGCGGCCTGCCGCGGGTGTGATTCCCAGAATTAAATGAGAGTGACGGAATACGACGGAACGCTGCGGAAATTGGCGGTAAAAGATTAACTAATAAGCCACTTACAGCGCGGGTCAAACACCGGGACGCAGATGGGAAATACCAGAATTAAATGAGAGTAAACCCATCCAAACGACATCCAAGCAACATACCCATTCTAATAGAATCAACAACTTACGTTGCATCCCACCCGAAACCACTTTCTAGACTCAAAAACGTGTCGCTCGGATTCTCTATCTATATGATTCCGGAGAGAATAGACCACCATCAACAACCGAAAATCTGATCGATCCAAACGACATCCAAGCGACACGGCAAAATTGGAAGTTGCACGCTACGCCCCCGAAAGCCGAGAAATGAGAGAAGAAAATACATAGTTACTAAGTGATAAACATTGCACCTCAAAAGCAACCCGCGCCAAAGCGCGGGTTGCGAGCAAAACAGAGCCCAGATTTCAGCAAGCCGTCGCCGTCCCTTCATCACGTCCACCTGGACCAAGATCGAGGGGAAGCAGATCAAAGTAGGCACTCTTCCGAAGCTAGATCAGGCGCCCTCCCGCATCGCGAATCTCTTCGAACGCTAGGGCACGATATTGACCCAAGGGAAACATGCCAGCGGCATCACAGGATTCAAGGTTAAATTCCTCGATATTGGCCATCAGGTCATTCGCACGGCAAAGGTCACAGAAACCGAGACCGAACAGCTCAAAAAGATAGGCCTTTGGGTCGTTGGCGGAACTCATCGCCTTCCGCAGGCGCTTATCAGTTGAAAGCTTCTTTGCTCGCTTCAAGAACCACTTATCTACATAGGGATTGGCCATGAAAATGACCTGAGACTCAGTGTCCAAGTATTGAGAGTCTATGAGATTTCCCAGGTTAAACGAGCTCTCATCGAGAGCCATCGCAAGCAAAACGCTCGCCCGCACGCCATACAACCGTTGAGCTCTCTGCGCCGAAATCACAGTCTTAGCAAGAAACTGAAGCACATCCAAAAAGCGCGCGAAAGATGAGGGCAAGAGGCCTGTTTCTAAACACCTTTTCATCGCGGATTGCATGGAAGGAGTGTAGAACCGCATAAAGGAAACCAGTGGCTCAGTCAGTTCAAACTCCGGCTTCATAGCTTCGACTCTAAGGTCCCGATCGGTTTTTCCTACAGATCGCGTAATCTTCTTGGTCATTTGATATCTCCTCTTTTAAGCCGGCTGTCCGCGGCTCAAGAAGCACGCCATGTAGAATCGCAGGCGGCCGCGTTGCGTGCGTATCCACGCGGCCGCCAAGGCTCAGACAGACGATCCACGCGCCTGTCTGGGCCGCTTTCGAGGCCGGGTCCGGCACTCGCCGGACCGTTTCAACATATTTTCCAGCGCTTTCGATTGCGTGCTTGGCCCATTGCGCGTAGAGCGCAGGAACGGCCTGGCCTTGGATGGCACGCCGATTATCGAAATTCACGCAACCTCCTTCGCGTCCCTGGCCGAATCCTGCGCTGAAGCCCCGACTTTGATCTGATTAAGCGCGTTCGTGAGCGTGCGGACATTGATATAGGTACGGTCACCTTCGAACGCATCCTGCACGGTCGCGCTATCTATGAGGCCCTTCACAATGCTTCCCGCGTTCTGAGAACTCAGGGTTTTGAGATGATTCCCTATCTCGCGCTCGATGATTCCGCGCGCTTCCGCGCGTTCAAGGCCCGGCAACCGGACTTTTGCGATGATGCGAGAGTTCCACTGTTCCAAAGTTGCTGAGAACTTGTCGAACTTAACTTTAAGATCGTGGGAGCCTGCGAACAAAAGCGAGAAATAAGGCGGCCGATCCAACAGTTCGCGGAGCGTTTCGAAGCATTCGATCGATAAATGTTGAGCTTCGTCGATGACGACGATGACACGGCTGTTGCGAAATTCAAAGCGCAGATGATTCAGCATCGGATCGATCTCGTTCGAACAGCGGCAACCGCAAGCCACCGTGACGCGGCGTAGGATGTCGCGCGGACGGATATTAGCGCGGGCATACACGTAGAAGGCGCGTCGTCCCTCGTCTTTTGCTAATTCCGCAGCATTGAGACTCGCCACCTGGTGCTCAAGCACAAAGCTCTTCTGGCTTCCGGGAGGCGCGTAGATCATGTAGGCAACGGGATTGGGGAGCAGCTTCTCAAAAGTGCCCTGGATGATTCGGACGTTGGCGGTTTCATAGAGATCTCCGTTTGCGCGTGCCGAGGGCTCGACCGGATAACGCTCGATGAACCTCACGGCCTTCGCCACCAGTTGGCGTGCAGTGGCACTGATGAGGTAATACCTATCGTTCAAGAAGAAACGGACCGCCGAATCGCTATACCCGATCCGCCGCGCGAAGTCCGGCGCCGAGAGTCCAGTTCGTAAAAGATAATCCTGGATGCGCGCCCGCGCGGGTCCATTGACCTCTTCCTCCGTCGCAAGAGCCGCGCGGTTGAATTCAATATCGCGTTTCATCCGGCCTTCTCCTTGAGCTGATCCAAAACATTGGCCGCGATGTCCGCCGCGCTCATGGGCGCGGAGGCTTGTTTGTCCGGCGCGAGCCGGGGCTTGCGTTGCGTGATGACGGGACTGGTCGATGCGGGCAGCTGCAGACGCCCGTAAAGCATCTCTTCGGCCGAGCGCGCGCCGTTGGCCCTGGCAGCGCCTTCGATGGTTTTCAATGTGACCTTCGTCGCCTTTTCCAGGTGACGCCGCGTAGCCATCGATTCACCGATCTGCCGTTGCGTTTCCGGATCGTTCGGCGCGAAGCGAAGCATCGGCTCGGCCTCGACCCAGGCGATCAGGCGCCCGTCCAGATCGAGAACCCCAGCGAATACCGGATCCTCGGGATTGAAGCCGACCAGGACTTCCGATTCGTTGGCCGCGAACATGGCTGCCCAGGCGGCGCGATCCTCGGGCTTGGGCGTATAGCGATGCTTCTTGAGCGTGACCGCGCATTCGTGGACCTCGCGGCGCACGAACTCGGCCAGCAGCATCGCCAGCACGTCCGGCGTGGGAACGGGCTTCTGATTCGGATTGCGCTCGGAGGCGAAGACTTCGTCGGGAGAGCGGCCGTCCATGCCTTCGCCCGATTGCGGCGTGGCGTTATATTCGCGCAGCCAGGAGAGGCAGCCCAGGATGAAGCGGCTTGCAGTGGGATGATTCGACTCTTCGACGCGTCCGGCCTTGAGCAAACGCCGATGGCGCATCATCAACGCTTCCGTCGCCTCGGGCCGCGTAAACGGCGAGCCGGAAGTGTAGGTCGAATGCACCGCGTCGAAGTGCATGTGCATGGTCAGGAAGAAGCGCTCGACATGCTTGGATTGCGGATGGCGCGGGATGCAATGGGTCACGGCGATGCCGAGGCGCCCGAGCAAACCCGTGCGCTCGATGCGCGAGTATTCCTCGCGCCACCATGCCTCCGGAGCTTTGCGATCCTCGTCGTCGAAGATCTCGGCCGCTTCGGAGCCCGGCGTCGCGCCCTTGGCGACTTTCTTATAGTCCTTGCCGTTGTCGACGTAGACGCCTTCGGGTGGGCCGTCCTCGAGCATCGCGCGGCGCAGGGTGGCCGCGATCGAGCGGGAGCTGCCCTCCCACGCCCAGGTGGCCCAGGCCTTGCGGCTGCGGTAGTCGACGAAGGCCGACATGCGCAGACGGCCCGGGGTTCCAAACGGCACCTCGTCGAAGAGATCGTTCTGGATCTCGACATCGTGAATCGCGTGGTCGCCCACCCACACCTGGTTTGCGAAGACATCGATATAGCCGCGCTTGAGATAGGGCGCCATGCGCCCGCGGAATTCGCGCTGGCCTTCGCGTGCGAGAACGCGCAGAGGAGCCGGCGCGCCGGCCAGAAAGACGCGCACCGTCTCGCGGGCCGGAAGATCGTCTGCGGAAACATCGAGAGCGGCGGCTTCGAAGGCGATCTGCTCGACGACGAAGCTTACGGACTGGCGCTCGTTGAAATAGAGGAACGCCGCGAGAATGGCCGCTTTGGGATGGCGCGCGAACCAGCGGCTGTGATTTTTATCAGCCCTGATGCGAGCGCAAAGTGCGTTCACGCCTTGTTTCTGATACTTTTCGAGCCATCTCCAAAGAGTAGAGGGACCGAAACGCGTCTCTTTGGCTACCTCGGCAACTAGCTCGGTCAAATTGTTGGCTGCGCGCCCACGCTGCTGGCTCCAAGACCTCCGTTCCGCGTTGGTGCTCAGCTTGGAGTATTCAATCAACGGCTCGATGATCTTTAGTCGCAATTCAATTTGCTCTTTCTGCAGGTCGGTAACATGCACGGGCGCTGCGTCTTCGGCGGCCGGATTCGGTCGAAAGAGGACAAGCTCCCCGCCAGCTGGCTTTGCCGGGACCAGGGCGTAGGACGGCTCCGAATCTCGATCAAGCAACTTCTTCTGCAGATTTGGCGAGAGCGAGAAAGAGGAATATTCGCTGAGATCGCGACCGTTCGCGCAGCGACCCTTTGCGGGTCGAGAGGCCAGGGAGCCTTCCTTCACCTTGCGCTGAATCGTGCGTAGCGACCAGCCGGTCAGGTCGGTCAACTCCTCAAAATTGAGCCAACGTTCTGCCATGGGGCTTTACTTTCTCCGCTCTGTTGCTGCCAGAAGGATGCCGCTCCCGAGTTCGGAGAACGCTATTTCCCGATAAAACCGCTGCCCTTCAAGTGCCAGCGCAACCTTCTTCGGAGTGCTGGTTCGCAGCCAGTTCCGAACCGTCTCATAGCTCGGACCACTCTTCGCGGGGAGCGCCAAAAGAGCGCGATTATGAAGGATTACCCTGTGGACCGTGCGCGGGGAAGCGCCCCAAGCAAGGCTCAGATAGGCGCCCATGGCGGCGGCCTTTAGGTGGTTCTTGAAGAAACGCGAAGATCCCTTGTCCGCGCGCGGGCCGGCTTCGGAGCGCGTTTCTCCATTGATCCTGAAGAAGGCAATCTTGCGTTGAATCGTGCGACCGCTGCAACCGTTTTGCTTCGCACACCACGCGATCGCATCTCCCATCTTCGAGGCCCGCTGGCCATCGGGCAGCAGGTGCGGAAAACGCTGCTCAGCGGGCGCATTGAGCAACTCGAAAAGAGACGCGATCGCGATGGTCGATACCATCCGCGAAGGCTTCGCCTTCATTCCGAAACTGAGCAATCGAGCTGTCACTAGTTCCTTTTCAGCCGTTAACCTGGCCTTCTTTGGTCGCGTGTTTTCCGACGAGCGATTCCTTTACGGAACGATTCTTCCGGGCCGCCACTTCAAGTTCTCCAATTTCCACCAGGTCCCGGAGGCGATCGCTCAGGAGCAGACGCTGGAGCGAGTCATCGCCAGTAACTTCGCAGAATCCCCGGACGTAGGCAGCGGGGAAGCGCGCACTATTTTTAGTGTTCGCTGTGTAATCATTGAGTATGGATGCGGTGATGTTTCTTCCCACCTTCCTCGAAAGCTCTGAGGCGATTTGCCGCCGATCCTTTCCGCACGCGCCCATTGCGTCAGAAAGGGCGCGCCGAACCTCACGGTCGGGCGCATCTTGTCCTATACCTACGGAAACCCTAAATTTCGGATTGCTGGTTACCAATTCTGGAGCCATACTTGGACAATAACGCCGAAGGAATGGCATGTCAATAAGGAAAGAACCCGTCGTAACCAAGGAGCTGGGCGAAAGGATCCTTGCCTTGCGTAAGGACCTGGGCTGTTCGCAACGCGAATTCGCCGAAAAAGTCAAAGCCGCGACGGGCGCCGAAAGAACCCTTGGGCATACCCAGATTTCAGAGTGGGAACGCGGTACGGATGCCCCGTCGACCGAGAAGCTGATCGCGTTGGCTACGCTCGCGCGCGCCGCAGAGGAGAGAGCTTGGTTTTGGGCTACAGCGGGAATCACCGAAGAGATGGTGCGGGACACCTTTGCAGAAATGGCCGCGAATCGGATCAGCTCGGCGACGAGCGGAGCTATGGTGAGCGTCCCGCTCAGCAAGAGCCCCTCCTGCGATCCTGAGGGCAAACTCTCCTTCGACGCAAAACGCGCGCTCCTACTGGGCGCCGAGCAGTTCGGCTCTGCGCCCTTTGTTCACGGCTTCGAAGTTCAGGTCCCGCTTCCGGGGGTCCTCGGCATCGGGGATATAGCGCTCGTGGACAGAAGTCCGATTGACCCCTCCGGTCTGCTCGATTCTATGGTGGCAGTGTTCTTCGAACGCCGCCATGAGTACGAATCCAATGGGTTGACTCCTGCGGAAATATCCCGGATTCGTCGCCGGAACGCGGTGACGCCGAACGAACTGAAGCGAGAGAGAGAGCAGCTCCGGGTCTTCGGGCTGGAGGCCGGCGCACGGTCCGAAGCCGAGCTAAGGAGCGCACACGAGCGCGCATTGGAGAAGCTCAAAGAATTCATGGCCGAGCCGGAGATCATTTTCGGATGGTTACGCCTTGTGCCCATCGGCGGCGTCTGGCGGTCACCGTTTGAGAAACTCCAATCGTGGGTGATCCTCGATTCCTCTCCGACCCCTGAGGGATCTCTGCGTTTCATTCCGCTGACGGATTTATTGACGGGACAGCATCCTCTGGAACCGAGAATTGCGGAGCATATCAAGCGGCCCATTCACATTCTCGGCCCGGTCGTAGGCCACTTCAAACAGAGCTCGCGTCTTCCTAGTTCACCGAACGAAATTCGGTCGACCGAAACGCACCCCGCTTCCGTTCCGTTCGCGGAATTGGCGGCCCCGCGCCCCGACTGCGAGTGCGGGCGTCGGTGCAGTTGCATTTGCCATTCGAATTCAAAGTACCCGCATCGCGAGGCCTGCTGCGGGGCAGGCACCGCTGCGCATAGCGCGCTCTGCAGCAAGGGCAAACGCTCGCCTGTGTCGCGAGTTACGGATTCGTAAAATTCGCTCTTTGTATCTCTCGCTCGCCCATGCGAGGGAACAAAGGCGCTTCCGGGTCGCAGGCTTTTCGATCTCCTCGAAAGCTTCCCCGGAAGCGCACTTTTGAGTGGCCGGTCTGAAAACGACTGGCAGGAATGAGAGGAAACAGCGATGACCGCAGTGACGGCTGAAGCACCAAAGGCCAGCGAAGTCACCTTGGGAACTCTTCGCGCTCGCGTGCGAGAACTTGAGGACAAAGTTGAAAAAGTCAGGTCGTCGCTCGCGTGTTCGCGCGCAGAGCAGGAGAATCTGACGGGGGAGCGCGCGAGCCTAATTCTCCCGGCGCGCTCGGGCAAAAACGCCAGTGCGCAGAAACGTCTATACGCGATAGACGAGCAGTTGGCCGGCCTCAATCGGGACCTCTGCGATGACCAGGCGGCGCTCTCTGAGCTTGAGACTCGCCTTGATGCTGCGCAAGTCGATTTGGAGATCAGGGAGTGGGAAACGCAGCGTTCAACAGTCCGCCTGTTGCTGGAAGAAGGACTAAAGGGCCAAGCTGGCGATGCGATCCAGATGGCAGTCGATGCTCTGTTGTCTGCGCTTCAGGCAGCGAATGAAAAGGACGAGGAAGCCAGGGCCGCGCTGGTCGCGTTCGAGCCATCGCTGGCGAGGGACCTCCGGCCGTTGGCCATGGCCACTCACGGCCGTTCGAGGCTCGCCGCTTGGAAGCTTCAGCGAGTGCTCCCGGTGGATACCAGGGAATTCGGAAACGGTCGAGCGCTGGCGGAAAAAGAATTCGCAGAAGAGGATCGGAATCAATATCGTCGAGTGCTAGATGCCCTCGACGGCCTGAAACTGGTTTTTCGGGATCGCCGCTAGACCCGTTTTAAGGGGTCGGCGCACCAGTTATGCGCCCCCCCTCGCTCCAGGCTAGCGGGAATGCGCGCTACCTGGCACCGAATCTCGCCGTGGGCCATCTGGTGAGGCTGGCGCAAGAAGCTCGGATCGAATTCGAGGGGAGAAGAGCCCGACGTGAGAAACACCGATCTTCAAAGTGCCCCAGTCGATGGTTCGAGGAACCTCATAGAGTTCCTCTCTCGTTTTGTTCCGAACGCGGCCAGAAGAGGTGACTTATGGGCGTAGACGCATCGGCCGTCCATATCTCGATCAACGTGGTGGACATGAACTCCGCCGCGGCGGTCGGCGCTGTGACGCAAAACGTCGAGAAACTGGGCGCCGCGGGCGCGGCAACAGGAGAAAAGGTGCGTGCCGGCATGAACGGCATCGGCATCGGCGCGCTGGATAATCGGGAGCGGGTGCGGCTGCTCACCGAAGAATTCGGCGTGCGAATGCCGCGCGCCATGGTCAACCTGATCTCGGAGAGCAAAGCCGCGCAGGCTGCCATCAGCGCCGTGGGCACCGCGATGATCGGGCTCGGAGCGGCACAAGTTGCCTATATGGCCTTCGGTCAGCTCTACGCCGGAGCCAAAAAATTGTACGAAGAGCACATTTCCCTCACGAGTGCAGTGCGCGATTACAACTCGGAGCTTGGCAAAGCCCGGACGGAGGATTTTGGAAACACCCGTTCAATTGAAGACACGCGGGCTCGCATCGCCCAAGCTACGCAGGAGATGAATTCTCTCAATTCAGCGGCGCAGAGGCTATCCAAGCGCGGGTTTTGGTTCAACTCTTTTAACAACATTCTCAACGCACATGATTATTCCGGAGCGGCCGTCGATCGGCAACGGGAGATCGACAAGCTTTCGCAGAAGACGGCTGAGCAGCAGCACGACGAAAACGTGGGCCAGATCGAATATAACCACGCGCTCGACGGAACCCTGCGCGGCCTTCAGAAGATAAGTGCTGAGCGTGCGAAAGCGCATGAGCTGAACGCCGAGAGCCGCCGCTTCGCCAATCAGGAAGACGCCGCCCACGGCAACCCCGTCGCAGGCGATGCGGGAGCAAGCGAAGAGCGCATCAAAAACCTGACGGCCGACCGGGAAGCGCAGGCCCAGAGTTACGCGCTCGCTCGGTCCCAGGCCGAGGAGCTTCGCCATCTGCGGGAGTCCGCTCTCGAAGCGTCTCTGCGCGGTGAAGCGGTGTATCACGCTCAGGAAGCGGCCGCGATTGAGGATCTCAAAAACAAGGACATCGATTCGGTCGCCGCTCGCAAGGCGGTTCACGATCGGTTCCACGCGGAAGAACTGAAGCGCATGGACGCGGAGCAGCGTGAGACCGACGCGCTCGGACGCCAGGCCGCGATGGCTGGATTGAACGGTGTTCCCAAGCTGCAGGCCGAAGGCGCCGCGCGAGTCGCCGCGCTCGATCCGAATCTCAATCCCGCACAGCGAGCAAAGCGCGAACAGTTCATTCACGAAGAGACGAACGCGCAGATCCTCGCGTCGGAGCAGGATTTCACCGACCGCATTAATCAGCTCTCGGACGAAAACGCCTCGCACCAGATTTCTGGATACCAGCGGATCCGCGTCGAGGGCGAAAAGCAGGTTGCAGAACTCCGGCGCTCGTTCGAGAAGCTCTACGGCAAAGACGCGAACGCGCCGGAATACAAGCAGCATGTCGGAGAGCTGAACCAGGGCACCGGCGTCATTCGCTCCGGAGAAGGACGGGACATGGTTGAGCTGCGGCGCCGGGCCGCGGAAGAAACGCGCCAGATCGAGATGGAGGCGCACACGCGGTCCATGTCCGCCGAAAAGCAGCAGACGGTCGCGATCGAGAGCGAATATGAGCAGCGCGTGGAAAAGTATCAGGAGCAGCTGCGCCAGCAGGAGATCAGTTACGACGACTACAACCGGCGCGTGATGGCGGCCGGAGAGCAGCGCGATGCGGAGATGGTTCAAAGCAGCAAAGAAGCGCGCGATAAGATGGCTGGACAGTTCACGAGCTTCTTCAGTTCGCTCGATCATCCTACCGAAGCGTTCGCAGATCTGGGCCGCAAGGCGGCGGGGCAGGCGGCGGCGGCCATGATTCAGCGCGCGCAGAATCACTTCGGCGGTTCGGGCGCGCCGGCCACCACCGGCGATTCTGTGATGGCGAGCGTCTTCGGACACATTGCGGGCCATCCGCACGGCGCGCCAGGCGCGAGCGCTGCGCCGGGCGCGGCCCAGCTCGCCAGCATCAAGTCGCTTTCGCTCGCCACGGCGGAGATCCACGTCCAGAGCGCGAGCCTTTCGCTCGGCGCGGGAGCTGGCTCTTCCTCGATTTCGAGCGCGGCATTGGGGTTTCATGCGATGGGCTCCCCCGCAATGACGATTCCCGGATCCGGCTTTTCGAGTTCGGGTTTCGGCGGCTCGGGATCGACTGGCTTCTTCGGAGGCGGCTTCGGAGGAGGCGGCTTCGGAGGCGGATTCACGAGCGGAGGAGGCGGGTACAGCTCGGGAGGAACCGTTGGCGGCGCGGGCGATTCGGGCTTCGGCGGCGGATCCGCGCCGGGCATTCCCAGCGGCGCAGCGCCGGGACCGAGCCGAGGAATCGGCAGTTTTCTCGGGCTTGGCACGCAAGCGATGAGCCTCGGCCAGGGCGCGATGGGCATCTTCCGCGGCGGTAGCGGCGCGGGCACTGGCCTTGCGGAAACGCGGAGCACCAATCTCACCGGAACGCTCAACGCGGATGGCACCTTCACAAACTCCGGATCCAACGGTGGAATGCTCGGCGGCGGCGGCGTGGCCGGAAACCTCGGCGGCGCTGCGGGCGGCGCGATGGGCATGTTCGGCGCCTACGAAGGCAACGGCGGCATCGGAGGGGGGTTGAGCGGCGCAATGAGCGGGATGCAGCTCGGCATGGCGGTCGGCGGCCCGATGGGCGCGGCGGTCGGTGCAGCTGCCGGAGCGATCATCGGCGCCATCGGCTTCGGCGGCCGCGAGAAAGCGCGCGTCTACGATCTCAAGACGGTCCGGCCGCGCCTGCTGAACGATATGGATCAGTATCAGCAGGGGCAGATGGATTACCTCTCGACCTACAGCGATATGCAGAGCCTCTACCGGGACGCCAACATGACGACCAACGCGATGGGACCTGCCGCGAAGAGCTATTACCAGGGCGTCATCAAGCCGGAGATCCTCGCGGGGATCGCTAAACTCTCAGCCGAGCAACGAGCGGGTCGGAGCATGTACACGACCGCAGCGGCGCAATACGATGTGGGCACAGATCGCGTCCCCCGCGACGGGTTCGCCATGATTCATCGCGATGAGCGCATCATGCCGAGCGACCAGAACGAGCGCATCACGCGTGCCATCGAGGGCGGCGCTTCTTCCACGCGCATGGCCGCTTCCTCGTCGAGCGGCTTCGGCGGGGACATCCACATTCATGCGATCGACGCCAAGACGAGCGCGCAGTGGCTGATGGACCACAAGCACGTTTTGCGCAAGTCGATCAACGCGAGTTACGCCGAAAACAGCGGGGGCGCGGATGCCTAGTCGTGGCGCGGACAAGCGAGCCGTTTCTAAGCGACGGAATTTGTGCCTTCAGTCCCTTGGAACTCCCTCTGATCTTGTTTTGCGCGAGAGCAACAAGACGGTGAGTGTTTTGGAGGCGGCCAGTGCGCTCGATATTTCGAGGCGCACCGTCCTTCGTCTCATTTGGGATGGCTCGCTGCGGGCGTCCCAGAGGCGCCGTAGAAAGCCGGGCTCACCTCATCGCGTGAGCTACGATTCCATGCTCGCCTATATAGGCATGATCCACGATCGGAACGCGCTTCAAATGCGCTACGAGCCCAATGAAGAGAGGACGGACGAAAAGCATGAATGAATCGACGGCAAGCTTGGTTCACAACTATCCGGGAACGGCGGATGGCTCGAAGATTGATGGCAACTGGATGAAGGTCTTGGAAGTAGCCAATCACAGTCCCGAGCTGACTATTTCCAGAAATGATCTTGATGAAATCGCCCGCAACTACCCGAAGCAGGCGCAGAAAGCCTCCGTGGGTGTCGAGGAGGACTGGGACGGTGCGGCCCCGCACGGCCAGGTAAGTGAAGTGCGTCGGGACGGCAATAAGCTGATGGGCAAGATGAGCGGCATAGATCCCCGCATCGAAGACCTTCATCGCGCTGGGGTGTTCAAGAAAACTGGCGTCACATTAAACAAAACTCCTGCGGGACTTTCACTTGCGCGCGTTGGGTTGATGACGAACGGCGGCCATACCACCCTCGACCAGATGCACAAGAACCACTTCGCAGCGCAGAACATCACGTTCGCGGGGAGCGGCCCCAAGGGCGCCTACGTTGCAATCGAGATGGAAGTGCCGAAGATGCCTGCGAGCGAAGCGATTGCCCGCTTGAAGGACGCGGGCGAATGGTCTTCTGCCTTCGATGAAGGCGGCATCTCGCAAATTTTTTCAGCGTTAGAAAGGAGTTCTGCGATGGTGGAATTTGGAGAAGGCCCAGACCGTCGCGTCCAGCATCCGCTCCAAGTTTTCGCTGAATTCCTGGGATATATTGCGCCTGTTATCCGCTTTCGCGAAGAGCACGGGCAATCTTTGTCGCGAGATGCTGCCCTTCATATCGAAGCGCGGCGGTTGGTGCGGGATCAAGGAATCTCTTATGGTCAGGCACTCACTCAAGCAAATGAAGAGCGTGTCTACGGCGCGCGGAGTGGACAGTTTATGGAGAGCGCGCGACGCAATTTGTTCTCGGGTGTGGATCTCGATCAAGCGGCGCGAAAGCTTGCGCGCGACCGGAAAGTGACCTATGCGGAGGCGCTCGCCGAGGTCGCCGCAGAGCGGCCCGATCTGACCCTCCCGCGCAGAGATTAGTGCTTCCTGCGCGATCAGTGTTAGCGTGATTCGAATTGCTGCTTGTGTAGGTTTTGCGGTGGCCGTCTTCTGGATTTGGCGCTCGGCAGCGTTGAGATGTTGCTTCGCGATTCGCGCTGCTCCTGCCGAGCGTTGGCATGGAGGACTTGACGATCACTTTGCTGTTGCACAAGTAGTAACTATGTGCGCAGCAACTGATTTGAGCGTGGTTCTTCTCTGGTGATTTAAGCGGTGCTTGGGGGCCCTCTTCCGAGCGGCAGCGTTTGTGTGTTTAGTCGAAACGCTAGATTTTACTCTCATTTAATTCTGGTATTTACTCTCACGTAATTCTGGCAGCCACAGCGGGCGTGTGCATGTGCTGCTCAGACGCCGCTGCGGAACTGGATAATGCGGCGGCGGTCGCGTTTGCCGGGCCTGCGCTCGGGCATAGGCGCGTATTGCTGCATGGCTTTGCGTTCTTCAGCAATGCGGATGCGCGCGGCCTGGCTGGCTTCGGTTTCGCGATAAAGAGTGTGCGCGATGGCGGCGGGGCCGCGCATCTCACTGAGCGCGACCACTTCAATTTCGAAATCGTCGCCCTCGTTGCGTACGTGCAACATGTCTCCCACGCGGACCTCCCGTGCGGGCTTTGCCTCGACGTTGTTCGAGAGGATCCGGCCCAGGTCGCATGCTTTGGACGCGAGAGCGCGCGTCTTGAAGAAGCGTGCCGCCCAGAGCCATTTATCCATGCGCACGCCGGTCATCATCCAGTCTCACAGAGTGCTGAGGCGCGCTGGCGCAGGCCTCGCAGGGTCAGTTTGCCAACACGGCGCGATAGCGCACCTTGTTCTTCTTTACCTTTTCAATGGCTTCATTGGCTTTGGCCATGGGGAAGGTCTCGGTCATGGCCCGGACGCTATGCCGCGCGGCCACATCGAGCATTTCGCGCAACTGATAGGGGCTGCCGATGGGGCTGCCGGTGACAGAACGCACGCCCGAGATCAATGGGAAGGCGGGAATCTCCATGGGCGACGGCGGTACGCCGACAACGCAAAGAGTGCCGGTGGGGCGGAGCGCCTGGATGTACAGGCTCCAGTCCTGATCGGCGTTTGCCGTGCTCAGGATAAAGTCCAGCGAGCCTGCCACCTCGCGCATCGCCTTGGTCTCGCGGGAGTTCACAAAGTGAGTTGCGCCCAGGCCGCGGGCCTCTTCTTCCTTGGCCGCGGAGGTGGAGAACGCCGTCACTTCCGCGCCAAAGACGCGAGCAAACTGGATGGCGATGTGGCCGAGCCCGCCGATGCCCACGACACCCACGCGGGATGAGGGGTTAACGCCATGCGTGCGAAGCGGGGTATAGACGG
>VFSW01009253.1_pt1 | contig 14078 bp, 20 predicted proteins | sample 5358111 | NCBI WGS metagenome assembly VFSW01 (sample SAMN11554181, study PRJNA540505) | mine drainage metagenome | isolation source: sediment from site ElyBrook_90M | place: USA: Ely Copper Mine, Vershire, VT | collected 2017
CTCGACGGTCGCCGGAGTCATGGAAGCGGCCGGCTGTGCACCAAAGGTCTCTCGCCAACGGCGGTAACGCTCTGGACCCCATGCCTCGCCTCTGCCTTCCGCTTCCACGGCCCGGCGGTAGTTTCCGAGGATATCCTCAAAAATTACCGGCCTTCGCCGTTCTGGTGGAAAGTATCTGCCTTCGCGAATTTCGGTCTTTCGCTTTTCGTAAAGTTTACGCGCAAGTCCTTTTGAACCGGCCTTCTCTCGGCGTTCGATTCCGTTTACATAGTGATATCGAATCCACCAAGTTCCGGAACCCTTCGGGCGCTCGAACAGACCTCGATCCCTGCTGCCAATGCGCGCCATTTTAATAGCCTCCTTCTTCGCGCCGGTGATGATCGCTGTGACGCGCATCTCTGCCGTCACAAACGGTGAGTACGGCAAAGCTTCGCGAGTTCGTAATCACTCTCTCAGGACGCCGCTGCGACACTTCGGCGATCACTCCAGCCAATCAAATCGATAACGCGATAGCGGACGCCTCGCTTGCCAACCTTTACGTGAGGTAGCTCGTGCCGATAAGTCATATCGCGAAGAGTAGGCTCGGCCAGGCCGAGAAAACGTGCCGCCTGTTCTGCGGTGAGAAGCTGATAGAGTTCGAGGACCTTGGCATCCCCAGCCGTTGCGCGCAGTACCGCCGATAGCGCCGCCTGCCGTGCGGCAGTTCCTTCTCTCTCGCGTTCAAGTTTGAGGTTAGCAGCCATAGGAAAAATTGGCTGGCGCTGTCAGTCCAGATTCGAATGATTCGGATTGGCTCAGCTTTGACCTATATAGCTACCTAGCTAAATCTAGCCCGCAAGTCAAGGATCAGTGGGAAACCTGCGAGCCGTCTCGATGCACTGTTCTCGCAGCCGTGGAGAGTCTTCCACGGAATTCTCGGGCCCGCGTCCCGAAGGGAAGGGCGCGTCTTTTTGTTCTGTGCGGCATTTTAAAGCGCCGCCCTCTCAAATCAGTCTGGAGGGCGGCGCTGGATTCCGAGACACGCGCGGCGCAGCGCTGCGACCGTGACAAGCTCAGCGTCCTGCTCGCGAGCGCCGGTGTCGAGGTTGCCCGCGGAGCGAGCGCTACCTTTACATAGGCGCGAAGCGGAGCGCGAGCGACGCCTCGCGTCGCGTGGCCGAGCGACGAAGCTTGCGGAGCCCGAGCGCCCGCGCTCACAGCGGAGCGACAATGAACGGAACGATTCGACACCAGCGCTTGGCATGCCGGTCACCTGCGGATTCCGTACCTGGGCGTGATGGTCCGGCGCCGTGGTTCCGGAACCGTCGTGATGTCTCGTCCCGCGTTCAGATTGAGGCGCTCCAGTGCAATCGACTTTTCGCGGGTGCGGATGACCGCGCGTTGTAGGGCCGAACGGTTGTCGGTGTACAGCGTCACGCTATACCGCGCCCGGCTGATCGAGACATAGAACTGTTTGCGGTTCACGAGTTTAGCCGAGCGGAGCGTGTCGATATTGGCGATCATACGATCAACCGTGGCGCCCTGGCTTGAGTGAGAAGTCGAGGCGTAGCCGTAATCGATGTGCTTCAGACGTGCGATTGCCGCGCTGATCTGGCGCCCGTTGTCGATGCGCAGCCGCGCTCTGTGATCGTCGATGGCAGTGATTGTCGCAAACTCTCCATTGGCGACACCGAGTGCACGATCCGGCGCGCGGAATTGAATCCGGTCGCCTGCGCCGAGCACGCGACGCTCCTGATGGAAGACCTCGACCCCTGACAGGCGCGAGGGATCGTAACTGACGGTCTGTCCTCTTTCATCTCGTACCACCATTTGGTTCCGTTCCGGATTGATTGCTTCGATGCGGGCGTAACTTCCGCGGATGAGACCCAGGCGCGCATTTCCCCGCCGGAATCGGAGCACGTCGCCGACTTCGTAACTCTGTCCGCGTTTACGCTGAGGCGGGGTCAGCTCGCGCTTTACGAGCACGATCTGTTCTCGCCAGTCGGAGCTGATGTGCCCGCGTTCCTTGAGGGCCGCGCGAATTGCGGCGTTCAGCTGACGGCGCTCGTCGTTGGCCGGGCTGACGACGAGAACCTTTTCACCTGCTTCGTGCGCGCCAAGATATTCGCGCGCAATCGCTGCGTGGCGCTCATTTGGATGTACGATCTCGCGGATGCGGCCCTGCTGCTCGAGGAGTGCGATTGCCCGTCCAATCTCGCCGCGCGAAGCGAGCGTGACCGCTTCGTGCAATCCGGGATCAAGTTGGCGACGGATAGTGTTTAATTGCGCGACGAGTATGCCCGCTTGCTGCATCTGTTGGATGGGTCGGCCGGCCTCGATGGCGTGGTGCTGGCGCTGGTCGCCGACGAAGACGATCCGTCCAACCGCGGCTTCTTGTGCCTTGTGCAGGAAGGCATTCATCTGGCGAGTGCCGAGCAGGCTCGACTCATCGACGATCCAGAGTTCTTTTTGCGCGCGGTCGGGAAGGGGACTGGCGAGCAGACTCGCCACAGTCCGGGATTCGATTCCGGCTTCGGAGAGCGCCTTGACGGCGCGTGTGGTCGGCGCGAAACCCCGGACCGCGTAGCCAGTGCTTTCGGCGAAGTCGTTGAGCGCTCCGACTGTGGTGGTCTTCGCCGCTCCTGCGCGTCCTTCGATCGCGGTAAGCCAATCATTGGCAGCCAGCGTCAGCACTGCGGCCTGTGCTTGCTCGGCGGATAGTGACCGCCCCGCCGCCCAATTGCGCGCGTCTTGTTCAGTGGCGATTGCTTGGGCGCGCCCTCTGCCGGCGCGCATGAGTTAGAGATTCTCGCGCTCCAGCGCCACCATCTCCGTGGTGGTGTAGGCGATCGCCGGAGACGAAGGGGAAACGCCAAGAGCGATTAGATCGCCACGTGATTCCCGAATGCCGGTCTCGTGCCGCACGCTCTCGAGATCGGCGATTCCCATCGCGTACTGAAGAGCGGTGCATTCCAGAGCGCGCCGGTCAGTAACGGCTTCGCGTTCGGTGTTGTGAGCTATGCTGAAGCTGAGCACTTCCTCGAGCGCGGCCGGAGAAACCGCCTGCGAGGGGCCGCGTGCGAGCGCGCGTTCCGAAATCTCGGCGAGAGCGATTCGATTGCCATGAGCGCGCGACCGCCATTCCGTTCGGAGCTCGTCCTCGTTGCGCCTTTCCTTGGCAAGCCGACTTTGATGGGCGGCGATCTGGGCCGCAGCCGCCCCGGTCGAGTGTTGCCGGTTCAGAAGTGCTTCGATGTCCTGCCGCCTGCGCGAGAACGCGATCACCTGTTCGCGCGTGTAGCCTTTCAGTTCCCAACGCCCGTCGGCCGCAGTCACCCGGATTTGATATCCAAGCGCTTGTACTTCGCGGGCAAGTTCCGAACGATAAACTGCGGTCGCAAAGCTCTGGCTCCGATAGATCTCAACCGGATCGAGACTTCGCCACATGCCATCCGGCCGAAGCGTCATGTTGGCGATTACGACGTGGGTGTGGAGATGCGGGTCGGGACCGTAGCCATCTTTGGCGCCAGTCTCCGATGGCCGCGCGGCGATGTGGTCGAAGCGGGCTGCGACGATGTTGGCGGTGGTTACCCACTCCTGTCCGCGGCGTTGGCGCGCCTGTGCGAACTCTTCAAGTTCCGAAAGTGCGCGCTGGACCGCACGCCGATGCGCCTCAACCAGCCGCGAATCGTCGCCAACCAGCGCTTGGATGCTCAGTGACTTTGGGGCGTTAAAGGTCGCATCCCAACCTGCGCGGCGCTCGTCCCGACCCGCGGCGGCGCTGACGAGGACCTCGCTCGTACCGGGTCTCGTTCCCCGCAGCACCGCCCGAAAATGTTCCTCGCTGACCGCGCCGCTCAGTCCGAGAGTCTCGGCACCTCTCCCATACCACTCGCCAGTGACGCGGTGCGACTCGGTGTAATAGTCGTCCTCGGAGTACCTCTCCTGATAGTAGGTCTCGGCCTGGCCGACACTGAGCGCTCCTTTCGACATTACCAACATGGCTCAGATCCGTTTCCTTCGTTTGCTCGTCGCTGCGGGATGCAGCGGGATCACCTGCGCCCGTCGCGCTGGCTTCACCGGCGCCGACAGATTGACGCGCGGGACGAATCCTTCCTGTCGCACTTGCGGTGCAAGATACGGGAAGCGCACGAACGAGCGGTGATGACCGGTGACGCAGAGGTAGCCCGATAGCGGCTGGAGCAGCTGCATTTCGGCGGGCATCACGGCCGGTTCCGTCGTTCGCTGTTCGCGAATGCCGAACGAGTATCGCTCTCCGTGACTGGCGTTGGCGCTCAGGTGGCCGCGCTCGACCTCGCGCTCGCCGATCTGCGCGCCGCACCACGTGGCCGTCTCAGGCTCTCCCGTCCTCAGAATCAGTTTCGTTGCGGGCGAGGCGACCAGCGTGGCGGCTTGATTGGCGCCGTAGATGGTCCGCAATTGAGTGATAGCCTGAAAGCCGAGCACGACCGCCAAGCCGCGCTTGCGCCCGCGGACGACCAGATCCTCAAGCTTCGCCTGGCGTTTCAACACGGCAAGCTCGTCGGCGACGATCCAGACCTGTTCGCGTCTGCGCGGACCAAGTTCGCCGCTCATCAGCCGGTGGATGATGCAATCGAGCCAGACGCTCTGGAGCTGAAGAGCGGCGTCTTTTGATTCTTCCGACGAGGTCAGGAAGAGCCAGCCGTGGCGCTGCGCCGACCACTGCAGTGCGCCCCAACTTCGCGGCGCCTTCTCGGGCAGGTAGTGAAAGGCCTTGGTCGCATTGGCGGCGGTGGCGACGATGCCGGCGCCCTGCTCGTGCGCTCCCGGGTCGATGAGCGCTTCGGCTGGCGTCCCTGCCAGCGCTCGCCTGAGTTCGGCCCGCGGTAGGGTCAGCAGGCGCGGGATCGAAGCCGCTTCCTTGGGCTCAGCGATGCGGAAGATGCTCGTCAGCAGCGTCCGGCTGCTTTGACGGAAGAAGAAGCTCGCCCCGCCCTCGTGATAGGCATCCGGTGGATCGGGCAGTAATGACGCGGCCAGTGCCTCGCAGTCAGCGTCGTGACTCTCGTCGCGAAGCTCGTACCACGGTGACCAGCGCGGGCAGCGGGCGTCGAGCGGGTTGAGTACGAAGTCGCCGCGGCCCGGCTGGTAGAACTCGGACACGAACTCGCACTCCGGGTCGACCACGATCGCGGTTTCGCCGCACCCCTCAATCTGGCGAAGCAGCGAACGTATGGCGACCGACTTGCCGGAGCCGGTCGAGCCGACAACGAGGAAGTGCTGGCACTCAAGCGCGCGCGGTATTCGAATGCTGCCCAGCCTAATGCCCGCGCGACTGCCCAGCATACGTGCGAGTTTGCGTGCAGGAATCAGCGTGATGCCGCGAATATGTCTGGCTTTTGATGGGCCCGGCCGTAGGAAGAGAACGACTACGACCGTTGCCTCGATCAGACCGGTGAGCGCCGCTCCCCACGGTGCGTAGTGCCAGTACCATGAAGCGAACGAGCCGCCCAGGTAATACTTGTAATTGAGGAAGCCGTACATGCTGGTGATGGTGTAGCGCCCGCCGCGATAGGGGAGCGACAGGAAGGTCAGCGGAATCTGCTGGGTCAGGAACCACGCCAGAAACCAGCGGATAAAATAGCGGTGTGCGGCGGGACCGCCATAATGGCCGCTCCAGTGCCAGACCAGGCACACGGTCATCTCGACCCAGATCACCGCAGTCAGGAGGAGGTAACGGAGCGCCTCTCTGAGTTTGAACTCCAGCGAAGCACGGAGGATGTGTTCGTGAATTGCCTGACGGATGGCGAGCGTCATGACTGGATCTCCTTGCTCTTGAGCACCTGCGCGACGTGTTCCTTGGCGGTCTGCTCGGCGGCCTCGATGATCTCGTCGACCACGTCCGCTCCCAGCGTGTGGTCCAGTGAATGCAGGATGACGGAGCGGGTCTTGGCGATCTCGAAGATGAGCTGCGCGTACCCATCTACCAGTTCGTCTTGAGGCCGGCGTTCAGTCGTTGACGGACCGGTGCCGAGGTAACGCACGGCGAGAATCTCGCGGATGAGATCGCTCTCGGTGACCCTTCGGCTGCGCGCTTCGGCTGCGAGGTGTTCAGCGATTTCCTGCGGGACTCGGGTTGAGATCGATCGGGTGCTCATGTCTGATTCTCCAAAGGGCGCTGTAGACGGGTGTTTACGCTGACTTGGCGGGGGTTTAGACGGCTTCGCACGTGTTCCTGTAGACAGCGTCTGCGCAATGTTTACGGGTACTTGCACGATTCGCGTTCATCCAGGCGATGAGTGACGTGTCATACATGGACACGCGCGAAGCGCGTCTGCGGCCTGGCACTGCTGCGAGTCAGCCTTGTGACTTGGCGTCGCCGTCGGTCGAAGATGAACTGGGGCGGCGATGATGACTGCTACCGCTGGAACGTGCCCAGGTCTGGAACTCACGGTCAGCTTGTAGAAAGGCACTGAGAATCTCCGGAATCAGCGCCTTCGAATCCACAGGGTCGCCATGAACGTGTTCGTAGTATCGCGCGTGGCTCTCGAGCGCGGCGTTTAGGTCGCCGGCCAGCGTCACGCGCACCTGTAGGGAGCGAAGCGGCTTTGCGATGCGTGCGAGTTTCATATCGGACCTCCACCAATGGTCGCTTGGAAAGGACTGCTCAGAAGGGCGAGAGGAAAGTCAGCAAACGGACGGCAATCAAAGCGGCGTAAGCTGCCAATCCGCCAGCCAGCAGGCGGCCTGCCTGCCGGTGGCTGCCGATCGCGTACAGGATCGCCGAGAAGGCGAAGTTCAGCGTTATTACGGCGTGAGCCACGGGACCGACCAGGATGTCCTGAAGCGCGCTGAGCGTCTGGTCCCAAGGCAGGGCACCGGCGTATGGTGCGGCCGACGACGGCCCGGCTCGAAGCGCGAAGAGGGCGCCGGCGCAGGCGGCGATGAGCCATCTAACGTTCGGTTTGGGTGCTTGCTTTACTGCGGTTGAGGTCATAGCCTATCGCTTTGATTGGCTAAATGACTAACTTGCTATGTAGCGAGATACGCCGCGAGTGTCAAGCGTGGAGATCAGTCTGTGCGAAAACGGTCGCCGTCTTGGGCTACTCGGTCAGATAGCCGAGCTGCGAGAGCCGCACGGTGGCGGCCTCGACGGATACATCGAACGCGAGGGATATACGCTGGCAGAGCACTGACGCTTCTGGCGAGCCCTTGGCAACCGGCGGAAGCTCAGAGCGATTCTGGAAATACGCCTCGACCGTGCGCCGCGCGAAGCTCTCCGGCATCAGCAGGGCACCCGAGGCATAACCCGCTTGCCACTCAAACCAGTCGAACACCCGCTCGGTCGGAAGCAGGCTCTGCCAGTAACAGCGGTGCGGACCGCGGGCAGCGCCGTACTTGTCGTACAGCCAGGTGTGGAGCATGACGTGGCCATATTCGTGGGTCAGGGTTGTGCGCAACCGATTGTTGCGATGCCGTTGCTCCCACAGCTCCCGCGCGATTGTGACCAGCGGCTTGCGTCCGCGCTCGAACTGGGTGAAACCAAAGACCTCGTGAATGTCGTCGGAAAGATTCGTCGCCAGGTCGAGGTCGGCGGCGTCACGCTCGATCAACATCGTGACGGCCTCGGTCGGCACCGGAATGCGCTCAAAGCCGAAGTGCTGGCGCAGAAACGAGGTCATTCTCTCCTCGCACATCTGCTCAAGCTCGCGGATCTCCCAGTGCGGACGCTCCGGAAAGCGCCCGGTCCTGTCCGGTATCATCTTCACGGCTTCTTCTTGCGCTTTACTTCTCGCCGGAACGCCTTCCAGCCCGCGGCGAGTTCCTGCGCACTGTTGACGGTCGTCGCGCGGAGGTCGGCCGGAAACCGCCCTGCCAAAAAGTAGAGCACATCGGAATCAACCTTGAGAACCTTGGCGAGTTGTTCAAGGACTTCGTCGGACGGCTTGCGGCGGTCGTGTTCGAGGTCAACCAGAAACGGAATCGAGATTGGCTTGCCATCGGAGTTGCGCACCTCGGCCACCACCTCGCGCCCAGCCAGCCCCAGCTCTTTGCGCCGCTCTACGATAAACTGCCCGAGGGTTTCCATGCGAGCTATGTAGCATGTTAGCGCTGGTAACTAAAGCCTGTTGCCAATCTTCACGTGCTGGAATCGTGCAACTACAAATTGCGGGCGAACGAAGCGGGAAACGGTTGACACGCGTGACCGGGGTCGGGCGCACTTCGGCGGCTCTCTGATGTATGATGGAGTAGTTCGTTGCCCGGCGGCGGGTCGTCGGACCGTAATGAAACAGTCGCCGCGGCGTCTCTATTGCTAATGGAGGGAATGGGGTCGAGTGCCGGAATGACGGCCGGGTTATTGAGAGGGTCGCTAGTCGAACACGATTAGTGCTCGCTTGCTTCCGGAGCGTAACGCGCAATCAGACTGAAGGTTTGCATGGGCAAGAAGAAGGCGCCGGCGATTGGCGAACTCGACGAGGCGGTGGCTACGGCCCTTCGGGAAGGTCATCGCGAGTTCCTGCGCTATGTGGCGCGGCGCACAGGCAGCCTGGTGGAAGCCGAAGACGTCCTCCAGGATTTTTACCAGAAGGCCATTCGAAGCGCGCGAACCATCAAGGAGCCGGGTGCGTTGCGTGGGTGGCTGGCTCAGATTCTCCGCCGAACCCTCGTAGATCACTACCGCCGCGACTGTGTAAGAAAATCTGCGATGGAACGACTGGAGAGAGAGGGAGCCCCGATAGTGCGCATTGATGCCGACGCGGAGCAGGCTGTATGCGGTTGCCTGTATCGCATCTTGCCCCCGCTCCCTGCGGATTACAGCCGGATCATATGGCAAGTGGATTTGCTCGGTCAGTCGCGAAGGAAAGTTGCGAAGACTCTCAGAATTTCGGAGAACAACCTGGGCGTCCGAATTCATCGTGCACGGAGTGCTCTGCGGTCCGCGCTCCAACGTTTTTGTACCACCTGTCCCACACACGGCTTTTTGAACTGCGCCTGTGAAGAGGACATGAGGAGCACAACCGTGCGAACGCCCAAGAGTCGACCTCGCGAAAGGCAGTAGGCGCGACCAAGGTCAGGACCGGCGATTGCTTCAGGCCGGCAGTCAGGTTGAAGTAGGGATGCAACTACTACTGAAACCGAGCAGCAAGGCCCGGCAGCGGCTCCCAGTCGAGCCCTTCCACACAGGCTCGAAGCCATATCACGTCTGGCCCGGCCTCGTTAAGTCGGGATGACCATCGCGCCGCTGTTGCGGAGGCCGGGCGACCTTAAAAAGGGGGAATCTGTCTCCCCTGGAGACATTCCCAAAAACGATGGTGCGTTAGGCACCAGTCAATGGTCCCGAAAGTTGGAACATCGCCCAGGCGCAATGCTATCCGCGAGGCGGCACGCCGCTTGCTCTAAAGCTGGCAGGTCGGGAGAATACGTCGAAGCTTTGAGGAATTGACAGTCGGCTTGTAACTAAGAGTGTTCCTCCTGCTGAATCTCAGATGCGGCTGCGCGACTACAAAGGGCTTTTCATACTGATCCTGGTCATAGCGATAGTTGTCGCACCTCATCTGCATGCTTTGTTAGGGTGCGACGACGATCCTCCGGCGTCTTCACGGACGGAAGTTAAACAAAAGGTGCCATCGCGCACCTTCGGCATGAGCAATCACCATCACCATCAGCGCGGGCTGCCTGATGAAGCATGCTGCGAACTTGCAACCGCGCTCAACGTACTTGCCTATCCGAGCGGATGGGCAAGGTATTCGTCTGGCGCTGATTCAACAGCGATTGCTGTCCGGCATGTCGTTGTCGTACGGATGGCGGTTGCCGAGCCGCCCGCAGACAAGGTTCGCAAGGGGCTACCGCATGCTCCGCCGCCTGGCCATCTCATCTTTCTTGCGCTTCATTCTTTTCTAATCTGATCCCGCGCTTCTTCTGAGTGCGAGCCGCCCTTGACGGCGGTCTCGTGTGCGCGACGCTACCGTCGATTTTATCACCGAAATCGATCGGCGTTGGTCGAGTCAAAAATTGATTCATAGGAGCGGGAGCGATGGGATCGATTTCAGTTGGGACAGAGTGCGTCGTGGTCGCGAAGCGTCTGGGGTCGACCGGCGCTCAGCAACAGACACTGACACTTTTGACCGCCGATTACGACAGACTGCGTCGCTACTTGCGAGGACGCGTCCGCACGGCAGAGAACGCCGAGGATGTTCTGCACGATTTCTGTCTGAAGGTGGTGACCCACTTCTGTGGGATTCAGAGGTCGGAAGCTGTGGGCAGCTGGATGACGCAGGTACTCCACCGGACCTTGATCGATCATTACCGTCGCAGTGCGGCGAGCCGTCGTTGCGCGGAAGTCCTCGCGATAAGCGCCTCGATCCTCGCAACAGAGAAACACGAGGCGGAACCGATCTGCCCGTATCTTCAGACCGCCCTGCCTGCGATCAAGCAGGAGTACATGGACTTGATCAGGCGCATAGATTTCCTCGGCGAACGGCGATGTGACGTTGCCGAGAACTTGGCGATTTCCGTCAATGCTCTCACAGTTCGTCTGCTTCGGGCGAGGCGAGCGCTCAGAAAGAAGCTTTTACCGTCCTGTGAAACTGATTGCGATCGTTACGGCACAACTTGCAACTGGTCGAGACCGAAGCAGCAATCGAGCTTGAGAGGTCAAGGGGGAGGCGGCGGCGGTAGCGCGGGTGTAAGGAAACGTGAAGAGCCGCGTCTTTAACTCGTGGTGATCGTTCTCCGAGCGTAATGGAGGGCGCCATGGGGCAGCGCGTTGATACCCCACAGGACCGTGGATCTTTATTCCCCTCAAGGAGGTCCGCTCGCATTAGAGAGGGGCCTCTTGGGTTTCAGGTTGGAGTGCGAGCGGCATTGTTTGGCGACCGTCATGCCGCGATTCGGTCGCGAAAAGAGGCGGTGAGCGAATGACTTCTAAAAACAAGGAAGCAGCAGCGAGAATTCCGCAGCATAAGCGGAACAGAAAATAGGAGATGAAGAGATGAAGCGCCTAAAGGTTCTTACAGTTGTACTGACTTTCCTGGGAATTGTCATTGGAGGTTGGGGCATCCCACCATACGCGCATGCGGCAGACATCGAGCAAATGATTTCCAGCGCAAAGACCGCAGCCGACCACGAAGCGATCGCCGCGTACTACGACAAAGCGGTCGCAGAGGCCAAGGACATGGCGGCGGCTCACGAAAGAATGCGGAATAAGTACGTCCAGTCGCCGTCGTTGCAGAGTGCCGGACCAGGCTATGCGCGCGTGGGCGCAAAAGACTGCGATATAATTCAGAGATCTTACCTGAAAATCGCCGATGAGGACGCTGGCCTCGCGAAGATGCATCGCGAAATGGCGGCCAAACTGGGAAACACACCCTGAGAAGCGCTCACCTTTTCGCACAGTGAGCAGGTTTGCGGCCCGGGAACGATGGCAGAGCGAGGCGGCCAAGTGCTCGTCAGGCGCTAAAGCGGAGTAGGAAAAAATGGTGAAATCCGAATTGTGGAAATCGAAACTGTGGTTAGCGGTATGCGTAGCGACGGCGGTGTTCCTTGTATCACGACCGTCACGCGCGCCCGCTCAAGACGGGTCCGGCAAAAGTGCGCAGGAACAACTCTCGGACCTGCGCGCAAAAGTCGCCAAGCTTCAGACCGCTCTTGACCAGAGCCAATCGGCGAATGGCGCAATGGAGTGCTGCAAGCGAGGCATGGGTACCACACCTATGAAGCATAAGGAGGGCACCGGGCCGATGTCGAGCGGTATGGGTGGTTCTGGCTCAGGTGCAGAAATGGGTGGCGGCATGGGCACGGGAAATTCTGCACCGCAGCCCCCAGCCCAGCCACCAGCTAATCCGAGTTCTGGAATGGGTGGGCACATGTAGCGCGGTTCGATCGGAATGCTACGGCGAGCCAAGTTGGGACCGCAACTGAGACTCGCCAGAGCATAGTGCCCCCATTTGCTTTGGCAACATGGAGCGAAAGGCAGAATCATGCTGAACTTGGTTTCCGAGCATTGTCAAAGTCCAGGAATCCGTTGGAGGCTAGCGTCAAGTGGATCGAGTAATTTCCTTCCTGCTGTTCGCAGGGCTCTTCTATTTCATGATGCGGTTCGGCTGCGGCTCGCACATGGTTCATGGTCATCGCCAGAGAGGACAAGGGCAGGCCCACAATGAGATCAAGAAGGATCCTGTGTGCGGAATCGAAGTCCAAGCAGGGCAAGGTTATTCGGAAGTCTTCGCGAGTCGAGAGTACCGTTTTTGCTCAAGGAAATGTCTCGACAAGTTTGACGCGAATCCTCAGCAGTTCGCTCAGGCATAGGAGGACGGCATGAATCGGAGCGTGTCACTGGGTGCTGTTGGTCACGCTAGCAGCGTGTTCCTGGCGATCTCCTTTACCCTTTGTGTAGCGGGTGATCTGGTTATGCCGGCGCACGAGATGCATACGGCGTGGCAGCGCCTACTACCAGGCTTCGAATGGATCAGCTGGGAAAGCTTCTTCCTAGGGTTGGTGGAGAGCTACGCGTATGGCTGGTATTTCGCCTTGATCTGGGTACCCCTGTACAACGTGATTGCAAGCCGAAACGTGCATGGGTGAAACAAGTTGATAAGGTCTTGGGAACTCGCAGTAACTTCAGCACCAAGGAAAAACCCGAGACGGCATAGGAATTGAAATGGCGAGCCGATTAACAGGCTGCTCTGGTCCCCTCGCGGGCTGAACTGTATGCCGACGGAGATCGCGTAGGGCAGTAAACAGTAAGTAATCAGACGGACGGAGAAAAGGCGATAAAGAATAAGTCACTAGTGTTCACCAGAAGGGCCGTCCTTGCGGCGGCAGTCGCAGTTGCGCTGTCGTGCGGGTCGATCGCTCTCGCGCAGGGCAATCAGACAACAGCTGATCAAGCCAGACAGGCGCGGGTTACGAAACTGAAGGCTAAAATCGACAACTTGCAGGCGCAGCTCAAGAAGATCGAGACCGAGGAGAACAGCGCTGGTAGCGCCTCGGGCAAGACTTCCTCGACTGTGAACTCGCACAACCCGACCGGGGAAATGGCCCAGGGTGGCGGTGGCGACGCATCGCCAGGCGCCGCGCCCCCGATGGGGGGGGGAATGGGCGGTGGTGGTGGCATGGGTGGCGGCATGATTGGTGGCGCGAGTCCGCAGGCCAGCCCCGGCGGCATGCCTATGGAGCACCATATGAAAGGTATGGAGCACATGCACGGCATGATGAATGGAGAGAGAAGCGGCGCAGGTCCCGCCGCGTCGCCCGGTGGTATGCCGATGGAACGCGGCATGGGCGGCAAGACGGGTGAAGGAATGGGCGGTGGTGGTATGGGCGGCGAAGGGACGCAGGGCGGAACAGGTCGTGGCAGTGCACAGCCCCAAGCCAGCCCGAGCGCGGGAATGGGCGGCGACATGTAGATTTCCGATGTCGGAGATGGGTTTGCAAGAGTTGGTCAGGTTTCTGACGCTGTACCTTGCCGCCGGCGTAGAAGTTGGCGCGGCAGTGATCGTAGGCTTCGCGGCGGCTGAGGCGATCATGCGAGCGGCCGCGGTCTCCTCAAGTGCCAGACTGAAGCGGATTACACCGAGCAAATCCACGTCAGGCTTGCTCGCTGGCTCGCGTTGGCAATTGAATTTGAGCTGGCGGCGGACATCATCCGCACGATGATCGCGCCGACGTGGAACGACATCGGGCAGCTTGCCGCGATAATCGTGAGCAGAACCACGTTGAACTTCCTCTTTGGGCGGGAGACGGAGGGAGCCGGACGGCGGTTGGAGACGAGCGCGGCCGCGGTTACTAGGGTGGCGTAGTGAAGCTCAGGATGCTCAGAGATCACCGACTTCTTTTGCCGATCGTCTTGCATTGGCTGGATGCATAGTAGTGGTGACGATGATCGTACAAGGCTGGTCTACCATTCGTGAGGCTCGAGTTTGATCGGATGATCGCAAATGCCAAGAGCCCAGCCGATCATGAGGCGATTGCGGCAGCTTACCAGCAAAAAGCAGAGCGTAATAAGGAGGAAGCTGCCACCCATTTGAAGATCGCTCAGAGCTATGATGGGAGACTCCACTGGAAATTCGATTACTCGAAAATCTGCCGCGAGATGGCCGAGCGGTATGCAGGGC
>VFSW01009254.1_pt1 | contig 14077 bp, 26 predicted proteins | sample 5358111 | NCBI WGS metagenome assembly VFSW01 (sample SAMN11554181, study PRJNA540505) | mine drainage metagenome | isolation source: sediment from site ElyBrook_90M | place: USA: Ely Copper Mine, Vershire, VT | collected 2017
GGGCGAGGTTCGCGCCTCGGAGGGCCGCGCCCTCGAGGTTCGCGGCCTCGAGGTTCGCGTCTCGGAGGTCCGCGCCTCGGAGGTCCGCGCCTCGGAGGTCCGCGGCGGTGAGGTTCGCGCCGACGAAGGTTCGCTCGCCGACTGCATATTTTGCTAATAAATCTTGAGGTGTCATTAAATCTACCTTTCAAAAAATTAAAAAACACTACTGCTAAGAGTATACCATACTTTGCAAAACTTTGCAAAGTACGGTATACTTGCGAGAGAGTCATTCTAACGAAACGAAAGGAGAATCATATGAGGAGGAAACCAACATTTCGCGAGCTGGCTGAAGGCGTTGGACTACGGCAAGCGGACATCATCCGCATGTCCGAGCTCTCGGGACCGACTATTCGCAAGCTGTGGCTAGGCGAACCAGTTTCGCGGCATAGCTTGCGAGCGGCGCTCTTTGCTATTAATGAGCGCCTGGGCATAACATACAATCCAGAGCATGTAGATGCTCCGATCATCGAAAGGTAAGACGGCAATGCAACGACTATACATACTGGCACTTGGATTCGTTGTGACTTTAGGCGGCGCTTTAGGCATATTGATGTACGTCTCACTCATACCATTTATCCATTATGTAGGCATAGCGGTACTAGGGCTGTTGGGGCTAGGCGCGGGCTGCGTATCTCTGCTGATGGCAGCCTATACCTATAGCCAGGTCGGAGTGATGCTGGCGCGGCGCAAGCAGGCGAGGTACTGCGAGCGCGTCATCGTGGCCGGCGATGTGGTAGCGTACCTCACCGATCAAGGCCAGCTCATGCACCTCTCAGCAGAGCATGAGCGAGCGAAACTCTTGCCTGATCAGACGATGGTCGTAGGGGCGGCCGCAGCGCAAGATGATGCAGCATTAAAAAAGGATGTTGTGCAGCTCTATCTCTCTGGCAATAGCTTGAGGGAGATAGCTGCTATGTTGGGTATCAGCTACTACAAGGCGCAAAAATGGGCGAAGGAAGCCGATATCGCTCGATACGGAGCGATTGAAGGCTGATTGGAAGCTATCGCACTCGCCTTAAAACTGATTGATTGGCCTCAATCACGAGTTTTTGGTATGAATTTTTTCGATGTACCAAAAACTCGTGAAATTGGTAGCCAAAAGACTTGACAAACATATATCTAGGATATATAATACCTACATTAGAGACAAGTAGTCCCTCACAAGTCAAGGATAGCAATCAAAGGAGAAAATACATGAGATGGAAAAATCAATTTTATCCAGTGCAACTGGCAGTCGTCTCTCTCGATGAGAGAGACGGCGGCATCTGGAAGGATGGCATAATCCTGGGCCATTCTTCGAATGGGATAATTGTTCGCAATGTGGATGGCTCCGTTCGGGGCTATCGAGACGAGCAGCTCGATAAGACAGGCCGAAATACGGGTCTGTCCTTCGTGCAGCCCAAGTAAAAGGGGGGAGAAATCATGGCCGCGGTAAAAGGGACGTTCGCGTTCATGGGGCAGTCTTATAAGGCTTTTTGGAACGGGAAGCGCTACGGCGCTACCGTGTACGTGACCGTGACAGGTGAGCGCGGCTCAGAGGTCAAAGTATCCTGGACTGAGGGGAGATTGCCTCAGGCGGGCGGATCGCATTCCACGGATTTTGCGGAGGCCGCGCTCGTCAGCGTGGGTCTCAGATGAAGCAGGAGTCGATCAAATTGATCGGCCTGAGTGCGGAGGAATTGCACTCCCTCCGCATTTGGGCGGCGCAGGAAAATATCCCGCGCATGGAACTGATCAGGCGCATCCTCAAAGAAGCGTTAGCGACCCGCTCGTCGGCCTCGTAGCACGCGCCCTTCGTTGATTTTAGCTTTTGATTTTTGCTAAATCTGCTAGCACCTGCGCTAGCAGATTTTTTATTGCATCAATCTCCTCCTGCGTTGGATTGGGTCCAGGCGGGAGCTTCGGCGGAGCGGGTGTCCATGCGTTGATCGGTCTAGACCTCCACTCAGGCACGAATACCGTGGCACTGATGATATCCAGCTCCGTCATGGCATAGGAGCGCGGCCCTGGTCGGCCTATATTAGCAGTATCGCGTACCAGGATATCGACTCCATTAGGATCAATGCCTGTTGCCGTGATAATATGGCTTAGTCCGTAGGTGTCCCACGCATACGGACACCGGCCTATACCTCTATCCAGGACGCTGGACTCCAAAACTGCAATCAATACCGGATAGCCTAATCTCAACCAAAAGAGGATCATGTCCTTGATATTTTGCATCGGTACTCCGCCATCTGGATAGAGATTTTGATAATGCCATCCGGACTCCACAATCATCGCGTAAAGCTGCGCTAATGTCATGCCGTATGGATTTTGTGGATTGTTTGCGCCGTCAAACTTGCCATAATAGTAATCGGCAAACCGATCCACATCTTCGGCGGTGCCGTTATACGGCTTGCCGATCTGCGTTGCACGGACATTGAGCGCAACGGCAAAGTAGCCGCATTCGTTGACGGATTGCCCATACTCGAACTGATCGACATCAATGTAGGTTGCTACCTCAGACATGATTGATCGCCTCCTAGCCTGCGGGATTGCGGGTTACTGTAGTCGTGTTTATAGACGGATTTGCGCTGCTTTCCGCGCCGATCTGCACAGCCTGCACGGCGTTGGAGTGACCGAAGGCAAAACCTAAACTATTGGCCATTGCCAGCAGGATCGCATAAAACAAATTGGTATAGGTCGGATCGGCGCTATGCACAATCAGCACCTCGTAGGTCAAGACGCATGTGACGATAAAAAAGCCAACGATTGTCAGCATCTTGAGTAAGCCACCGTTTGACAAAAACGACTGTAGGGTATTTGACATGAAAACCTCCTAAGACTGATTAAAATGACTATCAGGATAGACCTGCAACGAGGCCATATAGGCCATATCAATCACCTCAAAGTTTGAGGAATTGAACACAATAGTCTCAATTTCGGCGCGATCCGATTCGAGCCACCGCGAATCATTTGTGCCGAAAATGTTGGGATTATTTCCCGCGCCTCCATTATCCGCAACAATCATGCCGTATTGCTGCATAGCGGTGCAAATCGTTTGAACGGTTGTACTAAATCCGCTCGTGGGATAGCCTGCCTTGAGTCGTAGCCTCATTCCCATCGGCGGCGCGTTTGGATCATGGCTACTACCTACAGAGCAACGAGCAGGCCAGAGAGGAGGCGCGTACGAGGTAAAATCTGGCACAACTCGGATTGCATGATTGATCGATCCGGCAATGATCTCATCATAGCGGATAAGGCCGGCTGCCATACAAAGACCGGCGGCATCTCCGCTACTCCAGCCAAGCGGTCGCAGGCGATAGCTATTGGCCTCAAAAATCGCGAAACTGCCACATTGCCAGGCATTGATCGTCGAATTATAGCTTGCATCCCACATCTCATAAATTTTTGGCCAAAAAGAATGTAACACGATCACATGATAATCAGATACCTGCTGGATCGGCGCGTTGGACGGAATCGGCGCGGGACCGGGATCGCTCGTACTTGGATATCCCGTCACATTGATTGTGATTGGCGAGATCGATGATGAGACGAGATAGGGCATACCTTGTGTGAGGCTGCCAAAATTTGGGACCAGCGTATAATATCCGCCGCTCCCATTGTCTCCGATAAAATTGATAATATTTTCGGAATTGTGATCGACCGGCATCGACGCTATCTTGGTGCGCCAGATCGAGGTGTCGGGCATAAGCTGGTATGGCGGCGGGGGCAGTGCAACAGACATTATGGCGCTCCATTCTGCGTCAGCGTGCCTTTAAGCACGCAATTGCCGCTTGCATCGATAGAGGCGGTGTGCGTGCCGTCGGGACTCTCAAATATAATCTTGCCTCCATGCGCTTTGATGTTGGTATCGATGCCTGATGCATCGATCACATCCTGATAATTATCGCGTCCGAGCTTGCCGCCGCTGATTTGTGCGTTCGAGGCAATATTGAGCTGTCCGTAAATAAAGAGGATTTGATCAATAAAATCACCTTTGAGCAGCACCAGCGATCCATCATTTTGCAACCACCAATAGCCATTTGTGCTAGGAATCTTATCGTAGCGATCCGTGCCGCTGGCATCGATAAGATTCCCTGGTATCAGCGTCGGAAACGAAAACCATAGCCGCTTCACACCGGCTAATCCATCATCAATGAAGAGCTCTGCGGCCTCCAAGCCGCTTAGGCCGCTGCTGATCAGCACTTGCCGGATCGTGTTGTGCGGCGTGCTGTCCGGCGTATACGGATCGTTTTTTTGGATGATCGTAATGGCCAGGACCGGATTTGAGAGCGGGAGCGGCAAATTGAGCGTCGGATTTACCGTGATCGTGCCATCCCAGAGGTCGCCGGTCGCCAAAAATCTGCTATCTCCATTGAGGATATAGCACGATGAGTTCGACCATTGCACATTGAGATCATATGGAGAGAGATTCCCTACCTCTATGCCAAGCACGCTTGTAGGTTGCGAAATCACGGTGATTTTTTGGAGTTGTCCTGTCAGCGGGATATACGGAATATTATTCATGGGGAGCCTCTTTCGGCATTGACGTTGATGGTTGGGATGGCGATCTTGCCGCTTCGGCTGCGCCGTCTGTGGCTATATCCTCTCCTATTCTTGCGCCTGACTTGACGGCACTATTGATTTGCTTGCTGAATAGGAGATAGGCACCGCCTCCTACAAGCGCGGCGCATAACATCAGCACAACCATCTTTTGAGCATAGGACGTGATGCTCGTATCGATCTGCTGATACCATTGCGTATCGCCATTAGAGGATTGCGTCGAGGTTGACGGCGGCGGCGATCCATGTTGGCCGCTTGCCTTTTGTGCGAGCGGCAGAAATTGCTTATAGATGCCTTTTTGGTACGTCACCCAGGGATTCCAATTTTTGCCTCCGCTTGAGATTGCAAAAGCGGCTTTGGCATTGCAGATCGGATTATAGGCGCATGAATCACTTACGCTAGGATGAGCGGCAGCATTGATTTGCCAGAGTCCGCGATCATCAGCCGGCGACTTTGCAAGGCTATTGCCTCTGCTTTCGGCGAGCGCAATCGCCGTTGCCGTGATTGCTTGCGCCTGATTCCATCCGACGGATCGGGCAAGCGCGTAGATTTGCGAGGCGCTGTAGGTTGTCGATGACCCTCCGGATGATGGCGGCTTATTTGGCATTAGGACACCTCCGGCGTATTGCCTAGCACGATGAGGCCGGCGACTAAGAGCGCGGCGGCTCCGAGTCCTACAAAGAGCATGGTCAGATCGTGCAATGATGTTTGCGTGATAGATTGTATGCCGGTCTGCGTTGAGGTGACATCGTTGTATATTGAGGTCAGAGTATTCGCAACCTGTGAGCCAATATTACCTGTGCTATTGGCAAGTCCTTGAATAGCTTGTTGGATCGTATTGCTATTTGGAGGTGTTGGAGGCGAGGCCGATCCAGCCGATAAGCCTTGAGAGGCTTGCCGAAGGATCGGGATCGGATTGATATTTGCGCCGAATTGCTGCTTGAGAAATGGCGCATCTTCGCCGATCTCAATATGCCGTCCGGTGCTGTAGACGTGGCCTGGCATATTTTGGACTGGCCAATGTCCGCCGCTCAATTGGCCTCCACTGAATGCGATGGTCTGACCTCGTTGGACGAATTGGCCAGGCTGGATTCCAGGGGCCAATTTGTCCATATGGAGATAATACTCATTATGCGTGCCATGTCCAGGTACGTCGGCCTCCATCGCCACGAGACCGCCGCTTGAGCCGATCCAGTTGCCGTTGTCGTACCACTCAGTCCTACCGGCCTGAGTGACGATGCCGTTGTGCATGGCAGTGATCGGCGTGTCAAGCGGCAGGCCGCTCAAATCAACGCCGTATTCCTTCGGCGGATTCCATTTTTGCGAAAATGGATAGTCGTACCAGGGAGTCGCCATAATTTTATCTCCGCAATGCTACGGCATAGCCATTGTAGGGGACTATGCCATGATTGATTGATGATTGAGATTGAGGCGCTTGCCCTCCACTAGCAGGCGGCTGATTCAGCGAGCTGAGACCGAGCGGATGCAGCGCGCCGCTACCAGGATTTTGGTACGGCTGCGAAGGGATGAATCCATTCGGCGGATTGCCAGGCGTGTAGCCAAGCGTCGGCTGCTGTGTGGGTTGCGGATTCGGATTCAGGCCGCTTGTATTCGTCGGCGCGGTCGAAGGCGCGGCGCTAGGCGCGGGCTGCGATTGCGATCCTTTCCACATTTGATAGCCAAGATAGCCTGCCAGGCCAACCCCTACGCCGATGATGGAGTATTTGAGGCCTGTCGGCATATCTTTCCATTCGGCGGCGATACTCAATGCTTCAACGGCTGCCATATCTCACCTCAATTCTGCTTATACTGCCAGTTGGACATAGACGAAACGAGCTGCACGGCAAGCGCTTGCTGCACGGCGCGTGTGCGTTGCGCGTTGTGCATGCCGGTCTCGTAGCGCTTGGTCGCTGGATTCGGATTCATGTCGATCCTGGTCGGCGTTTGGTGTTTTGGATCCAATACCTGCAAACGACTGAGGCCAAGTCCATTATGCCGATAGCTTTTTTGCATGGTCGGGTACAGCCATGTCCATGCTACGAAGGATTGCATCCCATGCCTCGTACGAGACATGGAACGCAACGCCGGTAGCGCGGTTTCGATTTCGGACGGTCGGACATCGTTTTGTGCGAGCAGGCCAACAGCGCGAGCGTGGTGAAAAAGGCTCATTTTAGCCTCCTTGCACTTGCTTGAGGAGGCCGGTACCAGCACCGCTCGTGGCCTTGACAAGATTTACCGTGGTCTGCTTGCCTTTTAAGAGGACGATCACAAATGAGATTCCCAGGATTCCCATGATGATTTTTTCTATTTTCATAGCTTACCCCTTTCGCATGAGGTAGATGAGGACGATCACCGCAAGGACAGCGCCGGCGATCATGAGCGTTTTTTTGTTTGGCATCTGCATTATTTTGCTCCTGCTTGAGTCTTGCCGAGTACGGAAGACGGATTGATGTAAATCTGCAATTGCTGCATGAAAGGTACGATTTTATCGCCGTGCGAAAGCATGACTCCAGTAAAGGTGATCACCGCGATCCACGTGGCGATTCCGTCATATTTGCCTGCGAGCGCGATCAGCACAAACGCGCCTAATGCCCAGACGAGCGCGGTTTTGCCCTCCGATGTCAGATCGGCGGTCCACGTCCCACCGCCTCTCTGGTAAAACTTGGTTTTACCAGAGAGGAAACTTGAGACAGTAGGACTAAAGCCAGCCTCCAATGCAAGCGTTAAGGTGAGGACAGCGAGTACTCTCCATTGGCCTGTTGTCATACGGTACTCCCAGATGGTAGAGGTAGTTGGTTGGTTAAGGTTAGCCAACCAACAAACAACCCTACTCCTATGAGCGCAAACGCAAAAAGCGGCTTGCCCATGCTAGCCTCCTAGTAGGTAAAATGCCAGAGCAGGTAGCCGCCCAAGACGAGCGCGGCTATCGTGCCAAGCACGGCAATATCACTTGTGCCAAGCGCAAACGGATCACTCGACGATGATGGAGAAATGTCAGACACCGACCTGGCCGAAGCCCCCGCCGGCGATCCCATGCCTCTGACGTTGTGTCCCATCACCCCAAAGTACGCCTGCGCCGGATACCCGCCGTTGGGATAGTTGCCTACGATTCCGACTGATGCAATATCTCTAGCCATTGATGATCTCCTTTCCGAAAAAACTAAGGTGTGACGACCAATGGTTGCAGCAGCTGGTAGATGACATTCAGGCGGCTGCCGTTAGGCGGCGTGGCTCCAAGGTCAAGCTCAAGGCGCGTATCAAGCAAGAGCGCGGTATTGATCGCATCCTGCAAAACGAGATCGCGGCCTCCAAGCCAGTCAAACAGAAACACGCCTTGCGGTGGCTCGAAGCCAAACTCGGTTGCACTGCCAATGATTCGGCGCTCATAGCCGCTTGTTTGCTCTTTGGTGTCCGATGTCCCGTACCGAACGGCGAGAGCATCGGCTGCCGCGAAGTACGTACTGATCGGAAAACCATTGCCTGCGGTAGCATCGAAGGTATCGATGATCGCGCGGACAAGCAGACCGCTATTGGCGGGGAACTTGTAGTACGGTGCTTTGCTGTTTGGATTTGTAAAGCTATCTTGTTTCCACACGCTCACGAAATCGAAATCAGGATAATCGGCATCGTTAAGCGGATTTTTATAGAGTTCCCGCACGATATCAAAGGTCGGATTCGCAATCGTCACCGTTGCATTGCCTGAGACGATGTATGGCGCAGCTCCGCCAACGGTCGAATAGATGTTATACGGCGTTGATGCGCTACCGCTGTTCGGTGTGACAGAGACCTCGAGATTGAGTGACTCCTCCGCCAATTGCCACATACCAACATCGCTGACGCTGCGGAGGCGCTGCGAGACGGGTATCGGCAAGGCAAAGCGCCAATCAACGGCAGTGCCAGTGGTAGCGCGACCGGAAAAGATGTTGCCGAGCGCGTCCTGATTGACCGGCGAATAGATGTTAGCGTCGGTCAGGTTGTACGTGCTTTCGATCAATTTTGCCAGCGAGATTAAGTACAGCGACCATCCGGACACTTGCACGAATTTCGAGGAATTGCTTGGCCCCGCCGTCAGCTGCGTAATGCTGTTGTATGGCCCGTTGACATCGGCGGCTATCGTGCCGGTTCCAGGCGTGGCAGTCATGGATGCGTCCATGATCATATAGAGATTCTTGAGGATGTCTCCCCTCTTAATCTTCTGCGATACAGGATAGCCGCCATTGCCCCATGGCGTTTGATCATTGCTCAGCAATAATCGATGCGTTACGTTTGGGTCTCCCCACATGTGATTTTCCTTCCTTTACATCAATAAAAAGGTATTGTGGATCGCTTTCGCGACCTTGTTTTGCGACTGGCCGAGAAGCGCATTGCTCAGCACCTTTAGGCCAACAATGCCACCTCCAACGGCTACAAGCGTGGTAAGATAGTCGCCAAATGGCGACTCAAAAAATTTCTTCATGTCTATTTACCTCCGCTTACGATCCGCTCAACCATGAGCGCGATATTGCTTACGGCATTTTCGATGGCCGTGATGCGATCCGGTGCAACTTGTGCGGCCTGAGCAGGCGCGGCGGCCTCCGTCTGCGCTTGTGGCTGTTCGACCGGCTGCGTTACTGGCTCAGCCGTGACATGCTGAGGCTGCGATGGTACAGGCGCGTTCAGATGTCCGAGGACGATCTGTTCGATGTTGGCAATTTCGCTTTTCAGGAAATTGTTTCGTGCATAATCCACTACGCTAGCGGCTATGTCTGATGCAAGCTGTTCTAAAGTGTTCAAGGTTTTTTCCTTCTTTCTGTGTTAGAATACTCTCTTAGAGAGAATGATTTGCATCTCACGAGCGCGTTTGCGCTCGGCTTCATTTCTTGCAGCGCGGCGCATAGCAGGCTTACCGCGCTCCTCTTGTTTTTTGACAGTCTCAACGAACATTTCCCGAACATCTTGACGGTCTTCTCGACTCATTTCTCACCTCCCTTCATGCTCATTTTTACCAGTTTCATCGGCGGACACTTAACGCCCGCCTCCATTTCTGACGAATTGTTATAGTACCAAAATTCGTATTTCTTCAGGCCACCGTTTCGCGGCGTATTGATCGCCGGTTGTACCATTGCCTTCGCCATACGAATCTTGTCATCTTCATCATCAACTTTGAAACATACAAGATGTTCCGATTGCGAAATAATAATTTTTGGTATGCCAAAGGCGCGTTGCGAGGCACACCAGCCGGCCACGCCATGCTTTCGGCCTCGACTCCATACCTCCAAAAAACCATCAGGATATTGATTATCGGATACAAGCCCGATGGTTTCATCATGATAAATGATGATCCCTTTGCGTATCATGCACTCTCTATATAAGTTGGAGAGGACTACATCGTCCCACCCTGGCAGCGAAGGCACATAGCGCATACACCGCGCCTTCGACTGCAAGTGTTTGTTAATCGAGACAGGATTGAGCGGATTATCTTTTGCAAAGTTTTTCGGCATATTTTTTAACCAGGCATCATCAGGATCGAGGATAAGCATATCCCATCCCCGATTGTAGAGGCTGATTAAAGCCTGTTTGCCAAAAAACGATTTTCCTGAGTTGGTTTTGCCGCACAGGAAAAGCCGCTCATAGCCGCTCAACCGTATCTGAGTCAATGTTTGTCTCCAGATCATGCACGATGCTGTCAATCATCGCATCAATATCCAAGTCCGTATTTTCGACGGCCCTCAAGATCGCGGTTAAGCAGATTTGTAATCGCTTCGCTTGCGAAACCGTTGTATTGCTCAGGATTTGCTCCATTAAGATCGCTTTCATGCCGGTCAGTACCCTGGTTTCCTTGAGGTACTCGATGGCTACCATCGTAGCCATTTTGTAGCGGTAATCCATTGCTTGCTGCGTCTGTAGGTCTGTAGCCATTGGTGTATTGCTCCTGTTGTTGCTGCATAGCGGTAAAGGCTTGCATCTGTCCGTAAACGCGCTTGCCGTAGGCGCTAAAGGCCGTGACAAATGCGGCGATATCCCATGCGTCGGGACTCATTTTTGTCCATTTTTTCGGTATGCGCCGAACAACCATATTGCCAAGCGGCGTGAGCATGAGCCCCATTTCCTGCCCGTTCGGGATAATCCACATCATCTCATCAGGCGTAAAAAGCGAAATGAGAAAGAGCAAAAGGATATTGGTAATAGATACGAGCTGATCCCGCATTTCCTTATCAGCCTGCGTCAGCGTGAGTTTTCGGCCTGATGGCGCTTTGCGAGGCGCTTCTTTCTCATTGAGGAAAGCAGTGCCAAGCACGCTGTTTTTGACGCGATCCTTGAGGCTAGGCGTGCCATGTTCAGGCGGCGTATCATCTGCCTCCAAGAGCGTTTGGCTATCCTCTTCGGCGGCGTCTGCGTCCTGATTTTCGTCTGGTATCAGGTTTTGGCTTGTCTGATTCGATGGTTGTTTCCGGCGTGGCATTCGATTCCTCCTCATGTGTTTCAGGTTCAGGCGTTGGTTCAGGCGTTGGTTCCGGTTCCGGTACAGCCTCCTCGACGGTTTCTTGTACTTCATTGACGCGCCGATGGAGCTCGTCTGCGATGTGATCGAGATCGGCCTCCAGTCTTCCATGCGCTTCTGATACGCCATCTAAGCGCAATCCGTGCGCTTCGACGGTAAATTTAATTTCAGCAAGCGAATCGTTCACATGCTTCAGTTCGTTTTTGAGTTCGCCTAAGAGCATGGCGCTATCATCGGCGGCGTCCTCTACAGGTTCGGTGATGGTTTCCTCAATCGGTTCATTATCCATTCCTCACCGCCTTGTGAGGATATGGACTCTCAAACGCTTTCGCAAGCGAATTAGTTTTTTGCGGTTTTGGTATCGGATCGCCGTGAAATTCCTCTTTGAACAAGAGTGCTTTTTCGCGCTGTTCGGCGGCGCGTATTTCTTCGGCGGTTGGCTGCCGCATTTCGGCAGGATGTGGCAGCGGTATCGAGGCCGCTTCGCCTCGAATCCAGTCAAGCACGATCTGGATGTCCGTCCCTCCAGCGGCGTTCGCGAACATCGACACAAAGCGCGTGGCTTTCATGGCGATGAATCCGTTGATCGCGTGAGCGGTCGTACCAGGATCGTACAAAACCACGCCTGGTAGAGCGTTTTCGCCTGTGACTAATGCGCCAGGCGAATAGTTTGTGAGGCTGAGGATGTTGAGGTCTGGATCGATGATCTGATCTGGCAGGAATATAAATGATGCCGTGCCGCTATGCGATATCCAGAGCAGGCGCATCCATGCGTCCGGATCGTCAGGCCACGGACAAATCGCTTTCATGATCGCGCCGGCGGACCCGGAATGCGTCTCCGGATTTGAGCGTAATTGTTTCTGCAAAATGCACCTCGACTAAAACAAAACAAAACAAAGTACAGGCATGGCGGGATACTTCATTTAAGCGTTTTCGATCTGGCACATCGAAAACCATGCCTAGCACTATAATACACGACTGCTAAACAAGCTGTCAATGATTTTTAAGCAAGCGTGCAAAATTCGTTGTATCCATTGGTACTAATCTTTGCAATGCTGCAAAAAAATATAATAAAATGGGAAATGACTTGAGACGTCTCAAGTCATTTCCCATGCGTCTATCGTTACAAAAGATGGAGAGTGAGGGGTGGCCTTACTCTTCTTTTTTTTGTGCTTGCGCCGGTTGCAGCAACATTGCCGATGGTTTTTTCGACTGCATGATCGCCTTTGCGATCTCCGCGCTGCCTGGTATGCTCAAAACATCCTGAAACTGATATTGCAATGCTGCGAGGCGTACCACATGATCAATAAATTTGATCGCGTAGTCCTCGTTCTGGAATGTCATGACGGCTATTCCTGCCACAATATGCGCTTGCTCAAGGCCAAATGCTTGATCGAGGACCTGTTGCCAGTAATGCTCATGTCCGTCAATAATCCGGTAGGTCAGTGTAAATTGGTTCATTGTTTCGCTCCTATTCAATGTTGATTGATCCCTCTTGGAGATCGATAAAATTGACGCCGTAGGCTTGAGCTATGTCTTGCCATGCGTCCTCGAGTTCGCCTTCGTTGATATCATCCAATAGATCATTCCATTGATCATTGTCGAGTTCGATTTCAACGACGCGATCACGCGCTGATGTTGGTGAGGTCCCAACTTGCAGCTGCCCAGAAAGTTTAATCGTTTTCGATTTGACTTTCTGGTTCAGGTTCTCATTGATCTTCTTTTGCGTGGCCTTCGCCGGCTTATGAGCGCCTTTGAGCCAACGCTGTACGCTGCGCTGCGAAGTACCAAGAGCGGCTGCGGCTTTCGCTGTTTTGCCGCCATACGCCTGTACAAAATCGGTTGCCGTGAATTGGCTAGCCGATTTGACGGCGCGTATCAGGTCATTGTTCAATGTGTTTTTTCCTTTCTAAAATCATTTCATGCGCTTTGAAAAAATGAGTATCGCGGTCGAATGCCGCTCTCATACTTTCATCTATCGGCAAGCTTGCCACAAACTTAAATCCTCCGAGTTTACCGGTTCGCTCGTACAGCTCCGGCGCTGCAAGTTTCGGATCGGCCTCCATGCTTGCAATGCCAATTTCATCGACATTCACCCACGCCACAAAACGACCAGCGCGAGCGAGAGCATCGGCTTTATAGCGCATAGCGGCGGCGGCGCGTGATACGATCATCGCCCGCCAGTCAGGCCGATACCAGAGATTAAATTGTCCATTATCAGGCGCATGTCCGAGCCATCCGATAGCTTGCGTGTAGCACGCCTTGAGGATGTTTCGTGCAAGTTTCCGCGCTAGCGGATCGCTATAGCGGCGTTCGTTTGTCTGCAAATCCTCGAGACTTGCATAGAAGTTTTCGGCCCAATGCCGTAGTGTGGTGTGCGATCTGTCCCATTGGTAGGAGTCGAGTATTTTGAGATCATAGTGCATCTGCGAGATCGCATATGCGATCTCAGGCGTCCATAGCCATTGATCTTCTGTGTCTAGCAGGACGTGCCACAAGCCCGCTCGTTTCGTGTCAATGCGTTCGGTGATAGAGCGCGGCGATCCCTCCCCCATTTGTGCGCTTGTGCAAGCTGCGAGGTATGCATTTGTCTTGTCAAAGAGGTGCAAGTAGCAAAGCGTCCCAGGATTGCGTTTGAGCGAGTAGTCAAGCGCGTGTGTTTTGCAAATTTTCTCAGGTAGGTCAGCCGGCGCGAGCCAGTCCTGGTTATGCTCCGTAGCCTTGATCATGAGCTGCTTGCCGGTATATCCTGGACTCCAGAGCAGGTCATGATCGAGCGCGTGCGTAGCGTAGTAGATTGCCTTGAGTAGCGTTGCGGAATTGAGGCAGGTGTCCAGCCCCCAACGGCTGTCATGCTCCGGAAAAAAGATGCTGATGTTTCGGCGCTCCCCTGGCTTCCATGCGAGGATGTAGTACGGCGTTCCGTTTTTGCTTTTCGTGCATCGCGTTTCAAAACATTGTTCATCCAAAAAGTAGTTTGGCGCTTCCTTCACCCAGTTGGATAAATCG
>VFSW01009255.1_pt1 | contig 14073 bp, 12 predicted proteins | sample 5358111 | NCBI WGS metagenome assembly VFSW01 (sample SAMN11554181, study PRJNA540505) | mine drainage metagenome | isolation source: sediment from site ElyBrook_90M | place: USA: Ely Copper Mine, Vershire, VT | collected 2017
GCGCCAAGATGCCGTCTTTTCACCTCGATCTGCACGGCGGGCGGGGCCAGAGCGAAGTGGATTATCTGAACGGCGCGGTGGTTCGCTTTGGACAGAAATACGGCGTGCCCACTCCCATTAATCGTTGGCTGAATGAAACGTTGATGGGAATGACTGCCGGCTCCATCTCCAGGGATTTGTATGCCCATAACCCGCAAAAATTATTGTCTGCCGTTGCTAGAACTGACGTAGGAGGGTGATATGTCTGTGCCTATTGGGTTGAGGATGCCATTTTCTACCAGATTTTTCCGGACCGTTTTGCCAATGGAGACCCGCGCAACCGCCTGCCGGGCATGCTTCCCTGGGATGCGGCGCCAACTTCCAATGACTTTTACGGGGGTGACCTGAGGGGAATTATCCAGAGGTTCGATTACCTGCTCGACCTGGGTATCAATGCAATTTATCTCAACCCGATCTTCCAATCGTCCTCCAATCATCGTTACAGCACCACAGACTATTTCAGGATCGACCCAAAATTAGGCGATTTGCACGATTTTCAAGCGCTCTTGCATATCGCACACCAGAATGACGTAAAAATCGTTCTGGATGGCGTTTTCAACCATTGTGGGCGCGGTTTTTTCGCTTTCAACGACGTGCTCGAAAATCAGGAGCGATCCTTATATAAAGACTGGTTCTATATTTTGAAATTTCCGGTAGATGCGTACACCCTGGAAGATGCCCAGGACTACCTTGCCTGGTGGAAATATAAAAGCCTGCCCAAATTTAACATCTCGAACCCGCCCACGCGTAAATACCTGCTGAACGCTGCGCGGTACTGGATCGAGCAGGGAACGGATGGTTGGCGCCTGGATGTCCCTAATGAGATCGACGATGACTCTTTCTGGGCAGAATTTCGTCAGGAGGTGAAAAAGGCCAATCCCGAGGCTTACATCCTGGGTGAAATCTGGGAACCCGTGCCGCGCTGGCTCGACGACGAGCATTTCGATGGCCTGATTAATTATCCAGCCCGCGAAGCCATCCTGTATTTCTTGAACGGTAAATTAAGCGCCTCGCTGTTTATGGAGCGAATTGTAAAATTGATCTCCATATATCCGCGCGAGAATGCCTTCGCAAATTTGATGCCCCTCGGCAGTCATGACACTGAACGGGTCAGCACGGTGCTTGGTGGAAACATGAAAAAGGTGGAGCTGGCTTACCTCTTTCAGTTCAGTTATCCGGGTTGCCCTTCGATTTATTACGGCGATGAGATTGGGCTGGAGGGTGGCAAAGACCCGGAATGCCGCAAACCATTTCCGTGGGCCGAATCTGCCTGGAATAAGGATCTGCGCGCCTACGTCCAGAAGCTGGTTTACCTGCGTAAAACCCATACCGCCCTGCGCCGGGGTAATTTGACAAAAATTTTGAGCGACGACAGCCGCGGCTGTGCTGCCTACGTGCGGACCCTTGGGCAGGAGAAAATGCTGGTGGTCATGAACGCCAGCCCCACCCGCCGCACCATCCGGGTGCCTGTAGGCGAGCTTGGTTTTGAAGATGGCCGAATTCTGCACAACTTGATTGGTGAAGGTGATTACATCGTCGCCGGCGTCGACCTTCCGCTCTCACTACCTGCATGGGGCGGTGTCCTTCTCCAATAGACAAATCACCCCAGTTTATCCGTCTTCGCCGCCATGATGAAATCATTGCGGTGCAGCCCTCTGATCTTGTGGGTCCACCACGTGACGGTCACTTTTCCGTATTCAGTCAAGATTGCAGGGTGATGGTCTTCACGGTTGGCAATTTCGGCCACGCGATTTGAAAATGTCATCGCCTGGCTGAAATCCTTGAATTTGAACTGCCGCCTCAGGCGTTTTTCGCCCTCTGCCTCAAATATTTCCCAACTTTCAACCTGTAACGCCAACTTTTCGATCTCATCGCCAGTTAAGAGCTGTGAATCAGCCCGGATGGGTATGCAGTGTTCATCCTGTAAGTTCATTGCCATTTCTCCTGTTGGTCTTTTTATACCACAACTGGCAATTGATTTTCCAGGTGAAACGATTGATTCAGTTCTAAACCTGTCCCCATGCATAGAAAGTCGGCACGAACAGCATCCTTTCCCACTTTCGCCAAGCGGCCGCGTCCAGATGTTTTAGCTCTGCCATTTCCAGAGGGTTAATTTCTCCCGCCAGATCCGTCTCCAGGGTATCCCATTCGGATTCCCATTCCTCCGGGGCAGGCGCCCCGCTCCATTGCCCGCCCAGAACGCCAGCCTGTACGTTTCTGAGGCCGGCCTGGTGGAATAAACCTTTGAGCTTGCGCCCCATGGTGGTGTCTGCGCCCATCCGGGCCAGCGCCTGTGCCTGCAGCATTCCGAGCCTGGCCAGAGCGGCCGGGTGATCGATGCGCCCGCCGTAATCCGGTTCGGCCATTGCCAGAATGGTTCCCCCCGGTACCGTCACTCGCTTCATCTCGAGCAGAGCCTGCAGTGGATTTTGGGCCCATAACAGAAAAAAGTGGCAGCAGGTGAGGCTAAATGTCTCGTGTTTGAAAGGCAGGCATAGGGCGTCCGCACAGGCTAACTCCGCGGTCTTTGCCTGGTTTTTGGCAAACACCAGGTAATCTAACTTGAGGTCGATCCCAACGACCCGGGCGTCCGTTTGCTGCCCCAAATCTTGCAGGATGGCTCCACTGCCGCAGCCCACCTCCCGCACGGCGTCAGCCTGCTGCAGCCCGGCGTGCGGGAACAGAAAGCGCCGGACCGATTCGGTCCAGCGCGCCTGATGCATGAATCGTCTATGCCATTTTTCCGGGCCGGTCATAAATCAACGGTTTCCCCAGATTTTTGTCCAGGGATCGGTCAGCAGGTTACCCAGCACCTGGTTGACACCCTGGCTTGGCAGTACGTCGCCGTCCGGCTCAACGTACAGCCACGCCTTCCCCGCACCCTTCGGCATCTGTTCGTATTCCGCCATTTCCAGCGCCACCGGGTGAAAATGCGAATAAGGAACGGGCAGGTCCCAGACCAGCTTGATGCCGTGTTCGGCGACGGACTGGCGCACTTTCTGCAGTTCATCTTTGAGGGCTTCATCGTTGACACTGAGAGATACCTGGCGCACCCCCAGGCGGACCAGGTAATCCAGCAGGGCCGGAATCTCGGGCAGGATTTGCTCGGTCAGGGTCAGGTGTATGGTGGTGGCGATATCTTCAGCAATGACTTTCCGCACCGCTTCCCAGGCTTTATCGTTTTCAGTGTCCAGGACGATCATCAGGTGGTCCAGGCCGCTCATGAGCAGGGAATTGAGGTATTCGGGGTCCGCCAGTTTGATGCCGTTGGTCAGCAAGCCGGTCACCACACCGATTTTTTCTCCGTAAGCGATCAGCTGGGGAAGGTCGTCCCGCAGGGTTGGTTCGCCGCCCGTGAAGATTATATGTGGAATGCCTGCATTCCAGGCATTATCCATGATTTTTTGCCATTCCGCCAGCTCCAGCTCGCGCTTGACCCGGTCCACCGGGGCGTAATTCTGACCGCTTTCTTCCATGGTCCGGTAGGTCACAGCGCAGTCCAGCCGGTATGGGGCGGAAATCGCTGAGGAATACAGCGTGCCCTGGTCAACGTCCAGGTAGGTTACCGGATCCAGGTCCGGGGTCAGGATCAGGCCGTTGAGCTTATCTTTAAACTGTTCGTAATCCGTTTTGGCCACGATCGCCGCCACGTTGTAGCGTTTCAGCATTTGCGTCGCCACGTCGCCATCCGAATAAGAATGTACAAAATAATAGGCCAGCTCAGCTGCAGTGTGATTAAGGTGCAGAACGGTCGAGGCGTTCACGATCAAAATGCCTTCGCCGTCCGGTTCCAGCCGTAAATGCAGGCGGTATGGGCCGTTGGGCCCGCCTGGCGATTGGTATTGGTATACACCTGCCGGCAGCGGTTTCGATGAAGGGAAGATGCGTTCGTAGATGCTCATAATTCGGCTTGTGATTCGGTTCATGGCAGACACTCCTTTACTCAAGCGTTCCGGCTGGCAATTTGACGTTCCAACGGGCAGCCCCCCCCGCATTCGGCCAGCAGGGAACAGCCGGTGCATTCAGCCGGCAGATTCTTTCGCTGGCGCAGGCTGAGGGAGAGCTCGTGATTCCAGATTTCATCCCAGGGACTGGTCAGCATATTGCCGACCGGCTGGTAATACGACTGGCAGGGGATGACAGCCCCATCTGGCTCGACACACATATTGTAAAGAGCGGCTGTGCAGCCCTTCACACCCAGCTCGAGCTGCATGGGGTCGAAATGGCAGTATTGGGTGGGCGTATACCAGATCAGTCGCTGCCCGGTGCGGGCTACATGGCTGCGCGCCATTTCCAGTAAGGGGGGTAGGCAGGCTTCAGTCAGGCCGGTTCCTACCGTCTTGCCTTTGCCGGAATAGATCAAGGCATTCAAGCCAAAGGTCGGCACGCCAAGCTCGGCCAGGAAATCGAGTGTGCCGGCCAGGTGAGGGCTGTTGTTGGATAGCAAGGTGGTGTTGGTCATCACGTAAAGTTTGTTTGCCAACGCATTCTTGATGCCGGCTACAGTATCAGACCAGGCGCCGCGCGCCTTGACCATCTCGTCGTGGATCGTTGGGTTGTGCGATTCGAGCGTGATCTGCACGTGGTCCAGCCCGGCGTCGACTAGACGCTGCACGAAGGCAGGATCCTTTAGACGCCGTCCATTGGTGTTCAGGCCTGTGATTTGCCCTTTGTGTTCGGCATATGCGATCAGTTCCGGCAGGTCATCCCGCAGAGTCGGCTCGCCGCCTGTGAAGATGATGTGTGGGATGGCAGTATCCCATAATCGATCCAGGATGTGTTTCCATTGATCGGTGGTCAGTTCGGGGTAATGGCGCGGGCGGGCATTATAGCAGTGGGCGCAGTTGTTGTTGCACCGGTAGGTCAGCGCCAGGTCCATGCGGTAGGGAGCGGAGGGACGAGCCGAGAAGGGAGCAACCGTTTCCATGTCCAGGTCGTGGATTGGGCAGGCTCCATCCGGGTGAACTAATGCCGGGAACTGGGTAGAGAACTGCGTGTAGTCAGCCAATGCCTGGGATCTGGGCACCTCGAACGCTTTTTGGATGGATGCAGCCGCCTGATCCGCCGGGATTTTCATCAGCGTGAAATAGGCCATTACCACCGCGGTTGGGTTGAGATGGAACACCCGGCTGGCATTCACCAACACAAAGCCTGTGCCATCTTCATCGACTCTCAAATGAAGGCGTGTCTTTTCATCCTCTTGCTGGTACTGGAAATGATACACACCCGGAGCAGGAGGCTCGACCGTGCCAGATGGACCGGCCAGATTGAAAAGACGAGCTTTCAGGGCTGCGAAAGGCTGCATGAGTTCTCGTTTCCGCTCAGCGGCCGCCGCCGGCGCAGGCACACGCACAGCCCGCACAGGCACATGCACACGCGCAGTGACCTCCTCCGCCGCCGCCCGACATATGCCCCGAGGAAGTGGCAACAGGCACCGGGTTGGTCAGGTTGGTGACACCGCTGGTGAAGGTAGTCAAATCTCCCACGGTGTGGCCTGCAAAGCCTGAAATCCCGTTCACAACCGATGCTGCAAAGTCGGAGCCGGGAACGTTGGGCCGTGGGATTGAAATGCCGCCGCTGGGAAATCCACTGCCGGAGGATGGCATGGACGAGCCGGATGACCGGTAGACCGGGTCAAATCCGCCCCACCATACCGGTACGAACACCGGGCCGGTGCGGAAAACGTTGCGGGTGCGGCCATCGAAGTCCTTATCGAGCATGGTCCAGTCCATTTGATCATCGAACGCCTGCATCTTGACGTCTGGAGTCTGGGCAGCTTCAACCTGGTCCCAGGCTTTTTTGGTGATATCGGTGTAATAGGCTACGGTGTCCTTACGGCTGAAGCCTTTCATTTTTTCAGTGACCGTCTTCACCAGGGCCACCATCATCGCCTGTAAGCCTTTGCGCCGGGCGCCGGCTACATCATCTGCCTGGAAGGCCTTGAGGAAATCGACCTCGTAGGACTGCAAGCCATCCGGCAACGGGTCGGTGACCTTGATGGTCATTGGATCTTTGCTAACGACGGTCGCGGCGCCTTTTTTGATTGAGCTGAACAAAATCATTGTCAGGATCTTATCCATGGGCTGTTCCATCAGAATCGCGGCTTCGACTGCGGTCAGGCCGCGCTTGATTCCCATGCCTTCAACAGCAATCTTCGGCGGCAGGTAAGCCAATTTGCGCTTTTTCGCCCCAACGGTAGCGCCGTAAATGGAAAAGCCGAAGATCAGGGCAAAGCAGCCGCAGAATCCATACCCGAAAAGCTGGTCCCACGAGATGTTGATGAGCGGTTTTTTCTGGATAGTGCCGGCAGGCACCAGCCGCCCCGGGAAAGCGCCGCCGAAGATATAAGTGGTGTAACTATTGGCACTGGAACTGCGCCAGGAATAGAATGCAAGCCCATTCTGTGCATAACCCGATGTGGGTGCAGCTGCCCCTGGCCAGCCCTGCGGGGTGAAGTACAGCGGTTCGTCTGGCTGGACTTCGGGCGGCAGGAAGATGTTGACGGTCATATCGGTCGTGCCGTAGGCATAATCCGAACCAAATGAGTTGGGCGAAAACTGGAAGCTGGCGTACAGTTCTTTCTTTTGCGGGGTATCGGCCTCATAGAGCATGTTCCTTATGGGATGGATCCATACGTGCAGCTCGCCGCTCTGACCGCTCAGGATGGAATTGGATCCGAGACCTACCGCCACTCCCGGGTCAACGTAAGGTGAGGTGGAGATGTCGGTGATCGTTTTGCCGTTGATCTCGGCAGTTACACTGCTCAGGTCATAATCGCTGGTTGGCACCCCGATGTCTACGGCATCGATCAACGAGCCCTGGTCGTTTTTGAAATAATAATAATATTAAACCGAGGCCGTCCCGTCTTTGTTAAGATAAAGGTTTACAACCTGGCGAGTGACCTGGAATCGTAAATTCGCGGCTAATACTGGCGTCAGAATAGACCCCAGCAGGACCAACGTGGCCAACAAGCCGAGCAGTTTTTTCTTCATGTCGTTCTCCTCTATAAGAGAATGTCACACGTTCGGTTCTTATTTAAATCTACTGCCATGTGTATCTTCACAATAAAGTGGGGCGACCCCTTGTTTACTGAGCAGATACTACCACTTGGGCTCTTCGGTCAACTGGTAAGAAGTGTGGCAGTAAGGGCAGGTCACCATCGGCGCTCCCGCCACCATGCTGATATCGTTTTTGGTGATGGTGCCTCCGCAGCTCTTGCATTTAATGGTGTCCATGCTCACGCTTCCAGAGAGGTCGATCTTCATGGTGACGTTCGTGGTGTCTGATGCCGGTTTGCGGGCAGCAAAATAGATCAGCCCGAACCCGACCAGCACCGAAATCGCACCAATCAGGATCCACGAGCCTCCGCCGCCCTCAGCGCTGAATGAGCCCCACACAAACAGGATTCCAAAAAAGATCAGGATTGCAGCAAAAATGAACGCGACAATTTTCCACCAGGTCATAGGATCCCTCCGCCAAAGTTTAGTTTAGCATGATTGAATATGGGGCGCAACTGAATTGTTGCTTATATTATAATTACTTTATGGACGATTCTGCTCTCTTACAAGAACTGGAAAAACTCAGGCGGGAGATTCATTTTCATGACTACCGCTATCACGTGCTCGATGCGCCGGTCATCAGCGATGCTGAATATGACCGGCTGGTGCTGCGCCTGCGGCAGATCGAGGCTGACCATCCGAATTGGGTGACACCCGATTCCCCTACCCAACGCGCCGGAGCCGGCCCATTGGGTAAGTTTACCAAGGTGAAACACCCTGCGCCTATCCTCAGCCTGGCAGCCGGATTCAATGCCCAGGACATTCAGTCCTGGTACGACCGCGTCCGCAAGATAGATGACCGGGTCGAAAAGGCCGGCTTCGTGCTCGAGCCAAAAATCGACGGGCTGACGGTTGTCCTGCATTACCGTAACGGCAGTTTTGTGCTTGGGGCAACCCGCGGCGATGGTGAAATTGGCGAGGATATTACCGCCAACCTAAAAACGGTGCGGGCGGTGCCACTGCATATCCCGGTCGATCCCAAGGGACCTCCGCCTCCGCCCTACCTGGTGGTGCGAGGTGAGGCTTTCATCACGATCAAGGATTTCGAAGCCCTTAATGCCCGGCTCGAGGCCAATGGCGAGCGCACCTATCTAAACCCACGCAATACGGCTGCCGGCTCGCTGCGCCAGCTCGACCCAACTTTGACCGCCTCGCGCCCTTTGACCCTCCTGACCTATGCGATCGTGGCTGCTGAGGGACCGATTCCCCAGACGCAGTGGGAGCTGCTCCAATATTTGCGAGATCTGGGCTTCCCGGTGACCGACCTGACCGATTTATGCCCCGATTTCCCGTCCTTACTCGGTCAACTGGAAAAATGGAACAGCCGCCGCGATCGCATGCCTTTTGAGGCCGATGGGGTGGTGATCAAGATCAACGATTTATCCCTGGCCTCCGATTTGGGGTTTTCAGGCAAGGATCCGCGCGGCGCCTTTGCGCTGAAATTCCCGGCCCGCGAGGTGACCACCCAGCTCAAAGATATTGTGGTCAGCGTCGGCCGTACCGGCAAACTGACCCCCCAGGCTGTGCTTGATCCGGTCGAGATCGGCGGGGTCATTGTTAAACAGGCCACCCTCCACAATTTCGATTACATCGCTGAAAAGGATATCCGCATTGGTGACCGGGTCATGTTAAAGCGTGCCGGCGACGTGATTCCTTACGTGATTGGCCCGTTGATCGATGCCCGAGAAGGCAGTGAGGTGGTTTTTCAACCCCCGGAGGTCTGCCCCGCCTGTGGCCAGGCGGTGGAGCACGTTGCGGGTGAAGTGGATTGGTTCTGTGTAAACGCCACCTGTCCGGCCCAGTTGATCCGCAACCTGGAACATTTTGTATCACGCGGGGCTATGGATATCGTCGGGTTAGGGATCAAAATCGTCGAGCAACTGGCTGAGAGCGGGCTGGTGGCCGATTTTGCCGACCTCTACACCCTCAATGAAGAAGATTTGCTCAAGCTCGAAGGTTTTGCAGAAAAGAAAGCTGATAATTTGCTCCAATCCATCCAGTCATCGAAGCAGCAGCCTCTGTCGCGCCTGATCAACGCTCTCGGCATCCGCGGCGTGGGAGAGGTGATGGCGGCCGACCTTACCGCGAAATATCACAACCTGGCCGAGGTGAGCCGGGCCACGATCGGTGAGCTTCAGGAGATTCGGGGTGTGGGCCCCAATATTGCCGAAGCCGTGGTCGATTGGTTTGCCCGGCCTGCCAACCAGAATGTGTTGGAGAAGCTGCAGACTGCCGGCGTCTGGCCTGTGATTCAGCCGCGCCAGGCTTCCGGCACCACCCTCGGCGCCCTGGACGGCCTGACCTTTGTGGTGACCGGCACCCTCCCGACCCTGTCGCGCGAGGAAGTCAAGGAATGGATCCAAAAGCACGGCGGCAAGGTCACCGATTCGGTCAGCAAGAAGACCAGTTACCTGGTGGTGGGTGAGGCTGCCGGCTCCAAGCTGGATAAGGCCCAGGAACTTGGCGTGCCTATTCTCACCGAGGACGCACTACTGAGGCTGGTAAAAAATGGATCGTAAGATCGTTCTCAAGAAAGGGCGCGATCACTCCCTGCGCCAGCGCCATCCGTGGATCTTCTCCGGCGCCATTGAACGTCTGGATGGCAGTCCTGCCAGCGGCGAGACGGTGGACGTATTTTCTGCGGATGGTGAATTCCTGGCGAAAGCGGCTTATTCTCCCCAATCCAGTATTCGCGCCCGGGTATGGTCCTGGATCGAGACCGATATCGATCCCGCCTTTTTTGAAAGCCGTTTGCGCCGCTCCATCGAGGCTCGCCACCGCCTGCAGCTTGACCGTGGCGTTACCGCCCTGCGCCTGGTTCATGCCGAGTCGGATGGGCTGCCGGGTGTGGTGGTCGATCGCTACGGGGATACCCTTGTTCTGCAGTGCCTGACCGCTGGCGCCGAGCGTTGGCGCGACGTGATCGTAGCCTCCCTGGCCGGTTTGACCGGCGCAAGCTGCATTTATGAACGCTCGGACGTAGACGTGCGCGAGCTGGAAGGCCTGCCACAGAGATCCGGCATGCTGTACGGCGCAGATTGCCCCGACTGCGCCCTGATTCGGGAAAACGGCATCCAGTTTCAGGTCAATGTAAAAACCGGCCAGAAGACCGGGTTTTACCTCGACCAGAGAGTTAACCGCAGGCGGGTAGGCGAGATGGTGAATGGATTAAGTGTGCTGAACTGCTTCTGCTATACGGGCGGGTTTTCGCTCAATGCCCTCTCAGGTGGCGCCAGCCAGGTACTCTCGGTTGACAGTTCGGCAGATGCCCTGGAAATGGCTCGCCAAAATTTGCGGCTCAACAACCTGCCTGCCGAAAAGTGCACCTGGATGGAAGGGGACGTTTTTTTACTTTTACGCCGCTTCCGCGATGAGGGGCGTAAATTCGACGCCATTGTCCTCGATCCGCCCAAATTTGCCCCCACTGCCGCCAGCGCTGAAAAAGCTGCCCGCGCCTACAAAGATATCAACTTGCTCGGGTTCAAGCTGCTCAACCCGGGCGGTTTGCTGTTCACCTTTTCCTGCTCGGGCGGCATCTCAGCCGAGCTGTTCCAGAAGATCGTTGCCGGCGCTGCCCTGGATGCCCGGGTCGATGCCCGCATCGTCGAGCACCTGTCCCAGAGTCCAGACCACCCGGTCGCCCTGAATTTCCCGGAAGGCGCTTACCTTAAAGGCCTGATCTGCCAGCTCTCAGTGTAATGATATTCTGACTGCTCAGCCAATAAGAATGAGAGGCGGTTATTTTATTTTTTGGTGCGAAGCACCAAAAAATAAAATAACCCTTCTTTCATCTGTTACACCTTGTACGCCACCAGCACGCCATCTCGGATCGGCACGATGGTCGTGATCCATCCTGGATCCGCGGTCATCAGGCGGGTAAACTCCTGAACGCCCTTCGTATCCGGTGTCTGGTCAGCCGGGTCGAAGATTCTCCCATGCCACAGCAAGTTGTCAACGATCAAGATTCCGCCGGTCTTTAGCTTTTCACGGATCACTGGCAGCGATTCCGGATAGGCATGCTTGTCGATGTCGTTGAAAATCAGATCGAACGGTCCTTCCGTCTCCTTGAGCGCCTGCACGGCTTCGCTCACGATGTAGTGCATCTTCACCCCCGAGCCATTGTTACCGAAACCGAGCGTCTCCAGGTGCTGGCGGGCCTGCTGAGAAAGGTCGGCATGCCACACCACGTGGTATACGTCGCCGCCGCCGTTCTCCTGAACCGCTTTTGCGAACCACGCGGTTGAATACCCGAAACCCGATCCCATTTCGAAAACCTGCTTCGCCCCGGCGATCCGCGCGACCTGGTAACACAATTGGCCCGATGCAGAACCGATAATCGGGAAGCCGATTTTCCTGGCATACGCTTCCATTTCCCGCATCTCCGGCTGGCGGGGCGGCACTAATCCTTCAAGGTAGGTGGATATGTAATCAGGCAGAAGTTCAGTAGACACGGCAATCCTCCAGAAATATTATTCTGAAGGTGGATTATAATGCGAAATATATACTAATAAGATGTAAAAAGGGTTATTACCTCCTTAACTCCCTGAAGTTGAGATAGTTGTAATATTTTCAGGTTGCAACCTTTATCATTTTGGACTGGTTATAACCCCTCTTCCGGCCCGCAGTCATACAGACCCCTTATTAAAAGCGGGATATTTATTCGTTCAATCGCTCGTCGGACTACCGAATTTGTTGTTCAAGGTTCATCAAGGTGGGGAAGCGGGTTAGGGATAGGGTCGAGGCTGAAGGAACATCTTGGGTTACCTTCAGGATCGAAAAATCTCCGCCAGGGATCTGTAGACTAAAAATGGCGTCTTCACCATATTATTATGGTGGAAACGCCATTTTTTCGAGTGGAGATGGCGGGACTCGAACCCGCGTCCGAAAGAATCTTCCCGCGAACATCTACGAGCGTAGGTATTCTTTAGGTCTCGCACCAGGGCTGGGAGAATGTCAGACCTGCCAGGCGCCAGCTGCTCGAACCCGAAGGCCCTCTTTCGCATGGGACGCAACAGCCCATGCGGCACTCTGACTTTTTAACGCCTGCTCCACCACCGGTCAGAGGGCGGGGTGGGCAGACGTCGCCTGAAAAGGCGATTGCGCTAGCTCATCGCTTAGGCAGCGAGGGGCATTGCGGCGTAGGAAGTGTTATTGGCACTTGATTTTTTGTGCTGAGTTTACGAGGTCGGCACCTCTCGGCTCGCAGTTCGGGGCTAGCCTCTCCCGTCGAAGCCTGTCATCCCCGAATACACCCCTATTATACCCAATAACCTCCCGAAATGCGCCTGCTAAAAATTCAGGTTTTCTCGTAACTGCTCAGCCAGTAGGAAAGGGAGACGGTTTTTTTGTGCCGTGCCTTATACGCGCCCTGTGAAATCACAAAAGAATTCGCTTACAATTACAACTGTTTAAGATAGAGGAAATAATGGCATATACAGGTTCAACACATTCACCCGCGAATAATCCGGATTCTCCCCTTTTCAAAAGGCAGGGTTTCCTGCGTCTTGAAAATCTTTCGAAAAGTTTCCAGGAGGGCAATCGAAAAAGGGTTGTTCTCCAAAACGCAGCCCTCGACCTGGCCCAGGGCGAGATAGCCGCCATCCTGGGCAAGAGCGGCAGTGGTAAAACCACTTTGCTCAACCTTGTCAGCGGCATCGACCATGCGGATGGCGGCGAAATCTACGTGGATGGCCAGTGCCTGACCGCATTGAAGGATCAACAGCTGACTCTCTTTCGGCGCAGCCAGATTGGCTTCATTTTCCAGTTCTTCAACCTCATCCCCACACTCACCGTGTGGGAGAACGTGGTCTTGTCCCTTGAGTTGAACGGCCGCCTGGATTCCGCTGGCAAACAGTACGCTGAATCACTCCTTAGTGAGGTCGGTCTGGCCGACCGAATGAAGACATTTCCAGATCGTTTATCCGGGGGAGAGCAGCAGCGCGTGGCCATTGCCCGGGCGCTTGTGCACCACCCGGCCCTTGTCCTGGCGGATGAACCGACCGGCAACCTTGACGAAGAGACCGGCAGCCAGGTACTCAGCCTGTTAGAGAGCCTGACGCGGAAAACTGGCCGTAGCCTCCTGATGGTCACGCACAGCACGGAAGCGGCTTCAATCGCTGACCGGGTGTTCCGCCTGCGCGAGGGCAAACTTGTGGAGCAAATGGATGGCTGAGCCTTCAGGCGTCCCGCTCTTCCCGCGTGGACTGTGGAATGTGGGCTGGCGCTACTTACTGATTCGCCGCTGGCAAAGCCTGCTGATGGTGCTCGGGATTGCCCTGGGGGTGGCTGTCATGGTAGCGATTGACCTTGCCAATGCCAGCGCCAGCCAGGCCTTTCAGCTGAGTACCGAATCGGTTACCGGCAAGGCCACCCACCAGATCGTCGGCGGGCCGGAAGGCCTGGACGGGAGTCTCTACGCGGATTTGCTCCGCAACGGATGGGTTGAAACGGCCGCGCCGATCCTTACCGAGACGGTCAGTTCACCCCAATTGGGCAGCCAACCCATGCAGCTGCTCGGTATCGACCCGTTTGCCGAAGCTCCATTTCGCAATTACCTGGGGAACGCCGGTCAGCCTTTGCCTTTGGATCAGCTTACTGCGTTCCTGACGCGTCCGGGCGCAGTGTTTTTGTCCCGCTCGGTGGCGCAGCGCTATCACCTGGACCTGGGCAGCCAATTTTCTGTGGAGATCGCTGGTAAGGTCAAGACTGTTTTTGTGGCAGGCCTGATTAACCCGCCCGATGCCTTATCCCAACGCACGATGGAAGGGGTGCTTCTGGTCGATATTGCTACCGCCCAGGAATTGACAGGCCGCATCGGAAAGCTTGACCGGATTGACCTGATCCTGCCACCGGACAATGGCGCTGCGCTACAGGCGCTCCAGGGCCATCTGCCGGCGGGAGTACAGGCCATGCCGGTAGCCGCCCGCCAGGGTTCCATCGAGGAAATGACCGCTGCTTTCCGCCTTAACCTGACTGC
>VFSW01009256.1_pt1 | contig 14072 bp, 10 predicted proteins | sample 5358111 | NCBI WGS metagenome assembly VFSW01 (sample SAMN11554181, study PRJNA540505) | mine drainage metagenome | isolation source: sediment from site ElyBrook_90M | place: USA: Ely Copper Mine, Vershire, VT | collected 2017
GGCATGCTCGGTTTGCGGCGCGGCACGGTGGCGGGCAGCTTCGCCAGATCGCTTGTGCCGCGGTCGGCGGCGGGCGCGCCTTTGGGGCTCGTCGCGAGTGGGTCGCTCGTGGCGAAGAGCGGCGTGCTGCGCGATCGGCCGGCGCGCAATCGCGCGAGCGCGGCGTCGCTCAGAGGATTGCCGCAGATGCCGCAATAGTCACTCTTGGCGTCCACCGCGCTGCCACAGCGTCCGCAAAACAAGCCAGAACTGGGGTTAGTGGCGGCGGGGTCCGTTTCTTTGAGTGGGCGCGAGCCAAGACGGGTGGGGGCTGGCGTCGGCTCGGGCGTGGCCAGATCGGTCAGCGGCGCTCCGGTCAGCGCGTGGCGCGCCCCGCACACCGCGCAAATGCCATCGGCGCCCACGGCGTCGCTGCCACATGCCCGACACGTCGTCATCGGATATTCGGCGCGAAGACCCCTGGCTTCAGCCACAGGGAGGCAGCGCCGCTCCTTTCTGATACGCATAGCCGTCTCCCCGCTGGAGGGGGTGGCAATATTTGTAGTGAATGCCTTGGATCGTTCCCGAAGCGGTCTGGATATTGCAGGACCCCGTGGCCCGTATGGCGAGACGTCCGACATGGACGCCTGACTTCTTGCTCGCCTCTGGCACCACCGCTCGCACGATATCACCGGTGCGGAATCCACCCACGACACTGGTCTGTTTAGGTGCCTTGTCTGGAAAGCCCGTCGCGTTCATCCGGCACATCTGCCGGTTATGGCGCCCCATCGCCGTGATGAGCAAGGGAACGATCTGCTGCCAGCGCAGCATCTCCGGCGTGCTGGCCCCCACGCACGCCGCGTCGAGCCAATGGGTCTTGGGCATCTGGCGCTGGGAGCGATTCCACTTGGTGCGCCCGCCGGTGCCCGTTTCGACGGACAAGCCCGCCTCGCGCAGACGGCGGTACAGCGCCCACCGAGTCGTATTGACCGCCGCCGCGTCTCGCAGCGGCAGCCTGGCTTGCGCTTGCACGTCGGGGTGTCCAAACTCCTCTGCCGTGCGGTCGCCTTTCGCCTGATTGCACGCATGACACGCGAGAGCGAGATTGCTCACCCGATTCGAGCCGTGGCGCGAGCGCGGGAGAATATGGTCGATCTCGAAGGGCACGTTGGTTGCGCCACAGTAGGCGCAACGCCGCTGCCACTTCTCCAACAGATACTCGCGCACCTCATAGCCCGCCAGCGTGCCCTGCTGGTACTCCACGCCACTGATCTCGGCGTTCTGCATCAGTTGCGCGTCGAACTTGACCAGCTCTTGGCTGATGGCTCCGATCGGAGCCAGGCGGCGCAACCGCTCGACCCAGGTGAGAATATTGTGCGCCCGGCTCTCCAGCGACGGGGGTAGCCAGCCCTCGCGGCGACGGCGATTGTCACAGCGCTGGGGCCGATAGCGGGTATGGCGTTGACGACGCGAGCGACGGCACTCCCGACGACTCTCCAGACGCTCGGTGATTTGATTGCCGCGATGAGCCAACTCCGCCGCCCACACCACCTGACCAGATTGGTCGTTGACCAACGCCAGCCCGGTGGTCTGACTCCCCGGATCGAGCTTGACCCGCAGCGGTGTCGTTTGGGCATCAGGCATTGCTGTTTTCAGGATGATCGTGAAGGGGGAACGCCGCCAGACGGCGGCCTTCCCCTCAGTGAGCAGGCGGCGCGCTCGTCCTGGATGCACCGGATCGAGCGGGCGCTTTTCCTGGTCAAGGACGAACACGAAGGACATCGTTGTCTCCAATTGCCCTTGCGGGCCTCCGCTGGCGCGGGTAAGGGTCCCCTCGCCAAAGATAGCCGGCGGTTTCTGATGTTGGCAGCACTGGTCGGTATCCCCGCAGACCTGTTTAACCACCAACCGCAGAGCTTCGGGCTGTGGTGCCACCCAAAGGTGCCTATACATTCGCCGGTATCGTAGCTCCTTGCGGAGCTGAGGCTGGTCACGTCCAGGCTTGCTTGCGCAAGTCCCCGCCTTGAGAGGCGTGGGGTACGTGACGCCGCGCACCCTCCGGTCCTAGTATCGCCGCTCGATCGAATGACTCCGCCAGCCGCAGTATACGTCTGAACAGTCATTTTGGCAAGGCGCCGATAGCTATGGCCCCACGCTCGATTTTTTTCCTTGACATGCGGATCAGCCTGGGCTATACTGGTCTTGCGCGGTGCGCGCGTGTCAGCCGAAGTGGCGGAACGGTATACGCGGTGGTCTCAAAAACCACTCCCCTCACGGGGTTGGGGGTTCGAATCCCCCCTTCGGCACCCGAACACCTTTCACCCTAGACCAGATGCGGCCTGGGGTTTTTCATTCCCTAAGTTGACGACTGTTTTGACGATAATTGGTCACCATCCTTGTAGATTTTACGCCGTGAAGAGCGTTGTTCGCGAAGGAGCAAGATCGCGCGCGAGCGCTTCTTGTTGGCCATGCGCTCGCACTGAGTGACGCCCTCGTGCCGCCGCAACCCTTGACCATGTGTGCTGTGAGTGCTAAGGTGAGGCACGGGCAAGGCGGCTCAAAAGGAAAAGCTGAGGGATGGCGGTGGGAGAGAGCATCACTGATGGAATGTCCGAATTGTGGGGAGCTGGTCCCTGACGGCGTGGCCGTGTGCCCCGTCTGCAAGCAAGAGCTGCACGAGCTACAGCCGCTCTCACATCCCCTGTTGGTCATCACCGACGCGCCCGACAGCGCGCCACAGCCGATCGCCAGCGCACCGCGCCAGACCCCACGCGGGCCGCGCATCCTCGCCGTCGTTGGGGTGCTGGCTGTCGTCGCCGTGTCGGTGGGGCTGCTCGTGGCCGTGAGCCGTCACGGCGGGCAGCCGTCGCGCGCGCTGGTGAGCACGGCGTCGCCCACCGCGACGCCGGCGAGTGCGGTCTTGTCGCCGACCCAAACGCTCACGCCCACATCCATCCCCACCCAGACGCCGACTTCGTTCCCCATCTTCGTGCCGACACCCGTCCCTGAGCCGACCGCGACGCCCTCGCCCTTGCCCACGCCGACCGCGACACCCGCGCCCGTGCTGATTTATGCTATCAACGCCGGCGGCGACGCCGTCGCGAACAGCCCGTATCTGCAAGATCAGTTCTTTGACGGCGGCAGCACCTACAGCACTGAACAAGCCATCGACACCAGCGGCGTCACCGACCCCGCGCCGCAAGCGGTCTATCAGACCGAGCGCTGGGGCGTTTTCACCTACACGTTTTATCAATTGACGGCGGGCGCGAATTACCGCGTGCGCCTCGATTTCGACGAGATCTATTTCACAAGTAACCATGGCAAGGGCCAGCGCGTCTTCAACGTCTTCATCAACGGCACCCAGGTGCTTACCAACTTCGATATCTATGCCGCCGCCGGGGGGCCTGACAAGGCAATCGCCGAGATCTTTACGACGCAGGCCGACGGGCATGGGCGGATCGTCATCCAGTTCGAGCAAGGACCGGCGAATTACCCTAAAGTGAGCGGCATCGAGATCTTCGCGCTGCCGTGACGGATTCCCGCTGAAATAGCGGATTTTGCCGCCGGGTTGGGCGAGTAGGCGCTCTGGATAGGAGGTGGTATCATTATTGCATTGTGAGATACTCCGGCGTGTCACGCATCAGGCAACGCGCCGCCTGATCCGCCGCCCGCTTGGGGCCGGCGGCGGCGACCGCGCGACGCTCGTGGCGCGGCAGCCGACACGCGGAAAGGCGAGAATATCCGATGAGTACGACGATCCAGCGTGACCCCAGCGGCGCTGGCCCCCTGACCAGCGCGGTGGGGGTCAATAATTTTTCGATTGTGGCCGCCACGGTCAACGGCTCAGGCAGCCAGACGGCTAATAACGTCATCGCGCGCGCACTCTTCAAGATGGGCATTCCCACTACCGGCAAAAACCTCTTTCCCTCCAATATCGCGGGCTTGCCGACGTGGTACATCATCCGCCTGAGCCGCGAGGGCTTTATCGCGCGGCGCGAGACCAGCGAGATTCTGGTGGCGATGAACCGCACGACCCTCGCCGAAGACGTGGCCAAAGTGCCGGCGGGCGGCGTCATCATTTATCCCACCGAGTGGAAGCTGAGCGAAGATCGCGCCGACGTGACGTACTATTCGCTGCCGGTGCAGCAGCTGGCCAAAGATTCAGGATCGAGCGCCGACCTGCGACCCTACGTGGCGAATATGGCCTATGTGGGCGCGCTGGCCGAGTTGCTGGGCATCGACATGGGCGAGATCGAGGACGCGCTGCTCAACCATTTCGGCGGCAAGCGCAAGCCGGTGGATCTCAACTTTGGGGTGGTCAAGGCCGCCGCCGCGCACATCAAGCAAAACGCCACGAAGCGCGACAATTTCCGTGTGGAGCGCATGGACGCCACCAGAGGCAAAGTGCTGATCGACGGCAACTCGGCGGGGGCGCTGGGCGCCGTCTTTGGCGGCTTTACCGTGGCGGCGTGGTATCCCATCACGCCGTCAACGAGCCTGATCGACGCCCTCGGCGATTACGCCAAAGAGCTGCGCGCCGACGCGGCGACCGGCGAGCGCACCTATGCCATCGTGCAGGCCGAGGACGAGATCGCCGCGCTGGGCATGGTCGTCGGCGCCGGCTGGGCGGGCGCGCGCGCCATGACCTCGACCTCCGGACCGGGCATCTCGCTGATGACCGAGTACGCCGGCTTCGCTTATTTCGCCGAGGTGCCCGCCGTCATCTGGGACATCATGCGCATGGGGCCGAGCACCGGCTTGCCCACGCGCGTCTCGCAGGGCGACGTGATGAGCGTCTATTATCTGGGACACGGCGATACCAAGCAAATCTGCCTCTTCCCCGGCACGATGAAAGAATGCTTCGAGTTCGGGTGGAAGGCTTTCGACCTGGCCGAGCGGCTGCAAACCCCAGTCTTCGTGCTCAGCGATCTGGATCTGGGCATGAATACGTGGATGACCGATCCGTTCGACTATCCCGATCGCCCGATGGATCGCGGCAAAGTCTTGAGTGCCGAGCAATTGGAGCGGATCAAGACCTTTGACCGCTATGGCGACCCCGACGGCGACGGCATCGGCCCGCGCACCATCCCTGGCACCGACAGCCCCTACGCGGCCTATTTCACGCGCGGCAGCGGCCACAACGCCCAGGCGATGTATACCGAGCGGGCCGACGAGTGGGAAGCCAATCTGGCGCGCCTGGCCAAAAAGCACGAATTCGCCCGCACGATCGTTCCCGCGCCAGTGATCGACGAGGTGCCGGGCGCAACGACCGGCATCATTGCCTATGGCTCGTCGGACCCCGGCGTGGTCGAGGCGCGCTATCGGCTCGACCAGAGGGGCGTCAAGACCAGCTATCTGCGCTTGCGGTCGCTGCCGGCGACCAGCGCGGTGCGCGAATTCATCCGCACGCATGACCGGGTGTACGTCATCGAGAATAACTTCGACGGGCAGATGGCCAAGATCTTGCAGACCGAGGTGCCCGATCGCGCCGCCCGCATCGTCTCGATCGCCAAATGCGACGGTCTGCCGCTGTCGAGCGAGTGGATCGGCCAGTCGATTCTAGAACGGGAGCGATAAGTCATGGCGATTCAAGAACCTCCTCCGAGCGAAACGAACCGCGTGGGACTGACGCGCAACGACTATAAAGGCAAGCCCTCGACGCTGTGCAAAGGCTGTGGGCACGACTCGATCTCAGCGCGCATCATCTCGGTGGCCTATGACCTGTCGCTCAAGCCGCACCAGGTGATCAAGCTGAGTGGCATCGGCTGCTCGAGCAAGACGCCGGCGTATTTCTTGAGCCAGTCGCACGGCATCAACGGGCTGCACGGGCGCATGCCGTCGATGGCGACCGGGGCGACGCTGGCGAACCGCACGCTGATCGCGGTGGGCGTCAGCGGCGACGGCGACACCGGCAGCATCGGCCTGGGGCAATACAAGCACATGGTGCGGCGCAACGGGCCGCTGGTCTACATCATCGATAACAACGGCGTGTACGGGCTGACCACGGGCCAATTCTCGGCGACGGCGGACGAGGGCCAGCAGCTCAAATACGCCGGCCTCAACGAATTGCCGCCGATCGACGTATGCCTCGAAGCGCTGGTGGCCGATTGCGGCTTCGTGGCGCGCTCGTTCGCGGGCGACCCGCGCCAGGTCGAGGTGCTGCTCAAGGCGGCGATCAGCCATCGCGGCACGGCGGTGCTCGACATCATCAGTCCCTGCGTAACCTTCAACGACAAAGACGATTCCACCAAGAGCTATGCCTGGGGCAAGGCGCACGAAGAGGTCATCTCCGAGTTTAGCTTTGTGCCGGCCCGCGAAGAGATCACGGTGGATTATGACGAGGGCGAGTCGGCGGAGGTCAAGATGCACGACGGCTCGGTCATCCGCCTGCGCAAGCTCGATTCCGGCTACGATCCGCGAGACAAGTACGCGGCGATGAAGCTGCTGGAGGACGCGCACCAAAAGCAGGAGTTCATCACCGGCTTGATTTACATCAACGAAAAGCGCCCGTCGCTGCCAGAGCTTGAGCGCCTGCCCGCGACGCCGCTAGCGGCGCTGCCCGAAAGCAAGGTGCGCCCCTCGCGCGAGGCGCTGGCCAGGGTCATGAGCGAGCTGTGAGATTCTTTTCTCTCCCCTCAGTCCACCTCTCCATCAATGATGGAGAGGTGGACTGGCTATTCCTGCTTTCTCACGCCCCCGCTCGCTTATTTCCCACGGTAAAAGTGACGCTTCGCGCGAGCACCCCCAGTGTGATCTTGCTCACCTCCTTTCAATCGACCGCGAGATTCGCCATTTCGCGCATGCTCGTACGAGAAGCGTGTTATATAATATCCCTAGAAATGAGAATCGCACGATCAGTGAAATGCTGAGTGTGCATCACCAAGCATGGCGTTTCAGTGAAGATCTTGCGCGTTGTGGCTCTGGCATTGGCGAGCACTTCCCGGCCGCCACCTCTTATTGTCCGGCGATTCCCGGCTGATCGCTGTCGCATCGCCCGTTCTGCCCGTGAAATGAGGCGCAATCATGGCTAACACTGATCCCCTGTTGCGCGCTGTCCTGGCCTATGCCACCGCTCCCACCTGGGAAACCGCTCGCGACCTGCTGGCGCGGGACCCGGACCACATGCTGACCGACCGCGCCGAACAATTGCTGAAAGCGACCATCACGGCCACGACGGTCATCACCCCCGACAACCCTACCTATACCGCCTTGTTGCAAGATCGTCAAACCTTCCTCCAGCGCGCCCGCGCTGCGGGCATCGACGCCGCCTGGGCGGAGCGTCAGACGCGCGCCACCCCTGTCGCCTCAGATCCTCTGAAGCTGCCGGACATGGTGCGCGAATGGCTCAGCACGCCGACGTATCTCGATCAGCGCGCGTTTCTGGCGTCGCACCAGGCTCTGCTCGATCCCCTGGTGGATCGCATAATGGCGGCGCTGTTGGCCCAGCTCACGGGCAGTGAGAATGAGCGCTTTGTGCGGGCCTCATGGCAATGGCTGCAACGCGCCCGGCAGGATGGGCTAGACGCCGGCTGGCAGGTATTTTGCGACGCGATGGGGATTATGGGAGATCCCGCCGCCGCCGAGCGCTTATTGCAGACGCTGCTCGACTGGCTGAATACGGCGACATTTGATGACCAGCGCGCCTTCCTGGCGTCGCATCCCGATTTGCTGAACCGGCACGTCGATACGATGCTCGAGGCGCTGACAGCCCAATATGCCGGGCAGAAAGATCAAGAGCGCTTTTTGCGCGCGTCGCAAATATGGCTGCAGCGCGCCCGCCAGAGTGGCCTGGATGCCGGATGGCAGGCGTTTCAAATCGCGCTGGCTTACGACCAGCCCGAGGCGATCTGAAGTCCATCCCCTGACCTCCTCTCCTGCGGGATGAGGGGGTCGGTCGCCGAGCGGCAGATTCTGCAACCCAGGCTTTGTGCCATCACGCCGATTCGCTGGCTGCGTGATCGGACCTGCTCTCGGAGCGGCCACGCGCGGGCGCTTGCCACCACAGAACCACAGCGAGTGGAGAAGCTGCTGGAAGACGCCCAGATCAAGCGGAGCGTCAGTCGTCGAGGACCGGCAGGTCGATCTGGTGCAGGCGCGCAGGATCGGCGAGTATGTCGATCTCGACGATCTTCCCGCCGGTGATGGTGAAGCCCATGACCGCAAATGGCTGTCCGCCTGGAGCCGCGACAATTCCCACAGCTCCATTCACGAGCGCGAGACGGGCGAAACGGGCAATCCCCGCGAAAGTGAGCGCCTGCTTGGCCACGGCCCGTGCGCCGCGGACCTCCCGCGATGCGCTAGCAGGTACGGCGCCATAGTCGGCCCGGACCACGACGTCGGGGTCGAGCACCGCAAGCAGCGCAGCGAAATCCCCGTTGCGCACGGCAGCGAAGAAGGCGTCGACCACTACTCGCTGGCGCGTGAGATCGGCGTCGGGAACCGGAGCCGATCTCCGCACCCGGCGGCGTGCGCGGCTCGCCCGCTGCCGTGCCGCGCCCGGAGAGCGCCCCCCCAGAGGGGCGCACACAGCGGTGGGGACATAGAACCGGGCGTGCCGCACCCACGCGAGGCGCGCGGGCGGATTGAAGGTGTGGAGGCCCACGAGCAGCGCGAGACCGACCGAGTCGGCCAGCAGCGCTTCGTGCTCGGGGTCGCCCTCGTCCGCGTGGCTCACGATCGGGTCGGGCACATGCGCCCCTAGAGGCTCCTCGCGCCGCGCCGCGCGCGAGCGCAGCAGGTCCAGGCACACACGCGCCACGATCGTCGTCAGCCATCCGCCCAGGTTCGCGACGCCGCTGGTGTCGGAGCGGCTGAGGTGCAACCAGGACTCCTGCACGGCGTCATCCGCCTCCGAGAGCGAGCCGAGCATCCGGTAAGCCACCGCCCGCAGGTGGGTGCGGTGCTCCTCGAATCGTTCCGCCAGCCAGTCGTGTTCATCCATTGAGATCTCCCCTCATTCATTATCTCCTCAATTCAGTATCCGGACATTAGGTGCAGGGAAAGTATTATCCACAGGTCACATTTCCTCGTTGCGTTCCGTCAGAGTAGTGACGAGCGAAACCCGCCCGATGTGACCGGGAGGCTGGCTCCCATGAAACGCATGTGGGCGGATCGTTATGATCGCGACTGGGACGGTCAGCATCCCGGTCAGCGAGGACACTGAAGGCACTCTGAAGGAGTGGCACCATGCAACTGTGTTTCAGATATGCCCTGCGCCCAATGCGGTGGGGGACGGCTGACAGAGCAGCCGGCTAGCATTGCTCTCGATCCCATCGAAAAACATGCAGTGACGCCCCCGTCACTGCGCTCGCCATTGAGGAGGTCATACACATGGCACGCATTGGGAAAGTCTCGGCCCGCGACGCCGGGCTGAGCGTGAAGCTTGCCTTTTTCTTCACGCGTCGCAGCATCGCACGGCTCACCGGGCGCGAGACACCGCGCATGATCGAGCCACTCGAGCTGTACGCGCACGTGCCTGGGTTGCTACGTGGCTACGCCGGGCTTGAGCAGGCCACCGCCAAGCTGCATCGCGTCGACGAGCGCCTGAAGAATCTGGCCGAATTGAAGGCGGCCACGCTCACGCACTGTGAATACTGCATCGACTTTGGCTCGCAAGTCGCGCGCCGCTCGGGCCTGAGCGACGCGCAGTTGCTGGCGCTGCCTTCCTATCGGACCAGCGCGCTCTTCACCGACCTGGAAAAGCTCGTGCTTGACTATGCGGTGGGCATGAGCCGCACGCCTGTTGAGGTGTCTGGCGCGCTCTTCGCCGAGTTGCGGGAGCACTTCGACGACGCCCAGCTCGTGGAGCTCACGCACGTGATCGCGTTGGAGAACCTGCGTGGTCGCTTCAACCTGGCGCTCGGCATCGGCACGGCGGGCTTCAGCGACGGCATGGTGTGCGCGGTACCCGCAGCCACTCCCCCATTGGCACCAGCAAAAGCAGACACATGAAACCTTTGTCTCCGTAAGTTCAGGATAAGGCCAATGTCTGCGGACGCACGCGGGCGGCAAGATCGCTATCCGTCTTGGCGCCCGCGTTATCTGGCATTTGTTTATCATATAATAGGGGCTATGCTGGCACTCGAGCCGGCCCTTAGAGATTTCGACGCACCAGCAAAGGAGCACGAAGCCCGTGTCGGCGACATCTACGCTGCCCCATTGGGATATGACGGTCGTTTTCCCCGGCCTTGATTCGCCCGAATTCGTCGCGGCGATGGAACATGGCGCGCGATCGATCGCGCAGCTGCGGGCGCTCTTCGACGCGGGGCGGCTTGACCAGCCGCCGGCGGCGATCGACGACACAACGGCGGCACAATTCGAGCGCCTGATTGGCGCGCTCAACGCGGTGCTCTCCGAGCACGTGACGCTGTTGGCGTATGTCACCGGCTTCGTTAGCACTGATTCGCGCGACACGCTGGCACAGGCGCGCGCCAGCGAATTGCAGCAGGCGCAGACGGCGCTCACGCAGCTTGTCACGCGCTTCATCGCGTGGCTGGGCACGCTGGAGGTTGAGGCGCTCATCACCCGCTCGCGGGTGGCGTCCGATCACGCCTTCGCGCTGCGCCAGGCCAGGGTGCGCGCCACGCACCTGATGTCTCCGGCGGAAGAAGCGCTGGCCGCCGAGCTGAACGTGACGGGCGCCGCCGCGTGGGAAAAGCTCTATGACACGCTGACCTCGCAGATCACCGTGCCGGTCGAGATCGAGGGGCAGACGCGCGACGTGCCCATGACGGTCATCCGCAATATGGCCTATGACCCCGACCGCGCGGTGCGCCAGCGAGCGTATGAGGCCGAGCTGGCCGGCTGGGGGCGCCACGCCGCGCCGCTGGCCGCCGCGATGAATAGCATCAAGGGCCAGGGCAACACGCTGGCGCGCCGCCGGGGATGGGCGTCGCCGCTCGACGCCGCCATCTTTGGCGCCAGCATCGATCGCGCGACGCTCGACGCGATGATGAGCGCGGCGCGCGACTCGTTCCCCGACTTTCGCCGCTATCTGCGCGCCAAGGCGCGGGGATTGGGCATTGACCGGCTGGCCTTCTACGACCTTTTCGCGCCGATGGGCGGCGGCAAAAGCTGGTCGTTCGCGGACTCCTCCGCGTTCGTCATCGAGCAATTCGGCACGTTTTCGCCCAAGATGCGCGAGCTGGCGGCGCGGGCGTTTCGCGAGCGGTGGGTTGACGCTGAGCCGCGACCGGGCAAGCGCGGCGGCGCGTTTTGCATGCCGCTGCGGGCCGACGAGTCGCGCGTGCTGGCCAATTTCGAACCGTCCTACGAGGGCATGTCTACGCTCTCGCACGAGCTTGGCCACGCCTATCACAACGTCAATTTGGCGCACCGCACGGCCATTCAGCGCGACACGCCAATGACGCTGGCCGAGACGGCGAGCATCTTTTGCGAGACGCTGGTCAAAGAGGCGGCGCTGCGCCATGCCACCCCACCGGAGCAGCTCGAGATCATCCAGGCGTCGCTGCAGGGGTCGTGCCAGACCGTGGTGGATATCACCAGCCGCTTTCTCTTCGAGCAGCGCGTCTTTGCGCGCCGCGAGCAGCGCGAGCTGAGCGTGGAGGAGCTTTGCGCCATCATGCGCGAGGCGCAGATCGAGGCGTATGGCGACGGGGTGGACGAAGCGCGCCTGCACCCCTACATGTGGGCCGCCAAGCCACATTATTACAGCGGCGACCTGTCCTTCTACAACTTCCCCTACATGTTCGGGCTGCTCTTTGGGCTGGGTCTCTATGCCCGCTATCAGCGCGACCCCGAGGCCTTCGCGCGCAGCTATGATGATTTGCTCTCGTCGACGGGGCTGGCCGACGCCGCAACGCTGGCGGCGCGCTTCGACATCGACACGCGCGCGCCCGATTTCTGGCGCGGCAGCCTGGATGTCGTGCGGGCCGACATCGCACGCTTCGAGGCGCTGGTGGGGTGACGCACCTTTAAAGACAATAGGACTTGCGCTCGGCGCCTCTGACTCAGGTAGGCATGTGTGACGAGGCCGGCACTCATTCCTGACAGCAGCCCGGAGGGCGTTATTTGTTGTGGGTGGCGGGCGAAGCGGGGTCGGTGCGCTCGCCCCCTGATGCCTGGCGTGGCGTGAGCTGGTTGACGACGATCTTCACGCCGTTGACGCCCAGGGCGGCGCGCTCGGCATCAGCGGCGGCCTTGGCTGTGGCGACTGTTCCGGTGAGGTAGATGATCTGGTGCTCGGAATAGACTTCGATCTGCGGATCGTCACCCAGGGAGCCTTTTTCCTCGATCGCGTTGAGCGCTGAGGCGACCTGTGCCGCGAGCAACTCGGTGACAATGATGTCGATCTGCACGCCACGCACGCCGCCGATGCGACGAATGGCGCTGGTGACAGCCTCGAATTGATCCTCGGTGTCAACTAGGCCGGTGAGATCGACGTGGCCGTCCTCGATGCGTGCGTGCACGGCGCGCAGAGCGCGCGGGTCGAGCAGCGCGTCGGCCAGCGCGCGCGCCACGTCGCTGGCGATGGCGGCGTCGTCGCGATAGACCGGCAGCATGCGCAGATCGCCGATAGCCGGTTTGAGGTCGATTTGTTTGGCGCCGAGCTGGTCGATCTGGTCGATTGACGCGACATGCTCGACGCTGCCACCAGCACCGATGAGCACGTGGGTGACGTGGCCATCCGCGCGCTCGACCCACAGGCGGCTGACCTTGCCCAGCCTGTGCTTATTGAGCATGACCTGTGTATCTGAGGTCACCACTACGCCCGTCACGTCGCTGGCCGTCTCGAGATGGCGCTCGCGGGACTGACGGCCGGGCACTTGCGTGCCGAGCACACATTGGCTGGCCGGGTCGATGACGGCGCCAAACACGCGCCCATCGACAGCGCCTCTCACCGTGACATGGGATTCAAAACGCGCGCCAGCCAGGCGCAGCTCGATGCGGGTATATTCCATGTCGATTCGCTCTCTCCGCTGCGTTTTGCTTTCAGCATAACACCGGCGGGTGGCAGATAGCAAGTCGTTTGTGTGCCATTATAGAGCGCTTGCCAGGTCGCGAAGCATGGAATGCGCAGAGGAGGAAAACACGCGCAATCGCGCGTGTTTTCCGAAGTCGAGCACACAGGGGCCTTTCGTGTTCTTCGTGTCTCGTCCCTCTGACAGGGAACCTGGCAAAAGCCTGAGAAATGATGAGTGGCCCTTGCGGGGACGCTGCGCGATGTGCTACCATTCGGGATGATATGCTCTGCGCTACGCGCAGAGGTGGTGTCCCATGCCGTGCGATTGCCGCGCGGCTCGCGCCAAATTTCACCACTCAGGAGGCATGAGTTATCAACAGAGACTCGCGGGGGCTTGACCACCGCCCCCGGGAAACACGCATCAATGAGCGCATTCGCGCCCGCGAGATCCGTCTCATCGGCGAGGACGGCGAGATGATCGGCATTATGACACCGATGCGCGCCCTCGAGCTCGCGCGCGAAAAAAACCTCGATCTCGTCGAGATTTCTCCCCAGGCTGTGCCGCCCGTTTGCAAGCTGATGGATTTTGGCCGCTTCAAATATGAGCAGGCCAAGCGCGACAATGAAGCGCGCAAGCGTCAAAAAGTGTCGGAAGTCAAAGAAATCCGCCTGCACCCGCACACCGGCGCCCACGACGTCAACATCCGCGTCAAAAAGACCATCCAGTTCCTGGCCGAAGGCGACAAGGTGAAAGTCATCGTGCAATTCAAAGGGCGCGAAGTCTTTCATCCCGAGCTGGGCCGCAAGCTGCTCGAAGACATGCTCACGCACTTGAAAGGCATCGCCCAGGTCGAGCGCGCGCCCATCATGGAAGGCCGCAACATGTGGATGATGCTCGTCCGCGTCCCCGGCTGGGATCCCACGAAGACCACCCCATCCGACGCTGCCGACGGGCCAGACGTTCCTCCTGCCGCCTCTGACGTCCCTGCCAATCCTCCCCAGGCGTAAGGACATGCCCCAGCCCCCTCCCAGCCGCGCTGGTCAGGGGGCGTTTTTTGGGGAGCCGGCGCGCGCTCACTCGCTCTCGCTCGCCTCTTCACCGCCGCGCGGCCGCCCCCGCCCCCCGGGGCGGTGGGGGAAAAGCAGGGGGGGGCCCCGCCGCCGGCGGGGG
>VFSW01009257.1_pt1 | contig 14071 bp, 23 predicted proteins | sample 5358111 | NCBI WGS metagenome assembly VFSW01 (sample SAMN11554181, study PRJNA540505) | mine drainage metagenome | isolation source: sediment from site ElyBrook_90M | place: USA: Ely Copper Mine, Vershire, VT | collected 2017
ACATGTTCGTGTCCGGCTGGCGTCCTGCGATTGGTTGGATCGGCGCAGGCGGTCTGGCGTACCATTTTATTGTACGGCCTTTGTTTGTCGGTATGGGGTGGATATCGTTGCCCGGCCTAGACAACATGCTCTTTGAGTTGATCTTTGCTCTGCTCGGCATGGGCGGCCTTCGCACTTACGAGAAAATTAAAGGTGTTGCATCCAAATGAAAGAGCTAGACGAGCGCTCACTAAAACGTCTTGTTGGCGTGCATGAAGACCTTGTGAAGGTCGTCAAGCTCGCTATTGACCTGTCGCCCAACACGTTCGTTGTGACAGAAGGTCTGCGCTCGGTTGAGCGTCAAAAGCAGCTCGTCGCCGCAGGCGCGTCACAGACCATGCGCTCGCGCCACCTGACCGGCCACGCGGTCGATCTGGCAGTCAAGGTGGGCGATGAAATCCGGTGGGATTGGCCGCTCTATTCTGCGCTTGCCGACATCATGGACGTCGCGGCCCATCAGCTTGACATCCCGCTTGAGTGGGGCGGCGATTGGAAAAGCCTGAAAGACGGCCCGCACTACCAGCTCCCGTGGGCCGACTACCCTATTGTTTAGCTTTGCGTTTAGCACCCGACAACAACTCTTCGCGTTCGCGCTTGGCGCGTTTGGTCGTAAACGTCTGATGCAGACGCTCCAGAACTGTCACGCGCTTGAACGTGTCATACTCTTGCGCGATCATGTCTCTAAGCTCATCCTCGGTCTTGTCATTAATGACCCGATTTAGTTCTCGCCAGTTCAACTTCATTTCAAAGCCTCTAATGCCACGTCAGAAATACTACGCTTGTCGTACAACGCCGCCCAAATGCGTTCGTCCACGGTATCGTTCGTCAAGAAAACATAGCACCAGACGTCGTGCTTCTGCCCGCTGCGGTGCAACCGCCCCACAGTCTGTTCGTAAAGCTCCAAAGACCACGGAAGCGACAAAAACACAATGTGATTGCCGCCAAACTGAAGGTTGAGGCCATGACCGGCGGATTTAGGGTGGACAAGCAAAAGCGGAATCTTGCCGGCATTCCAGTTATCCACAGCATTGTTATCGTCTAGCGTTTTTGCTTGTGGATAACGTCGCTTTAATTCGGCCAGTTCTTCCTTGTATCCGTACGCAACAATCGTGTTGGCGTGTTGGTTCTCGTCTAATAATTCGTCAAGCCTATCGAACTTATGGCGGCTGATCCAAATCGGCTTTTCTGCGTACACGAACCCCGACGCAATTTGTTGTAGCTTTGATGTGACCACAGCCGCGTTCGCGGCGATGGCGGTCGCGTCGGGAAACTCAAGCATAAAGTCGCGCTTCATAACCTTGTACTCGGTCATGTCCATGTCGCAGCGCGTCTCGACGACGTGGAGCGGGGGCAATTTGTCCTTGTACTCGCCTGGCTCAAGCACGAACGTGGCGGGTTTGATCCGCGCCATAACCTGTTCAAGCGCGCCTTTGCGCGGCTCCCAGTCGTTAAAGTCTTGGTTCACGCAGACAAAGTACTGTTGCAAGAACGCGCCCTTGGATCGGCCAAGCAGCTTCTGGTCAATGATCTTGCACTGGCCAAACACGTCCTCAAGCCCGTTTGACGTAAAACTGCCGGTCAACCCCCACCTGATCGGTATCTGGTCAATCACCTTAGCGAGCGCCTTGAACCGAGCGCCTGACGGGTTCTTCAACCGCGTCAACTCGTCAAACACTATAATGTCAAACACTAATTTTTCTGTGGATAACTGTTGCAGGGTGTCATAGTTTGCCACCATGATGTGCGTCGGGGCGTCAAGCGCCGCTTTACGCTGTTTGGCTGTCCCAACCGCGACTGAAACGGTCAGCTCTGGCGTCCATTTCCGGCACTCAACCGGCCAAACATCTACACAAACGCGCTTTGGGGCCAACACAAGCACGCGTTTGGCGTGCCCGTCGCGGATCATGTCGCGTATGGCGGTCAACGTCAGCGCGGTCTTGCCCGCGCCAACCGGCGCAAGAACCATCGCCCTGTCATGCTCAAACAGGAAATCAGCGGCTTGGTTTTGGTAAGGCCGTAAATTCACAACAACGGCCCCCATTGCGACGCCATAGCGTCAGCGATGCCTTGGTATGTCGTGCTTCGCAATTTCCACCGATCTGCCGAAGGTGACAAATAATGCAGCCGTTCGCGCTCTCGCTTTGGAAGCGCCAGCATTTCTGTTTTAACATCGTTTGTTGGCGTAAGCGGCGGCAGATCGGTCAACCACAAACACGTGGCTTTTTGTTCTTTGTGGCCGAACATCCAAGGTTGAATGACTTGCGTCTGTTTTACACCGCCAATCCGCTCCTTAGCGTATTTGTGCATTATAGGGTTTTCCACAGCTTTTCGCGGTATCGGCGCGTTAAGCAGCAGATTAAAAAACGCCGCGCCTTCGTCCAAAAGCGCCCAGCGCGTCGGATCGGTGTGTAAATGGCATACGCCAGAATTGGTCAGATACGTGCAAGGCGGGTGCGCCACCATCAAATCCCACGGCATTGCCAACAAATCCCGCACGTCACCTTGATAGTGTTTGCCTTCGCGGTCAGTTGGCAGCATGTCGCACGACATGGCGTCGTGGCCTAGCGCCGCAAAAGCGTCTCTTACTCGACCGCTGTATTCGCAAGCGACAAGGACTTTACCCATCCGTCTACATCTCCCTTAGACCACAACACGGTATAGTTTTGTTTCAACCTGAACATTTCCGTTGCAAACATGCGCTGCAACGGTGAGATCGTGCCGCCAACCGTCTTGATCTCGACAAACCATGTCGAGCCATCTGGCAGGCAAGCAATACGGTCGGCAACGCCGCGATGGGCGGGAGACGTAAACTTGTACGTCCGACCGCCGATCTCTTCGACGCGCTTTTTAAAATAATTCTCGACGTGTTTTTCTAACATGTTGTCCACATAATCCGTAAGATAATGTTTGACAACCCACACGACATGATTTTATGTGGACACCTCAACAGCAAGGGAGAAGGTAAAGTGCACTCTACTATTGTCGGCGGATCGACCGCCAAACGCGTGATGCAGTGCCCAGGTTCGGTGGCGCTCGTTCAGAAAATTCCGCCCGCCCCATCATCTTCGTACGCAGACGAAGGAACGCTATTGCACGAAGCAGTGGCCGACATTATGCAAAACGGAACAGAGCCAACAAAGCTGATCGGCACACAGTACAACGGCATTGAATTGACCGAAGAACTGTACAACCAGAAGCTGTTGCCGGCGCTGCTCATGTTTGAAGAAGTTGATCCTGACGGCTTGATGGAGTTGATGGTTGAGACCCGCGTTTCTTTTGGAGATTATCTTCCTGATGTTTTTGGGTCTTGTGATATTCTTGGCCGCGTCGGCGACCGTGCGTTCGTGGTCGATTGGAAGTTTGGAGACGGTGTACCCGTTATAGCCGAAGAAAACCCGCAGCTTATGTTTTACGCAGCAGCAGCGCGGCGCACACCGGACGCGGCGTGGGTTTTCAAAGACGTTGTAGATATAGAATGTATCATTATTCAGCCGACGCGTGGTATGTCGCGCTGGGTGACAACGCCAGAGCGTCTTGATAGGTTTGAGCGCGATCTGCGCCGTGCGGTCAAGACTGCCCAACAGCCTAACGCGACGTTGAAGGCCGGTTCGCATTGCCGCTTCTGCGCCGCCAAGCCGGTCTGCCCGATCAAGACGGGCGAAGCCGACCGTGCAGTTGTGACGACGCTCGCCGCGCTCGACGTTGACGAGATCGGTCACTACCTTCAGATGGCCGAACGGCTTGAAGAATGGACAAAGGATTTACGCGCATTGGCGACACGGATGCTTGAGAAAGACATTCCTGTGACGGGATGGAAACTCGTGCCGAAGCGTGCAACAAGACAGTGGGTGGATGAAGAGCTGGCAAAGGTCGCGCTGTTCAAACACCTGAAAGAATCTGAAGTTATTGAGACAAGCATGATCTCACCGGCCAAAGCGGAAAAGCTGTTGAAAACACAGCGTATCCCTTTACCGGCTGATCTGACTGTTTCAATATCGTCGGGTAGCACTCTGGCCCCAGAGGATGATCCTCGACCAGCAGTGTTAAACATCGGGAAGCAACTTTCTGCTGCCCTTGGTAAGATAGGAGACTAAAATAATGTCTAATGCAGTATCGACTTTCTCTAATGCCGGACTTCCAGCAGTTTCAAGTCTTGGTGACGCTCTGCGTTCCATCCAGACTGACGTCGGCCCTGCCGGTGTTGCCATCTTGAAGATGGACAAGACCGGCCATTGGGTGTTCGGCGCGGATCAAACCGAAGTGCAGGATGGTTCTCTCTGGGCCATTAACCCGTTCTCTTTCGTTCACGGCTTTATTGCTTGGGGCGACGGCGAAGTTTTGGGAGAGAAGATGGTTCCAGTTTCCACGCCGTTGCCAGAAATGGAACCGGCGCACGCTAACGCAAAGCGTGGGTGGGAACCGCAAGTTGGTATGTCTCTGAAATGTCTTGACGGCGAAGACGAAGGTCTTGAGTGCCGGTTCTCAACAACGTCGGTCGGCGGCAAACGCGCAGTGTCTGCACTCGCTGTTGCCATTGCGACGCAAGTTGACACCGACCAGTCAAAGCCGGTTGCTGTCGTCAAGCTCAAGAAAGAGCATTATCAACACAAGTCATACGGTCGTATCTTCACGCCTGTCTTTGAGATCGTGAAGTGGATCGGTATGGACGGCAGCACAAGTGCTGCTGAACCAGAGTTGCCGCTTGAAGAAGAAGCAGCAGCTCCGACACGGCGCCGTCGCGCTGCTGTCTAACCAAGGTTAGGGGCGGTTAAGCCAGCCCTCAAGGATGTTGCACACACGGAATTTTCTGGCTTTCTGCCGTGTCTTGTTGAGCAACCAAATTGACGCCCCAATCTTTTAGTAAGGTAAAGTAAAATGCTTTGGCTCGATTTCGAAACGCGTAGCAGATGTGATCTCACTGTCTACGGCGTATATAACTACGTCCTCGACACAAGCACCGAAGTGCTGTGCATGTCCTACGCTTTCGACGATGAAGACGTGCAGACATGGACGCCAGATCAAGAGTTTCCCGCAGGCGTGCGCCTCTACACCGGACAGATCAGAGCGCACAACGCCGCGTTCGAGCGCCTTGTTCTTTGGAACCTGTGCGGCTCGCGCCAGAAGATCGAACAGTTCTATTGCACCGCAGCACAAGCACGCGCCAACTGTTTGCCCGGTTCGCTTGAAGACGTGGGTCGCGCAATCAGCTCCAAGATGAAGAAAGACCATCGCGGTTCGCAGTTGATCCGCGCGCTGTCAATCCCACGGCCAGACGGCACGTTTAACGAAGACCCGAAGCTGATGGCTGAGATGATCGCGTATTGCGAGCAGGACGTTCGCACCATGCGGGCTGTCAGCAAGGCCATGCGCGACATGAGCCTATTAGAGCTAGCCGACTACCACGTTAACGAGCGTATCAACGACCGTGGCGTGTTGGTCGACCGCCCGCTCATCCGTGCAGCGCGTAAGTTCGCCAACACCGAGATGGATGAAATCCACAACACCGTACGCGAAGTCACGAACGGCGAGTTGGTGTCGGTACGCAGTCCCAAAATGAGACAGTGGGTGTTTGATCGCGTCGGGCCGTTCGCTCGTTCGCTGATGCAAAAGGCCGACAAGACAAGCATCGACAAGTCCGTACGCGCTGCGCTGTTGGCGATTGATGACCCAGAAGAAATACCGCCCGAGGTCATGGACGTTATTCAATGTGCAGATGACCTTTGGGCGTCTTCGGTCGCAAAGTTCCAGCGTCTCGACAATCTTGCTGACATTGAAGACAACCGCGTGCGGGGCGCGTTCGTGTTCAACGGCGGTTCTGCTACAGGCCGCGCATCATCCTACGGCGCACAAGTCCACAACTTTACCCGCAAATGCGCTAAAGAGCCAGAAGAAGTTCGGCAGGCTATCGTGCGCGGTCATGAGATCGTGCCGAAGTACGGCAAGCGCGTCACCGACGTTTTGAAGGGTATGCTGCGCCCGGCTATTATTCCCGCCGAAGACAAAGTGTTCATTGTGGCCGACTGGTCTGCGATTGAAGCCCGCGCTAATCCATGGCTCGCAAACGACCCAGAGGCTGATGACATCCTAAACGTGTTCCGCAATGGCGGTGACATTTACATCCGTGAAGCCGCCGGCATTTTCCACAAGCCAGAGGCCGAGATCACGCCGGACGAGCGCCAGATCGGCAAGGTTGCAATCTTGTCGCTTGGTTACGGTGGCGCAGTCGGTGCGTTCAATAACATGGCCCGCAACTACGGCGTCGTGATGTCAGACAATGACGCGAAGCGTATCGTTAACGCGTGGCGTAGCTCTAACATCTGGGCGGTCAACTACTGGCAAGAGCTAGAGGCTGCGTACACAAGCGCGATCCGCAACCCGAAGCATGAGTATAAAGCAGGGCGCGTGACGTATATGCACGATGGTATGCACTTATGGTATAGCCTGCCGTCGAAGCGCATCCTGTGCTATCCGTTCGCCAAGTTTGACGGCGACGAGGTGACGTATGTCAAGGCGTCGTGGAAACCTTCCGCTGATGCAAAAGAATGGCCGCGTGCCCGCTTGTGGCGCGGCTTGGCTTGTGAAAATATAACTCAAGCCGCAGCCAATGATTTGCTCCGAAACTCCTTACGCCAACTTGAAGATGTCGTCTTGCATGTACACGACGAAATCGTCTTGGAAGTTGACAAACACGGAGCCGACATTCGCGCGCAAGAGCTTAAAGATATTATGTGTACGTCACCCGCATGGGCTGACGGTCTGCCATTGAACGCCGACGTTAAGATTATGGAGAGGTACGGCAAATGAATTTTGTTGAGTATTTAACGAGCATTGCACCGGAAGGTGAGACGATCCTGATCGTTCGCCAAAAGCCGACAGGCGGTTTTCACTCGGACGGCGCGATCAAGTGCGTATGGCCTGCGATGCTGCCGCACAAGTACAAGGCCAAGAACGTCGGCGCATGGTACGCCAACACCGCAAGCTTTATCGTTGATCGTTTCCAAGACGGCAAAGTATCTGCGGCTGCGTCTTACTGCGAGCGCGTCGCGTTCCTCGTTCTGGACGACATTGGCACAAAGTCTAACACGCCGACGATTGAGCCGACGTGGAAGATCGAGACGTCGCCCGGCAACTTCCAGTGGGGTTACACGTTCGCGCTTGACGATCAGCCGACCAAGGGTGAGTTCTCGGCGGCCATTGTCGCCATTGCCGAGGCGGGCTTTACCGACGCGGGGGCGATCAACCCCGTACGTAATTTCCGCATTCCCGGATCAATCAATTTGAAGCCGGACAGAAATAATTTTATGTCCGTTTTGACCGAGTTCCATCCTGAGCGTGAGTTCAGTTTGAAACAAATTTGCGACGCGCTTGGCGTAGTGCCGCGTACCGCTAACACCGCCAACATCGCCAAGGTGCATCTTGACGACGACGGCAACGACGACGTTTTAGCTTGGATGCACGCAAGGGGAGAGATTGTTGAAAAAGCAAACACGGAAGGCTGGGTCGGCGTCGTCTGCCCGAACCACGAAGAACACTCGGACGGCAACCCGATGGGCCGATACCACCCCGTCAACCGTGCCTATGTCTGCTTCCACTCGCACTGCGGCGACTGGAACAGCACGCGCTTCCTCGCGTGGGTCGCAGAAGAAGGCGGGCCGGAACACCGGCACGGCTTCCGCGACGACCTCATCGCAAAGCGGATGGAAATGGCACTGTCGCAGATTAAGCCAACGGCAGCGTTTCCTGACGAAGCTAAGCGGGTGATTGAAGAGGTCGAACGCAAAGAGATGGGGCGACTTGAAAAGGCGGACTGGTACAAACGGTTCGCCTACATCCAAACGGACGACACCTATTTCGACCTGATTGACCGCCGCGAAGTTGCGCGTAACACTTTTAACGCCATCTTCCGCCACATCTCCTGCCAATCCATCCACACAGCCCGCCGCGTCGAGGCGTCTGTTTGCTTTGACGAGAACCGTCAGGCGATGGGCGCACCGTCGCTTGTCGGCCTGACATACGCAGCGGGTGATGACGTGTTGGTTGCACGTGACGGTCTTGTCTACGCGAACCGTTGGCGCGACGCTCGGCCAGAGTACGCGCCGGGCGATGTTACGCCGTGGATCAACCACTGCCGCACGCTTGTTGAAGAGCCTAAAGAGCTTGAGCATCTTTGGGACATGATGGCGTTCAAGGTGCAAAACCCGCGCATTAAGATCAACCACGCCGTGCTGCACGGGGGCGACGAAGGCTCCGGCAAGGACACGTTCTGGGCACCGTTCATTTGGGCGGTCTGCGGGCCAAACCTTCGCAATCGCGGTCTTGTTGACAACGACAGTGTGTCGTCGGCATGGGGTTACCATCTTGAGAGCGAAGTCCTCATTATTAACGAGCTGAAAGAGCCGGACGCCCGCGAGCGCCGCGCCTTGGCGAACAAGTTGAAGCCTATCATCGCCGCGCCGCCGGACACGCTGCCAATCAACCGCAAGGGTCTCCACCCGTATGACATGGTAAACCGCATGTTCGTTCTGGCGTTCTCTAACGACCCCGTGCCGATCAGCATCGCGTCGCAAGACCGCCGGTGGTTCTGCATCTGGTCGTCTGCGCCGCGCATGGACCCGAAAGTGGCCGACAGGCTGTGGAAATGGTACCGGACGGGTGGGTTTGAGGCTATCGGACACTGGCTCAAGACGCGTGATGTGTCGAAGTTCAACCCAGCTGAACCGCCCATGATGACCGAGTTCAAGCACAATCTTGTTGAGAACAGCATGTCAGTAGCCGAAAGTTACATTGTTGATCTCATGCGTCGGCGCGAACGTCTGTTTGCGCGGGGTGTGATCGGTTCGCCGTTCCACACACTATGCAGCGACTTGGCCGCAACCGCCCCGTCAGGCGTTAAGGTTCCGCAGGCGGCACTTTTCCACGCGCTTAAAGAGGCGGGATGGGTTGACATGGGCCGTCTGTCTTCGTCGGACTTTACGACCAGAAAGCAAATCTTTTGCGCCCCTGACATGGTTACGACGTCGAAGTCCAATCTCCGGCGCATGGTCGAGCCAAACGGCATGGACAGCAAGAACTTTATTAGTGTGGTGAAATAACTGTCACATTGTGTTAGTATAGGGAGCTTACGTTAAGGAGGCTCCCTATGCCCAAGTTTATTGTCGAGATGATTGTATCCTATCCACTTGTCATTGACGCGCCGACAACCGAAGACGCGTTTACCATTGCCGAAGATATTCCGTGGGAAGAGTGGCCTGATGACGAAGCTGAGATTGTAGAGTATTGTGCCGAACTGATAGTTGAGGAAGGCAAAGAGGAACAAGTTCCGGTGGAACCTGTTAAATCACGCCCGAAATTGACATTGGTTAAGGACAGTTGAGATGGCGCAAACGCCTTTATCATACGATGAGCTTGTAACAACCCTTAGACTTTACGAATCTTGCGGTCAAAACTCTGAGGCAGCGGCGCGGTCTGCTGGCATCTCACCAACAACTTTCCGCCACAGGGTCAGAGAAGCCAAGCGAAAATTCCCGCACGGGCTTACGCAAGCTGAAGGGGCCAAAGACCGCATCGAATGGACTTATCCGAAGATGCTGAAGTTTGACGAACCCAATAGTGTTTGGGTTATCGGATCAGACGCTCACTTCTGGCCGGGCGATGAAGCGCCGATCTGGAAAGCCTTTGTCAAGATGTGCAAGGCGCTTAAACCCACCGGCATCATCATGAACGGCGACGTGATTGATGGCGCGAAGATCAGCCGCCATCCGCTCGGCAACAAGAAGGCTCCGCCCGTCGGAGAAGAAATTATCCACGCGCAAAAGATGCTGAAACAGTTGCCGAAGGCCAAATACAAATGCTGGACGATTGGCAACCATGACATTCGCGTTGACAACTTCGTCCTCAACAACGCACTCCAGCTTGACGGCCTGATCCAGACATTGCCAGACAAGTTCCCAGACTGGGAATTTTCCTACGCCGTGACGATCAACCAGACCGAAGTGCGCCACCGGTTCCGTGGTGGCATCCACGGCGGTTGGAACAATACTCTGCACTCAGGCATTAACATTATCACCGGCCACACGCATCAGCTTCAAGTGACGGCTATGCGCGACCGACGCGGTTCGCGATGGGGCGTCGAGACAGGCATGCTGTCTGATCCAGAGTATGCTCAGTTTGAATACACAGAAGGCCACCCGTCGCGTTGGCAGCAGGGCTTTGTTGTCATCACGTTCGACGAATCAGGCGCGATGTATCCGCCGGAGCTTTGCGAGATGGTGCGCGGTGTGCCGATCTTTAGAGGTAAACCAGTCATATGAAAAAGGCGGCCAACTGGCCGCCCTTTTTATACTTCAAGCACAAAGCCGATCAGCGCCACAAGCGCCATTGATACAACCGCCACGATCATTTGAATGCCGCCCAACCATACAAACCCAACAAAGACGCTATAATCATCCAAATCACCATCTCACCCATCACTCGTCTTCCTTTAGTGCGGCACGGGCAAATAGTTTAATTTCTTCAATGGTTGAAATTTCACTTGTTGCAACTGTCGCTAAAGCGTCCCGCAACCGCTCAATCTCGTCGCACAACTGGCCTTCATTGCCTAAGTTTTGAACGGCGGTTGATCTTTCTCTGCGATGCATGTCCTCAAGTTCTTCCCGCAACCGCTCAATCTCGTCGGCGGCCTCCGGCCCATCAGGATTGATATACCATCGCGTTGTGCCTTCTATCCCGCCAACAAATCGCAACCGTTCAATAATATCCATCACTCGTCTCCTTTTAACGCGGCACGGGCCAAATCAACAAACTGATTGAGTAAATCAAGCGGTTCGCCCTCATGAGGCGGCCCGTGCCCAATCTTCTTCAACGCTTCCCGCAACCGTTCGTTCTCAACGCGCAACCGCACAAGCTCTTGCAGCGTGATATCGTCGGCGTAACGTTTCAATGTCTCTTCTACCATCGCATCTTTCCCTTCGCGTCGCGTATCTGCACGCGGTATCGGTTGCCTTCGCGATCTTCGATGATCTGCCAGAGTCCGGCGTCATCATCTTCAAACCTTACTGTGAAATATAACATCTGCACTTCTCCCATTAGTCGCTTAATTAACGCGCCCACATACTCAGGCGATGGCCCCATCACGCGCATGACCATGAGTGTGAGTAGCCACACGATCAGCCCGTAACACGTCCAGCCTAACGCGCCCGCGATCATTCTGCGCCGTCGTTTTGTTTTTTGGTGGCGAGTAACGCATAACCCGCAATGTCGTGCCAGTGATCCGGTTCGTGCGGATCGCCGCACATGATCCTGGCGAGCTTGACTGCGATCATGTCGAGCGACTCGCATTGTCGCTCGCTCATGTCGGGATAGGCCGGACTGTTGCGGATCATAGCCTTGATTTTTTGCGCCACTTTCGCGGTTATCAAGTAATCGCCATGCGTTTTGGCTCGCTCATCTAGTAGTTTCATTTTATGCCCCCAATGCTTCAAGCGCTGCGCCACGCGTATAATGGTAAGACAGTGTGCCTTTGACATTCATCGCTCGCCACTTGCCGTGATAGTGTGACCGGCTGATCCAACCCATAACGGAGTCGTCTTTAATGACGACGTAGCTATCAATCCCGTCCTCAATGATGCGAGTCATATTTCACCCCTAGTTCAATGTCGCTTAGTATCTCGCGTAGCATGTCGGCCATGTCTTTGGCTTCCTCATATGAAAACCAGAATTCTAACATTCCATTTTTACTTTCAAACGAAAAGTAAACAGGGGTATCCGGCCGATTTAAATCCACGCCTAATTGATATTCAGCGCCGTCATTGTCATCATAATCACTCATTTAATTCTCCATCTTTCTTTATGTTTCCGTTCGCCGTGAACGATCGTCGTGTGATCGCGATCGCCTAAAAACCGCCCGATCTGCGGGTAAGAGTAACCTGCCAGTCTTAACAAATAACAAGCCTCCTGACGTGCTGCGACAAGGCGAGGCTTGCGTGATTGGCCGGTTATATCGGCCACTTCAAGCCCGTATTTTTCCGCGGTCTCTTGAATGATCCGCGTCGATTGTCGGGGCGGTATTCGCACAATGGCAATGCCCGCTGCGACTGTCGGTCTCGCCGGTTTAACCGGCTTAACCGGTTCCGGTTCAGGATCAGGCTCGCGTGCAGTGATCCGATCACGTGGGATAATAGGTTGTGTTGGTGTTGGGTTGTCTCCGAGCCTCCGGCGTGTCTCCGCATAATGTTCGGATAGCGTCTCCCGCGTCGTCAATAGTGTCATAATGTCCTCTTGGAATGTCGTATTCATCTACTACTAGATAGCATAGGATCTCGCCTGAATTGTCGGGATCGATTACTGGCTCAATAGTCCACATGACTAGCGCCTTTTTCTATGGGTTCAACTTCAATGATCTCCGCCAAATCTTCGACGCTATTCCAATTCGCAAACGACGTGCCAAGGGCGGCCTCTATCGCCTCATCCTCATCATCTGCCATGACGCAAATCAAATAGGTTACGACTTTTTTGATTGTATACTCGCTACGCATTTTATTCTCCCATATTTTTTCTAATTTTGTATATGAAAAGCAACGCGCCTAAAGCTGAGCCTAACCATGTTCCAATTATAAAAGCCCAATTCATAGTTTTTCTCTCCCGTTTTGCGGTTTAATCTGTTTCAAATTTGCGACACGTTATTTTATGCGTTAATTCGCGCCCTAAATCATAAGCGTCGCGCAAAGCCATATCGTCGTAATGGTCTGTAAAACCGTGTTTAAACTGAATCACACCCATAAAAAACGCATTGATCGTTTTCATGTTTTTTTCCCCCGTTTTAATTGCCACCATGGCAATCGGCGAACGGCACGCGGTTAGGCGTGCCGTCTAGCGAATTGTCACAAGCCACGCGAGCCAAGAAACCCGCGCTCGCCATCGCGTGCCTTATAAAATGCGCGGGTAGCCGCGAAATTCTTTTCATGCGCTTGCATGACTTCATCCGGCAAGCGCTCGCCTTTATCCAATGCGCGGTAAACGTCCCACGGCGCGTTGGTGTAGCCATGCGCTTGTGCAACGGCGTTAAAATTGTTTTCGGCCTTTACGCATTCGGATTTTAATTCTGTGAGTGTCATTGTCTTATTCTCCCATTAAAAACGATATGCCGATACATGCGGCAATTGCGAAAAACACAAGCGCGCTTTCAAGAGCGCCGATCCATAGCGATGGGTTTTCTTGTGGCATTATGCGGTTCCCTTAGACGTCATATTGGATTGCATAGAGAGCGTAATCAATATCGCTCTCAAGATTGTAGGATTGCATTACATAGCCCGCCCCGTAACGCTTGCCGCGATACATATTCAAGCCCGCGCTTAGACGCGTCTTTTGATCCATGTCAGGCCATACAAATTTCGGGAAATAATAGCGCGGGTTTCCGTTCACGTCATTGTCAAGCCGAATTGCACTTTGTGCTAGCTCTTTTGTTGTGCGTTGCGTTGTCATTATGCTGCCTCGCTTTCGTCGCTATATTCTGCAATCTTATGACGTGCGATGGCGTAAAAATCGACGTTTGAAACAAACGCGCTTGCCCAATCCGTGACGCGGCCAGATGGCGCGTCCGAAAAATACATATCCTCGACATACTCTTTGAAGTATTGTCCAAGCTCATACGCGTCTTTGGTGTCGATCATAATATCACGCGGATCAAGCCCGTCGAATATCTCCAGATTAACGCGCCATGTTTCGTAATTCGTCCACCCGTTATAATTTTCGTTTGTCATGTTTTCCCCACTGGTTTTGTGCTTCGGTATGTAAGAGATTAGTTTACACTAGTTTGCGCGTCAAGTGGAAAAAATCAAAAAAAATGCAAAAAATAAAAATATATTGTAGGTTTGTTGTCTTATATCAGCAATCTAAAAGGCGAGTTCAGTCATGGTTCAGCAATTTAGAATTGGCTAGATTGCTGATAAATCAAAAAATAAAAACTTATATTCTGCATGGGTTTTTGCGACACAATATTCAATTATCAGCAATTACAGTCATCCTTTTATTATAC